>Ga0209344_10005510_pt1 | contig 10901 bp, 9 predicted proteins | sample Cruoilmetagenom6_FD_187293 | JGI IMG/M metagenome (GOLD analysis project Ga0209344, IMG submission 187293) | Oil polluted marine microbial communities from Coal Oil Point, Santa Barbara, California, USA - Santa Barbara Oil Seep Sample 6 (SPAdes)... | ecosystem: Environmental > Aquatic > Marine >...
CAGGGGCATAACACCTTATTCCCACTCGATTGTAAAGGAGCTAATTTTACAAATCACTATCAATGGCCTAATTGTTGGTATGGCCGGCAAAACTATAAAAAGCATCCTGCTCAGAAATTGTTACGAATCGCCCATAAAGACTGTCGATTGAGCTCAGCGGTCGTTGCCGGCTCGGTGGAGAGTGTCGTACACGCGGCCAGGAGCAGCGCAACGACCAACACCATACCTTTAAGCCAAATCAATGAAAGCATGCAGTTATTGCATTTAACCTGGCTCATCGCGAGTTGCTTCATGTCGCCGTAGAGCAATGCGGCATTCCTTCTCGTGCCATTCTGCCAATGAATAATGCATTAACGCAACAGGAAGTCCGTGTTCTCACTCAGGCCGCCTTCCCTGACCGGGTGGAGCACCATCGGGTACGCAGGCCAATTCTTCATCAGCACTCGGTAGTGCGTTACAAGTGCCTTCAATTTCATCATTGCGCCGACCGGTGAAACTGCAGGCACCTCCTTGCGAAAGCTCGGTGCACGCCGCAATGGCTTCGGGCGGTGGCCCCTTAGATCTACCAATATCTCTCGGCCCTGCGGCACCGGATACCGATACCGATGCCATGGATACTGCGAACAATATCGCGAATATTCTAAATCTGTTTGGCATGACTGACATATCAAAGGGTCACGGTAGGGGAGCCGAGCGATCGGCTTTCCTACCGTGACCAAATAAACGCTGACGAAGTACATAGGGAGAACAACAGAGTTATGTCCATTTAACCTAGAAACCTCAGTTGGGCGCGAAAAAGATGTGCAAGATATAGGCGTGCATAGGGAATTTTAAAAATTCGCGTTCACCTTATGGGGCGTAAGCGCCGTATACGGCTGGAGATGAGAACTTTTTAAAATTTTCTAAGTGCGTCAAGAGCTTGTACAGACCTTCGTGATCCAACTGAGGTTTTTAGGTTTAAGCATACCCCCTATCTTGGCTGTAGAGTGGCCGGTTCCATCAGCGTTGCCGGCGCAGAAACCCGCTTTGCCATCGGTATTGTGATGTCCTTCGGCGTCCTCGCTTCCACTGCCTTTACGCTGATAGTTGTACCCGTCACTTATAGCGTTCTGTGCAAACATACCGGCTCTCCTGGGATGTGCGTCGCGCTCTGGCGCGTCAGCAACCGACCAAGAATGAGGTTGATCGATGAGAGTGCAACCAGCGGGGGTCTTTTCTACTCTTGTTCATCCATCCACAATACCCAACCACAGCCCGCTACGACGCACCGCTGTGCTTGTGTTGGGCTGTACCGTTGGCCCCGATTATGTGCCACCGAAGATTGATGCGCGTGACCAGTGGTCGACATCGGCCGCCGTCAGCAATGACGCCCCCGATTCAGCCAATGGTAGAGCCTATTCACCGACGTCACGCTGGAAAATTATATTGATCAAGCCAACGAACTAGCCGTTTACCTCAACGCTCAGCTAAGCAGAGCAAGCAAGCAAAGTAGGCTGGACTGCAGATGAATGGCTGTCTGAACAAAGATAAATAACCCAAGCAGTACTCTTTCGCTCTGCAGCCGGGTGACCTAACCCTGCTTCAGCCAGAAACGGTAGTGGATTTTCTATCAGCGTGCGGGATCTCACAGTCAATATTGTAGTCCTGGCTGCCTTCATCGCATGACGTTGACGAGCCATTAGGCTTGACCGCGTTCGTTGCCTGTTCCTGCCAACCCCCGCCTAAGGCTTTATACAAATTCACCTCGCTCACTAGCTGACTAAGGCGATCGCCAATCCTGCTCTGGCGCACGGCAAACAACTGTCGCTGCGCATCCAGCAAGGTTAGATAACTATCCACCCCACTGCGGTAGCGACGCTCTGCCAAATCGTAATAATGCTGGGTACTTTTTAATAGTTCCTGCTGCGAACCCAACTGCCGACCATAGGTTTCGCGTGCCACCAAGCCATCCACTACCTCTTGGAAGGCAACTTGAATCGCATTCTCGTAGCGGGCGACACGGATTTTCTGTTGGATCTCGGCGACATCTACCCGTGCGCGCAACGCGCCATTGTTAAATATCGGCAGACTTAATGACGGAGAAATCATCCAGCTGCCGGAACCGCTCTCGAACAAGCCCGATAATTCACTGCTTGCCGTGCCTGCGTTGGCGGTCAGTGCAACACTGGGAAACAGCGCGGCACGTGCAGCACCGATATTGGCGTTCGCAGCCCTTAACATATGCTCAGCCTGTAGAATATCCGGTCGGCGCTGCAATAATTGAGAAGGTAGTCCGGGAGGAATTTCTGCCAGCAAGGTGCTTTCTAACCGGGCGTCACTGATCACATCCTGCTGCAAGGGACGTCCAATTAATACTGCTAAGGCGTTACGGTCACTGTCCACCCGGCGCTGATACGCGGCCAAACTTACCTTGGTGCTATCCAGCGAAGTACGGGCCTGGCTCAGCTCCAGTGCGGATGCATTTCCGGCATCGAAACTTTGCTGAGTGATATCAAAATTATGCTGATAGTTTTGCAGCGTATCCTGGGTTAAGTTCAACAGCGTATGATCGGCCAGCAAGGTAAACCAGGCCTGAGCGACACTGGCTACCAGACTGACCTGCGCACTGCGTTGCACTTCCATATTAGCAAAGTAAGTTTGCAGAGCCTGCTCACTTAAATTGTCCAGACGCCCAAAGAAATCTAGCTCCCATGCCGGAATGCCTACTGTGGCGCTGTATTGACTGGAGATCTGCTCACGTCCGCTGAGGGATAGATCCGCAGGTACACGTTGCCGAGTACCACCTGCACCCCCATTTATAGACGGAAATAGCTCTGCACGCTGAATCCGGTACTGCGCTTGATAGGCTTCCACGTTTAACGCGGCGATGCGCAACTCCCGGTTGTTCTCCAGTGCCTGACTGATTAAATCCTGTAGCACCGGATCCAGAAAATATTCACGCCAGCCCAACGTTGCAGCCGCCGGTGCTTCAGAAGCACCTAACTGCTCATCTGTCTCCGGATCATTGGCTTTCCATTGCTGCGGTATCGGTGCTTTCGGCTGCTGATACTCCGGCGCCAATGAGCACCCCCCCAGTATGAACAACGCAACGGAAACGAGCGTGGCCTTGCTCATAAACGCATTAGACAACTTCATACTGACACCTCTGCATCCGGAGCTTGGTCCGCATCTTTATTCTTACGTAACTTTAAACTGAGAAGGGTAACCAAAACAAAGAATAGTGGCACCGCAAAGACCGCCAATACCGTGCCGCTGATCATCCCGCCAATAACGGCGGTCCCAATAGCGTTCTGACTGCCTGAGCTTGCCCCGCTTGCTATGACTAACGGCGCCACACCCAGAGCAAACGCCAGCGACGTCATAATGATCGGACGCAAGCGCATGCGACACGCCTCCACCGCAGCATTCACCACCGACTCACCCTCGTCCACCAGACTATTGGCAAACTCCACAATCAGGATGGCATTCTTGGCAGTCAGACCAACTGTGGTTAGCAAGCCCACCTGAAGGAACACATCATTGGACAAACCGCGCATATAGGTGAAAAACAATGCGCCGATAACACCCATAGGTACCACCAACATGACGGCAAACGGAATCGACCAGCTTTCATAGAGTGCCGCCAAACATAAAAACACGACGAGGAGAGACAGCGCATATAACGCAGGTGCCTGGAAACCGGATAAGCGCTCTTCATAGGACAGACCCGTCCAAGAGTGACCAATACCCGGAGGCAATTGCTCCATAATCCTTTCCACAGCCGCCATCGCGTCACCGGAGCTATACCCCGGAGCCGGTGCGCCCAGAATTTCGATGGCTTCCACCCCGTTATAGCGGGTTAATTTTGCCGGTCCGTAAACCCACTTACCACTGGCAAAGGCCGACATTGGCACCATCTGTCCGGCGTTATTGCGGATATACCATTTTGATAAATCTTCCGGGCTCATACGGGCATCGGCCTTTGCCTGCAGATACACTTTCTTAACCCGTCCCTGATCAATAAAATCGTTTACATAACGTGACGCCCAGGCGGTGCTCACCATGTCATTCACATCTGACAGACTTACCCCCATAGCCCTCACTTTTTCATCTTCGATCAATAACTGAAATTGAGGTTGATCGGGCAAACCGTTAGAACGTGGCCCTACAATAGCCGGGTCTTTCCTTGCTAAACCCAGAAACTGATCCCGCGCTTCCGTTAGCGCAAGATGACCGAGCCCGGCACGATCTTGCAGAAAAAAGTTAAACCCGGTGGCGCTTCCCAGCTCCATAACCGCCGGTGGCACAAACGCAAACGCCATTGCATCGCGGAATTGACTGAAGCGTTGCTGCGCACGACCAGCTATCGCAGCGACACCTAATTCTTCACTCTCCCGCTCGTCCCAGGGTTTAAGCATAATAAACGCCATACCGGCACTCTGGCCGCGACCGGAAAAGTTAAAACCCATCACCGTAAAGACCGACTGTACCGCCTCCTTTTCTTCGTCGAGTAGATAACTGCGCATCTCGTCGACCATGGCCTGGGTTCGGCCAGCGGTAGAACCCACCGGCGCCTGCACCTGGGCAAAGAAAACACCCTGATCTTCTTCCGGCAAAAACGCGGTGGGGATACGAGTAAACATCCACACTATGAGCCCCAATATCACGAGGTATACCAACAGATAAGGTATTTTATGCCGTAACATGGCACTGACACCCCCTTCATAACGACTTACACCGCGTTCAAAGCTGCGGTTAAACCACCCGAAAAAGCCTCCTTTCGTATGGTGCTCACCGGCCTTTATCGGCTTCAGTATTGTGGCGCACAAAGCGGGCGTAAAAATCAATGCGACCAATACGGATAACGACATCGCTGACACCATAGTGATCGCAAACTGCCGGTAGATAACCCCTGTTGAACCACCGAAAAATGCCATCGGCACAAATACTGCGGATAACACCAGTGCAATACCCACCAATGCACCTTGTATCTGCTCCATCGATTTACGCGTTGCTTCCAGCGGAGACAGACCGTCCTCGGTCATCACCCGTTCTACGTTTTCCACCACGACAATGGCGTCATCCACAAGCAGACCGATGGCCAGCACCATGGCAAACATAGTCAGTGTATTAATGGTAAAACCACATGCCGCCAACACGCCGAACGTGCCCAACAACACCACCGGCACCGCCAACGTGGGAATTAACGTGGCTCGGAAATTTTGTAAAAACAAATACATAACCAAGAATACCAATATCACTGCTTCAACGAGGGTCTGTACCACACCCTCTATAGAAGCTGATACAACCGGGGTCGTATCATACGGGTATACCACCTCTACACCGGGTGGAAAAAACGGTTCCAAGTCGGCGATGGTCTTGCGAACAGCCCGGGCAGTTTCCAGTGCATTCGAATCTGTGGCCAGCTTAACCGCCAGCCCCGAGGCCGGCTTACCGTTAAACTGGGCATCAATTTGATAGCTTTCACCACCCAATTCCACTTTCGCCACATCCGAAAGACGAACCTGGGCCCCGTTGGTCTCCACCTTGAGCAAAATCTTGCGAAATTCTTCCGGGCTTTGTAGGCGGGTTTTGCCGATAATAGTGGCATTCAGTTGCTGATCCCTCACGGATGGCAATCCACCGAGTTGACCAGAAGACACCTGCACGTTTTGGGCTTTGATGGCATTGGCTACATCTGTGGGCGTTAATTGAAAACTGAGCAGCTTGGCCGGGTCAAGCCAGATACGCATCGCATACTGGGAACCGAATACCAGAAAATCACCCACCCCCTTGGTGCGGGAAATCGGATCCTGAATATTAGCGACCAGATAGTTAGCGAGGTCATTTTTGTTCATGCCACCGTCGGTAGACACCAACGCCACCACCATCAAAAAGTTGTTCACTGCTTTGGTGACACGAATACCCTGCTGCTGCACTTCCTGAGGCAATAAAGGCGTTGCCAACTGCAGTTTATTCTGTACCTGCACTTGGGCAATATCCGGATCGGTGCCCTGCTCAAACGTCACTGTAATTGACATACTGCCGTCGGAATTACTTTCTGAGCTGATATATCGCAGATTGTCGATACCATTCATTTGCTGTTCGATAACCTGCACCACCGTATCCTGCACGGTTTGCGGTGAAGCGCCTGGATACACCACGCTAATACCCACTGCAGGCGCAGCAATACTGGGGTATTGATTAATCGGCAATTTGACGATGGCCAGAGTTCCCGTAAGCATCACCGCAATGGCAATCACCCAGGCGAAAATCGGCCTGTCTATAAAAAATCTCGACATAGGGGTTACTCCAGAGAGGTCTTAGCTAAGGTAACGTTGGTAGCGGCGCGCATTTCCACAGGCATACCGGGCCTGATGCGTTGCAAGCCCTCGGTAATCAACTGATCACCCGCTTGCAAGCCGCTATTGATTAACCAGCGATTGCCCACGGTCTGAACAGCCTCCAGCTCGCGCTGTTCCACTTGATTCTCTGCACTCACCACGTATGCGACCGGCTCACCTCTAAAATTCCGCATAACACCTTGCTGTGGGGCCAAAATCGCATTGTTATTCACACCACCCACCAAGCTCGCATGCACAAACAGCCCCGGCAGTAGCGTTTCGTCGGGGTTAGGAAAAATAGCCCGCAAGGTGACGGATGCCGTACCTTCATCGACGTCCACTTCGTTGAACTTCAGCGCCCCGGCTAAGGGGTATTCTGAGCCGTCTTCCAGAGTCAGCTGCACCCTGGCAGAACCGTCACTGACTTTTTGCAGGTGCCCCTGCTCATGGGCTCTGCGTAACTTTAGAAGTTGTCGTACCGGCTGAATGACATCCACATAAATCGGGTCAAGTTGTTTGATGGTCGCCAGCTCGGTCGCCTGATTGGCGCTCACCAAGGCCCCCTCACTGACCCGGGACCGGCCAATACGCCCGGAAATCGGTGCCCGTACCTTGGTGTATTCCAGGTCTATTTTGGCCATATCGTATAGGGCCTGGGCCTCCAGCAATGCGGCTTTGGCCTGTTCGTATTCGAGCTTACTAACTGCCTGATTTTCAACCAGACCTTTGTACCGCTTTTCTTTTGACTCCGCTAAAGCCAGGGTCGCTTTTGCACTGTTCAATGCCGCTTCATAGGTTGCAGAATCGATTTGATAGAGCGATTGCTTTGCCTCCACCAGGCTACCCTCTTCGAACAGGCGCTCGAGAATGATACCGCTGACCTGAGGGCGTACTTCAGCCGTGCGGTAAGCCGAAGTCCGCCCAGGTAATTCCATTGTATCCTTATAGACTTCAGTTTTTATGGTGACCACTCCGACTTTCACCAGAGGCATTTCTTTGGGGGGGGACTCCTGACCGCAGGCAGTTAGTAACATTGCTGAAAGAGCGAGTGCATAGAACCCGACGTGACGACGATAAAACAAGACCATTAGGTCCTCCTACTGGACTCTGGGATTTAGTTGACAAGGTCAATCATATATTCATATAGTTGACCAAATCAACTATTATTGAGTGTTAAATTAAATTCTTTAATACCCCATAATAATGACACCGCGACTACGGACAAAACCTATGAATCAACGAGCCTTATCACGGGCGATACGCACAACATTCATGCAGTTGAAGCGCAATGCTCAAAAAAAATACACCGCGACTAAAATGCCGATCCATCCGCAGGATGCTCACTTCATGGAGCAACTGGAACTTAATCCCGGCATGAGCCCGCAAGATCTAGCGAATAAAAACGACATCGATAAAGCCTATATCACTCGTCGGGTTCGCGAGCTGGAACAGCAGGGGTTTATATCCCGCAGCCCGAACCCCGACGATCAACGGCGTATTCGTTTGACGCTGACCGAAGCCGGTACGGAGATGATGACAAAGGGCTTAACCCTGATGGAAGAATCCGAAGCAATGGTCTTTGGGAAATTAACAGAACCCGAATTGCTGACCTTGTATGGGCTTTTGACAAAGTGTGTTTGTGATAAGAATAAAAAATAGTGAAAGGTCATCAGGCAGAGAGGCTAAAGTACTCATCCCAGCACTAATTCATCCTGAAAATCCCTTCGCTGATGGATACTACGCGAAAGCACGCCTGATCATCGCAAGCTAAGCCGAAGCAGCTTTTTCAGTGCGTCGTCGAGTTCGGCTTGCGTCAGGGAAGCTTTGCACGTCAACTTCCCACGCCTGCTAGATTGCCGCTGACCTTCAAGCTGACTTTTCGAAATCGCTTGCGACAGGAAAGCAAACAGAACGCATTCAGCAGGTACCGCGTCACTGCGAAACATGCTAATTACCCCAGTAAATTTCGTCGTTATATAGGCTTCGATAAACCTCACCTTCCCACTAGTCATCGTCGCTTTCGCAGAGAAACATTTTCCGCTGTTTTGCTACAAAGATGGTGGTTCACGATATTACTCTTGTCTTCAGGAATCTGAGCAACGCATGACAAAAAGAACGCGCGTTTCACAACTCATAGAATAGTTGTTTCAGGTTTTTAAAGAGGTGATAAATTCTCCTCAGTTGCATCCAAAGGCTACGCGGCGTCAAGGAAAAATGCCGACAGTTCAGAACGACCGGCCAGGCCGGCCTTGGCGTAGATAGCCATCGTTTGTACACGCGAGGTTTTTTCTGTGGTCTATATTTTTATAAGCAATGGATTATTTTCCTGGTAGTTGGCAGTACGACAGGAAGTACCATCCTCATAGATATCGTGTAAATTTTTACCATTCAGACGAATGCTTTTTTAACAAGTTTCGATTCAGAGCAGCACGACTTGCCGGAATTTATGTTACGTTACATTATAACATTTACGCCCCAATCATAGAGTTGATTTTACCGAGAAGGTCACCTCCTGCCATTCCCACACATGACTAACATTGTGCAGCATTGCCGGACCAAGCTGCGCACGAATCACACCCATCGAAGGCAAAGAAATAGGGCCTACGCAAAGTACTGACGGGTTCTATTTGACAATGCTACCAGCGAAAGCATGACGGGCACTTCGACCAACACACCCACAACCGTGGCTAAAGCGGCACCGGAGTTCAAGCCAAACAGGCTAATTGCAACGGCAACGGCTAATTCGAAGAAGTTCGATGTTCCTATTAGCGCGGCCGGAGCAGCGGTGCTAAACGGTACGCGCCATAGGTAGCCCCACCCATAAGCGAGGACAAAAATCCCATAACTTTGAATCATTAAGGGGATGGCGATCAGGGCAATAACCATGGGTTTATCTAAAATAGTCTGGGCCTGAAAGCCGAACAATAAAACCACGGTCGCCAGAAGCCCCATAATAGAAAACGGTTTGACCCTTGCTGTAAAGTGGCCGATTCGCTCATCGTTGCCAGGGCCTTCCAGCATTCTGCGGGTCATGTAGCCTGCCGCAAGAGGAATAACGACGTAGAGCACAACGGAAAGCACTAACGTTTCCCACGGCACCACAATATCCGTCACGCCAAGCAGTAAGGCCGCTATCGGCGCAAAGGCGAAGACCATGATAATGTCGTTGATGGAGACTTGCACCAATGTGTAATTGGCATCGCCCCGTACCAGCTGGCTCCAAACAAACACCATAGCAGTACAAGGGGCAACGCCAAGCAAGATCATTCCGGCGATGTATTCCTTGGCCGTTTTCGGATCAACCCATCCGGCAAATAAATATTCGAAGAAGAAAACCCCCAGTGCGGCCATAGTAAAAGGTTTAATCAACCAGTTTACAACGAGCGTTATGCATAAACCTTTGGGCTTTTTGCCAACATCTTTCAGAGAAGCAAAGTCGACATTGACCATCATGGGATAGATCATCACCCAGATGAATACGGCAATCACCAGGTTGACACTGGCATATTCAATACGCGCAATCGACTCGAAAAGGTTTGGCAACACTACACCCAACCCAACACCAACAACAATACATAAACCTACCCACACTGACAGATAGCGTTCAAATAAGCCCATAGGTGCTGCCGTATCAGTACTCATAACAGTTCCTTCTCGATTCGATTTTTGATCATCTGAAACACATCATCAAATGCCTTTTCTATTTCTCCATTCGTGCCGTCTGCTTTAGCAGGATCGGGGATGCTCCAATTTTTCTTTTCACATTGCCCCAGGAATACCGGACAACTTTCACTGGCAGCCTGATCGCAGACGGTGATGACCTGATCGAAGTTTCGGTTTTCGAATTCGTCCCACGATTTATTTCGGGGTTCGCCTGCATTGACTCCATGACGTTCCAGCGTCTCGATAGATTGAGGGTGAATATACCCAACGGGAAAGCTGCCTGCACTGACGGCGCTGAACTTTCCCTGACCCAAGTGATTAATAAGCGCAGCTGCCATAATGGAACGACAAGAATTTCCAGTGCAAAGAACGAGAACATTTTTCATCACGCGCAACATCCCGTTGTGCTTTCAGAAGGCCCACAGCCGTCCGACTGGCCTTTTTTTTCCGGCGCGCAACAAGCACCTTCCGCTGACTCAGTCGATGTAGAAAACAACTGCACGTCCTCCATGGTTTTGTAGGCCTCCCACGCAAGGCCCGAAGGGTCTTCGACCCACGATTTATCTGAGCGGGCGTAGCAACAAACCGTCTCGCCTTCATCAAAGACCGACATGTCTGCGCTCTTCAGTCGTTCGCGTAATTCTTGCAGCTCACTCTCTTCGTCTACTTGTAGCCCCAGATGATCTACTCCCGCCTTCCCAGCACGAGTGGAGATCGCAAAGTTGATTCGAGGCTCATCCAGCATCCACTTCGCATAATCCGTCTTGGTTTTCACGGGCTCGGCTCCGAAAAGAGCGCTGTAGAAGGTGATACTTTGATTGAGGTTTTCCACCCCTATATGAATGTGCATGCGTTTCATGAAGATTACCTTTCTTTATGTCTTGATTAGTGGTTTGGGGTCACAGCAGTTGGCAA
>Ga0209344_10005511_pt1 | contig 10901 bp, 7 predicted proteins | sample Cruoilmetagenom6_FD_187293 | JGI IMG/M metagenome (GOLD analysis project Ga0209344, IMG submission 187293) | Oil polluted marine microbial communities from Coal Oil Point, Santa Barbara, California, USA - Santa Barbara Oil Seep Sample 6 (SPAdes)... | ecosystem: Environmental > Aquatic > Marine >...
TGGCGATCACTCAAGTTAGATTTTACTAAGGTCTACTGGCAGACAAAAAAGTGATCGGCTTGAATAGTATTGACCGATCGGCTTCATGATATTACGCACCCAGATAGCTTTTCGGTATAAAAAGCCCTTGGCATTTTTAGGCCAATAATACCCATCTTCATCTAGTCTTTCTTTTAAAAAAGAGGTGAAAGCTTCTAAATTCTCGTTGTGTATTTGGCAGTTAGTTTTAGGTTTAGCAATGATTTTTCCTACAACCCGTAGTACTTCCTCAGCTTCCTTGACTTGCTTAACAAAAGACTGCCTTATGTTGTCTGGTGTTATGCCATACCCAACAGCGGACGCTAATTTATTCTTATCTAATCTGCTCTTCTTTTTATCAAGCCATTTATCAGCATTCAGGCAATCATTCGAAATGATATTATCAAGAACTTCTGTTAATAGAATTCTTCTTAATTGTCCTAGCTCTCGTTTGCCTAGTTGATTATCGTTATCCGTATACTTTTGTAATAAAACCTCTTTAGTATTCATTGTCATCCCTCACATAAATAACCTCATCGATCTCTTCAAATGAAGGGTCTACTTCTTCAACTGAATTAAATTTATTTTCAAGAATGTCAGGATCTATTTTTTTATGGCTTCTTTTTAAGTTTCTTGCTGCGAGTGTTACATAATCAGTTAAGAATCGAACTACACAAATTTTCACATCATTTGCTTTTTGAGATTGCATAATCCAAGTTGCTCTTTCTCCTGCTGTAAGGTTTGTGGCATCTATGATTACGGCATGTCTATCTTTATATAAGTCCTTCTTTTTTGCCCAAGTTGATTTTCCCGAACAAGGTGGGCCTACCAAAAGGTAGACGCGCTGGGGCACTTTTCTCTTCATGAGTCGTGCAAATTCCGCTCTAGCTGTAGACCATGCTTTATCTCTAGCTTTGGAATTATGGAAATTATACTTGCCATCATGTTCTAGTAGCGAATCAGGTGAGATTATAGTTATCGTAATATCTGAAATTGAAGCTAAGTTTCTTTCTGAAATGATATTTGATTCTGTTGCTATGGCCTGTAGATGGGTTTTCTCAGCCATGAGCTTTAAGACTTTATCTTTAGAGCGTTCAAGCTGAGCTTGCAAATCAGTTTTATCTTTCAATAGTTGATGGTTTTGATCAACAGACTGTTTATACTTTTGAATTTCAGAAACCGCGTGCTCATTTAGTTTTTTCTTATTGCTTACAAAGTTTTGATTAAAGTCTACAACCCGATCATGAAAACTTTTGTATCGAGCTGCGATATCAGGAGGGCACTCTATATGCCCATAAACATAATTGGTATCAACATTTGCAAGATCACAAATAACTTTCATAGTAGCTATTCCGCGTATCTTGTTGCTATTTATAGCAATAACTGACTGCTCAGCAAAAACAGTTTCTAATCTCAACAGCCTTTCTTCATTTGTTTTTGGCTTATTTTTGTTGCTTTGTTCTTCCATTAAACAGCCTCCATTTCAGATTTAATTTCAGGGTAAACCTCTAGAAGCGGTGGATAGTACAAATCAATAAAATGCTGTGCTTCAGCATCTAAATTATTTGTAGAGAATTGCCCAACGCCTTTAAGGTAACTACAGTAAAATCTAAATGATTCAAGCAATAGCTGAGCCATTGGATTATCAAATAAAAAGGAATGCTGGCAATCAGAACCTTGGCAGTTATCTAGATTAGGTAAGTAGCTTGCTTGTAAAGCTCTGGCAAAACGTACGTCAATATCAGATTCTTTCATTTTGATTTGCTCTTTCTTTGCTGCGCATGGTGCTGGTTTAGTCGATTTCGTATTGCGCAAGCAAATAAAGCCTAAGGGAGTTTGCATTGCTAGCATTTCCCCATTTCTGATCCTTGCAATAAGAATATTTTTTATATGCTCCTTTAAGGTTGTTTGCATTTCCTCACCAACGAGCGATTGGTTTTCTAGTTGAAGCTTCTGCCTGATCATCTCAACACCCTCATGATAGCTAGCTTTAGCTCCCCCTGAAAACTTTCCTTTTACTATGGCCTCGCTCATATTTTCAGATAAGTTAATGTAAGTTGCCTGTTGGATGTTTTGTCTTTCTTTTTTTACTTCCATGTTATTTTTTAAGTAATGATCAGGCATTATTTCATTGGTGTGAGCAAACAGCCTTTTTACAATTAATACGGCTAATGGTGAGTTGGTTCCAATCCATTGTGCAAGGGTTACTCTGGCTCTATGACAGACCCCATCTTGGTTACTATCGGCATTGACTTCATCTAATAAATCAATATCAAAACAATCAGTAAAGCTTTTAAGAATACTGTTTAACATGTAACTTTGATTGATTTCCCAATATTTACCCTTCATAAATAATCTTGCTAATAAATTATTTACTTCTGCTGGTGCGAAGTTGATAGCATTAAGGAATTCAATAGCTTGAATGGTTATAGGTGGAGCGGGTATTGGATAATCTTCCTTTCGCACTTTTTGAATATCAGTAATAATATAATGTATAAGATCACTATCAGGGTCTTTTACCCAACAATCTCTCAGCAACGAAAGTCTGATGTCAATGTTGCGCAATCCAGTTGTAAAAAGAATGATCCAAACTGATGCAGCCAAGCATCTTTGATGAAGGTTATTAAACCAATAGCTATTCGGAACACTTTCTTTTAAATCTTTATATTCGGCATATAGATCTGGAAATAAAGCGATTGCTGACTCGTTTTCATTTAACGTATTACTTAATTTGGCAGTATGTTCAAGATTGAGCTGATAAAATGCAGTATCTAGCTTTTGAGATTCTTTATAAGCTTTGTCGAACTCACTAAAAATACAGGTGAATGATTTTGAATGCTCTGAGAATATCGGTATAGCGCGATCAATAATTTTGGCTACTGTTTCGCTAGAGTATGCTTCATATGAACGAATTGAAATTCTGGTAGCTTCACTGCCAATTAACTCATTAATATATTTTTGAAGAGGTGATATTTCGCCAGTCGTGGACTTTATCTTTGACCAAGGAACTTTGATATTAAACAGTGCAAAAGGTAATTCTTTGAATATTTTCTTACTAGTTGAAGCAATCCAACTCCAAATTCTAAAATATTCTTGAGAAACATTTTTTTCAATAGATATCATCTCGACACATAGGGAGTGTAGCTTTTCGGAACTGATAACTTCAGAAGGTACAAGAGGCTGATTAAGCTTGCCACACAATATATGCTCTCTGCCGAGAAGTGCGCTCCAAGCCCTAACTACAGCGCCTAGACCTTTAGCAGCATCACTAGAGCTATATTTTAAAACTTGAACCCTCTGATATATTAGGATCTTAAAAAATAAAATGAGTGGATAATTGCTATTGTCTGGAAGCATCATTTTCCCCCAGTTGATATAGCTTCCGACTCTATCAGTACCCCATATATCATCTGAAAAATTAACACCACCAAACCTAGTCATGGGGTACTGCTCATATTTTTCTTCAATTGATTTGATCGCTTTCCATTGATTAACACCAATTAACGCTTTCTCTTCATTGTCTATGGAAGTATAAAATGATGATCTTGAGTAAATATCTTCTGCTAAATTTTGCATTATTTAATCTCTACGATGTTAATTTTTGGATGGACAATTGGTGGCAGAAGGTGTGTTTCTGGGTCTTCCCATGCCCGTACAGCTTGATTGAAAGCTAAGCTATGCTTTTCTTGCCCATTATTAGATTTGCTTTTAAATCGCTCGATGACTTCCCTTGCAAGGTTATGTTTTACTTCATAATGGGAGCTGTATAGTTCTGGGCTGTTTTTCAACAGTTGCTCGTATTGAAAGCACCTATAAATTATTCTTGGAATGTGTTCTTCATAGACAACAGCTCTAGAACAACCTAAACACATATCAAACTGATTGCAGTATTCTGTATTATAGCTTTCGTTATGATCAGGATTGTATGGGTCCGAACAATCACATAAATAGCGTTGCTCTCTTTCTCCGCTGGGTGTTTCGCCATTTGTTTTAAGTTGAGCTGCAATTTTCTGGTAGTTTTCGATGAACTTTAGTTGAAGACCAACTATGGCACTGGTAAGCATACCTTCTGTTTTACTTGATTGAAGTAAATAGGTAAGAGGAATAGTGTTTCTTAGATCTTCTCCTATTGCTTTAATCAAATCATCTTTAGTATTGATGCCTTCGAGATATTCAATAAGAATTTCACCTGACCATACCTTTCTAAACCTACTTGTCTCAAATTCATTTAGTAATGTGCCATTCTCATCTTTTAAGTAACAGTTGATCCGAAAATTTTCTCCGTATGCAATGCATGATGACCGAAATTCATCAGCATTTCCTATAAAGAGTTCCCTATTGGGGTTCGATTTTGCTTTTGCTTTTTCAAATAGCTCTAAATATTCATACAGAACAGAATTAGTTGGGATTTCAATACTTTCCTCTTGTGCTCCACCTTGGTTCACATGTCCTCTTACTTTTTTGCCTGTTAGCAAACAAGACGGTTCAGTAGCAAACGGTGCATACATTTTTAAAACTGATATGTTGTTTACATATGCTGGAATATTTAATGCGACTTCGCGGTTTCTTCCTGACTCACAGAGCAGAAGAAGCATAATTAAGTAGTCGAAGTGAGTAGTAAATCCTAATAAGAGATTATGTATACCTTTGTGTCTGCCGCTAAAAATGTAACTTTTATCGTCTGGTTTCCCATAAAATATCCAATTGCAACAATACTTATTTGCTATTCTGTTTTTATAATCATCAAGTGATTCATGCCAGTTTTTAACTTCAGACCAATTTCGAAAAGGCCGATTCAAAAGTTGGTGTATTTTTATAAAAGCTTTTTTTTCTCCAAAATATTTAATTCCATCTCTAGCCCCTTTATTATTAGCTATCGCAATTGGAAGTACGTTGTTTAATAAATAAGATACATCAGGGTTTTCTTTCAAATCTAATGGCAAACTGTTGTAGGCTTTTTCATATTCGAAGGCCAATATATCTTTAGATAAGCTCGATATATCATAGTTGTGTCGATGTTCGTTAATCAGTAAGCTATGCGCACTTTCAATCCTGACATAAGCTAATAACTCCATCTCAAAAGCTATCTCATGAGACTCAGCAGTATTATTGATTATTAATTCACGATACCTTTTTAATCCCTCACGGGTGAATAAGTCAGGTTCATCAAATCCATACAGTAGCTCATCTGCTCTATTTGTAACTTCCTTTATTTCTGACAGACATGCATTAACATATGCATAAATCTGAAACATCACATAATCGCTATAGTCATGAGTCAATTTACTTTTCTTTATGCGATCTTCCGCTGAAAGGCTTTCCTTAGGTTTATCTAAAGCATTGGTAATAATATATGAATGAATCGAAGCTTTTACGCTGTCCGATATTAGTGGAATTAACTTAATCGCATTTTTAAGCTGTTTCGATATCGCAACAATTCTCTCTCTAGAAAGTTTACTGTCTAATTTAGCTTGAAGAATACTGTCATAATCATTGAGTGAAAATTCGATCAGTGTGACATTGTTTTGAGTGAGATAAACAGACAACCATTCGTATGCATAAAACTTATTATAATTATTAAAGTTACCTTCTCGATAGTCCTTCAACAGCACACGAAGTAAAACAGCAGCGTCCTTAGAAGAGAAATGATAATGTTCATGGAACCAGTTTAGCGATTTCTTCCCCTTTCTTAGCTTTACAGGAATAGCGTTAATATTGATCTTCTCTTTATGATCAAGAATCAAAATAGTGTTTTGATTTTGATAACCTGTTATCGGCAGTTCAAAGTTTTCTTCAGATAGCACCAAGATTGGTAATCCATCATCTGATAGATTTGAAACGATACCGTTATATACGATGGCTTCTTTCTTTTCTTGAAATGCTTCTTTAACATCTGTTTTAGAAAAAAGGTTCTTTCTTCCCACCACAAAAACTCAACAGTTAATCAAAATTACATTGAATTATAGTTTACAAATGCACTTTTTCAACAGATAAAATATAACAGTTAATCAGTAATAACATTTTGTCCAACTGAGTTAGGCGACATGGCTGACCATTACGCTCAACTACAAGAAATGGGTGTTGAAGTTTACTCAGTATCAACTGACACACACTTTACACATAAAGCATGGCACGGTAGTTCAGACACTATTGGTAAAATTACTTACCCAATGATTGGTGACCCAACAGGTAAAATTACGCGTAACTTTGGTGTCATGATTGAAGACGACGGTTTAGCACTTCGCGGTACGTTTGTTGTTAACCCTGAAGGCGAAGTTAAAATTGCCGAAATACATGACCTAGGTATAGGCCGTTCAGCGAAAGAGTTAGTGCGTAAAATTCAAGCCGCACAATATGTAGCTGACCATGACGGTGAAGTATGTCCAGCAGCATGGCAGCCAGGTGCAGAAACGTTAACACCATCATTAGACTTAGTTGGCAAAATCTAAACGACAGCTAACATCACCGCGGTATGACTGAAAGTATCGCGGTATTTTCCAAAAAATAAATAAAAACCATATTCATCAGTATTCTCGAAGGAATAAACCATGCTAGATACGAACTTAAAGCAACAACTAACGACCTATTTACAAAATTTAACCTCGGCTGTTGAATTGTCAGTATTTTTAGGCGAAGACTTAAAATCAAAAGAATTAAAAACCTTGGTGACAGAAATTGCTGAAATGTCAGCATTAGTAACGGTTGTTGCAGCAGATGCTAGCAATGAACGTGTGCCATCAATGTTAGTAAAATCGGTAAAAACTGGCGGCGAAATGCGCTTTGCTGGTGTACCGATGGGGCATGAATTTACCTCATTAGTGTTAGCCCTATTACATAGTGGCGGACACCCAATTAAGCTTGATAAAGCAGTTATCGAACAAGTAGCAGCACTCGAAGGCGAGTATAGTTTTGAAACTTATATTTCGTTAAGTTGCCAAAATTGTCCAGACGTTGTGCAAGCGCTTAATATGATGGCGGCGATTAACCCACAAATTAAACATGTGATGGTTGATGGCTCACTATTTCAAGAAGAAGTTTATAAACGCGATATTCTTTCTGTGCCTGCGGTGTACTTAAATGGCAAAGCTTTTGCTCAGGGCAGAATGACCGTCACTGAGATCTTAAATAAAGTAGATACAAATGCTGGCGCGAGACAAGCAAAAGCAATAGACAACAAAGAAGCTTTTGATTTATTAGTGATTGGTGGCGGCCCAGCGGGCGCGGCATCAGCAATATATAGTGCCCGTAAAGGCATACGCACCGGTATCGTTGCTGACCGTTTTGGTGGTCAAGTGCAAGATACCATGGCGATTGAAAACTTTATTTCTGTCAGTGCTACCGAAGGTCCCAAACTTGTAGCGAGTTTAGAAAACCATGTTAATGACTATGATGTTGATATTATGAATAATCAACGAGTCAAAAATATTATTGAAAGTGATGTTGAAGGTGGCTTAATTACCGTTGAATTAGAAAACGGATCGACATTACAAACACGTTCAACCGTTATTGCAACCGGTGCAAGATGGAGAGAAATGAACGTTACAGGTGAACAAGAATACCGTGGTAAAGGTGTGGCTTATTGCCCGCATTGTGACGGCCCATTATTTAAAGGAAAATCAGTTGCCGTTATTGGTGGTGGTAATTCAGGTATTGAAGCTGCCATTGACCTTGCTGGGTTAGTAGAGCATGTTACTGTCTTGGAATTTGATACCGTATTACGTGCTGATGCGGTATTACAAAATAAAGCACGTTCGTTACCTAATATCGAGATTATTGTTAATGCGCAAACGACAGAAGTATTAGGCAACGGTAAGCATGTAACGGGGCTTAATTACCTTAATCGAGCGACAAATACGCAAGAAACTATCGAACTTGCTGGTATATTTGTCCAAATTGGCTTAGTACCTAATTCACAATTTTTAAAAGGTACCATTGATTTAACTGAACGCGGTGAAGTGATCGTTAATCAAAAAGGTGAAACTAATATCGCTGGTGTTTATGCGGCAGGAGATGTAACTAATACACCTTTTAAGCAAATCATTATTGCGATGGGTAGTGGTGCAACCGCCGCTTTAGGTGCTTTTGATTACTTGATCAGAACACCAAACCCTTTAGAAAACACTGAAAGTGCTAGTGAAGCTGCCGCGTAGTTAACGAGTAAAAATCTATTAAAGATGGTATTGAAAGTTAATTACTACCAAGATAGAAAACACGCGAAAAAAAATGCTATCGTCATCAACGATAGCGTTTTATTGTTTTTAATCTAGGCAATACCCTTCGTATTAATCAAAAAGGCCGTTTACTGCTTGCCTCACTTCACTGACAATCGCTCTGACACTTTCCATTCTGGTGTAACCAGCACGACAAAGTAAGGCTATTTCGCGTATGGGTTGTGGACTATCAAACGGAATATAACGAATGTGTTGCTGGGGAGCATAATTAATGGTGGCCAATTGCGGTAACAAAGTAATGCCCATATTACTTGCCACCATATAACGCAAGGTTTCAAGACTGGTAGCACGAAAGCTATGATCTTCCTCTGCACCGGCACTAAAACAATAACCCATTGCTTGATCTCGCAAGCAATGACCATCTTCCAAAGTAAGAATTTTTTGATTGTGTAAATCGTCAAAACTAACCTTAGTTTTATCAGCAAGCGCATGTGAAGGTGACGTTGCCATCACTAAAGGTTCGTTAAATAAATCATAACGCTCAAAACGAGACATTTCAGGTAACCAAGGCAGAATTAAGATATCGAGCTTGCCAGTTTCTAATTGTTGCAGCAAATCTTGTGTTCTATTTTCATGTAAATAGAAGTTTATTCTCGTTAGCTTACTATTCAAGGCGGGCATGATATGCGGCAATATATAGGGCGCTAAAGTGGGAATTAAGCCAATATGTAAGTCACCTGAAAGCGGATCAAGTAAAGCCTTTGCTGCTTCTTCAAAATTATTTGCCGCGTTCAAAACCTGCATAGCTTGTTGTACAAGTTTCTCGCCAGCAGGAGTTAGCATAACATTGCGCGGTTGGCGCTCAATTAACGTTAGCTTTAATCGTTGCTCTAGCTTTTGAATTTGACCACTTAATGTCGGCTGACTAACAAAGCAGGCGTCAGCGGCATGACCAAAATGTTTATATTCAGCAATGGCGGTGAGATATTCTAAATCACGTATTTTTATCATAGTTATAATCTATCAAAACTTAAAAACTGATTGTTTTATTGATGTTAACCTGCTCATTTATGTTTAGCTAGTATGGTATTCAGTTTTCATTTAGGCGCTGCTAGTAAAAAGGTTGATATGTTTATGTTCAATATGAGCAATTTAAATATAATGTAGTGAGTAAATAGATCTACAAATTGCCATGTTGCAATTACGTCGCAGTGAAAAAGATTTTTTATTGCGTAAAGATGTGAAACACCGAGCAACATTTTACGATACTCTTTTAATGTTTTAGAACAGCGTTTAGTTTCCGCCGATATTATCGAAACTAAATTATCAGCTATCAAGAGTAGCATACAAACATACCAGCAAATATTTGAACAGTTAGTCACTACTTCAATAGCTCAAGGTTTAGATAGTCATTCAGGTTTTTACGGCAAACTTAGAGATACTACACGCTCATTAGAAGAAGCATTGCTGCAGTTAGTGATTTTGAGTCGCACATCTATCTATTAACTTTAAGAAGGCATAAGAAATACTTTATTTTGCGCCAGGAAGAAAAATATCTTGGACAACTTTTAGATACTTCAGATAAATCAAACATGCGCGTATCTGCTGGTAGTACTCAAAAGCTGCTTACCACTTATATAGATGAGTTTAAAAGTATTTTGAAATATCGAAAAAAGCTCGGACTTGAAAATAAATAGGCAATAGCATTTGAACATGCGTTATCAGGGGTAGAGATTGCTATTAACTATATTTCACCACTTCTGACTTTTAATGCGCCTTTATCTTTAGATGACATTTAATTGCTGACTTTAGCTAGTTTTACTTAACAATTTAGACAAATGTATTGATGGTGATAGATGCCTTTGTATTAATTACCTAGACTAAAGTGTGTGCTTTTAGCGCTATTTGGGCATTTAAAACACAGTTACGGCAAGGGTTGTACAAATAAAAAGCAAACAAACCACTTTTATCAATTTAATTGCAATTAGCGGTTGACGCGGGGCGATAAATCTCTAAAATGCGCTCCACTTCTTCGGGACAAGTCGAAGAGGTTGTTTTAATGAGTTATCTAATGTGGTTTAGGCTGATTTGGTTAACTTAACGTTTTAAAAGATGGTTTTGAAAGTTTTAAAAACTTTTAAAATAAATTCAAATAAAATGTTGACATTAAAACTGAGTTGCGTAGAATGCGCATCTCGCTTCAGGCAAGGCTACTAGCCGGCTTCAAGCAACAAGCGGTCTAACAACGAATGAGATTGTTGGCTCGTACCGAACAAGACGTTCATCCATGAACGGTTCGGCATAGGTACTTCGTGTACCCATCTTTAACAATTAGTTATCATGCAATTTGTGTGGACACTCACATTAACGTTGATTTTACATAGTTATCTCTTTCTTCGGAAAGAACATAACAAAAAAACAGTTTAATATGATGTCACACAAAAAATAAGTATCATTTAGGTCTTCGGATTTAAATATACGTTTTATGTAGTTACTTTCTTCTTTAGTCGGATAGAGAGTAACACGACAGAATTCATTGAGCAGATGTCTTTTCTTGGTTAACTTCGGTTAGTTAAGGTGAGCATCACAAACGATTTTTAATTGAAGAGTTTGATCATGGCTCAGATTGAACGCTGGCGGCAGGCTTAACACATGCAAGTCGAGCGGAAACGAGAATAGCTTGCTATTCGGCGTCGAGCGGCGGACGGGTGA
>Ga0209344_10005512_pt1 | contig 10897 bp, 11 predicted proteins | sample Cruoilmetagenom6_FD_187293 | JGI IMG/M metagenome (GOLD analysis project Ga0209344, IMG submission 187293) | Oil polluted marine microbial communities from Coal Oil Point, Santa Barbara, California, USA - Santa Barbara Oil Seep Sample 6 (SPAdes)... | ecosystem: Environmental > Aquatic > Marine...
TGGTACACCTGAAGCCAGTAAAATTCTATACGGTGCAGGGCAGTTGGCCCGCCGTTTGGGGCTGCCGTTCCGTTCCGGCGGGGCGTTATGTGGTTCTAAATTACCTGATGCGCAAGCTGCTTATGAAACTGCGAATACATTGAATGCAGCTTTGTTGGGCGGAGTGAACTTTTGCCTTCATGCCGCGGGGTGGCTTGAGGGTGGTCTGGTTTCATCGTTTGAAAAATTCGTGATGGACGCTGATCAGTTGGGTATTTTGCACTCTGTTGCTAAAGGCGTTGACGTTTCCGAAAACGGGCAGGCGATGGGGGCCATTCGCGAAGTTGGACCGGGTGGGCATTATCTGGGATGTGAACACACACAAGCGAATTTCAAAAACGCTTTTTGGCGTACGCAAGTTTTGGATTACAAACCTTATGAAACTTGGGCGGAAGATGGTGAAAAAGACACCATGACCTTGGCCAATGAACGGGTCAAAAAGCTATTGAACGATTATCAACAGCCAAAAATCGACCCTTCTGTTGACGAGGCTTTGCAAGCCTATATCGCCAAACGCAAAGAAAGCGAACCGGATGCTTTTGGCTAATGTTCTTTAGGCAAAAGATATATCTCTTGTAGCAACGCAGTCATGACCTGAATATGTTTTTTCATGTCATAGGCTGCGTTGCCTGTTCTACGTGCTTCTTCCAGTGTCATTTCATTTTTCAACAATCGTTTTATTATCTGCTTTGGTTGCGGAATTTCCTGCACCTTGAACAAGCGTTTCAAATCCCTGTTTCGTGAATATGTCGTAAGACCTATCTTTGCTGCTTGCAGTAGGATTTTTGGTCTTTTCACATTGCATAATGCATCTTTAGGCAGCACGAACAATCTCCTGATTTTTGCGAAGTATTGATCATATGAACTGTGTGTTGCGTATTTTATTACGTGGCGTTCGGGGTGTTTTCTTTTGCTTATTATTCAAGCGCCATGATCTTTTAATAAGATTAACCTTAATGAATTTTTCAACAAATCAATTTTAAGGATAGTTAATCAAAGATGAACAGGAGGGCATGGTGCAGAACGCTTTGCAGTTGAAAGTCACAATGAAAGCAAACGCGAATACGTTTGTAAAACTAGTAAATAATACACCGGATATACGAGAATATATAGATCATGTGGAAAATGGAGTTCCTCTGCGAAAAATAGCCAGAAGAGACGGCGTTCATCCATCTACCGTTTTACGTCGTATCCGCAAGATAGAAGCGCGGCGAGAAGATCCGCTGTTAGATGATATTTTGAAACGTATCAGTGAGCAAACCCAACCCAATAGTTGTAAAAAAGAGGTCTGTATGAATTCCCGGAAACAAAATCAACCGCAAGAGAGCGATATAAAGTACGGTAAAGATATGTTGCGTGTATTGCGGCGTTTATGCGAACAAACCGCCTTTATGGTGATGTCGGTGGATTTACCGAAAGCGGTGGTGATGCGTGGGCGCGGCAAAACACAAGTGCGTTCTGCAGTATTGACACGCGAGTTGGGCCAGAAATTGTTGATAAAGGACTGGGTTGAACGGACAGGTGGAGGCAAGTTGAATCGTTATGAAATTACAAATGCAGGACGTGCCGGTTTTAAACGTATGGTCGCAGAGGTGGCAAAAACGCATAAGAAAAACGGTTTTTCAGAAACCCCAAATCCGTTTCAGGAACAGCACCGTGAATGGGGCGAGCGCACAGTTTCTGCGACAGACGGTGAACGACCCAAGCGTATTAGGGTGAATTTATGTGAAAGCCCGATCAATACATTAGGACGCAAAAAGGGTAAAGATGGCCAACCGTTTTTGGCCAATGAACTGCTGCAAGCGGGTGAGCGGTTTCGCGAAGATTTTGAATTGGCACAACTTGGGCCGCGTGTGGCGCAAAATTGGGACCGGTTTCTGGTTGGTTCAGACCGTGGAAATTTCGGATCGGGTGGAGGTGGCGGGTCGTCATCGGCCCAAAACCGCTTGCGCAGTGCCCTGACAGCACTAGGGCCGGGATTGGGCGATATAGCATTGCGTTGCTGTTGTTTTTTGGAAGGGTTGGAAGCGGCGGAAAAGCGTATGGGATGGTCAGCACGATCCGGAAAGATAGTGCTGCGCATCGCATTGCAACGGTTACGGTTGCATTATCAAGAAACCTACGGCGACGTGTCTGACAGGATTGGTTAACCTAATGCTTTGATAATATGTGAAAAGTCGGTCGCTTTTAGGCTGGCTCCACCCACAAGGCCGCCATCTACATTGGATACTTGCGCAATGTCGGTGACATTTTTCGGGTTCATTGAGCCACCGTAAAGGATACGTACCGAACGGCCAACACCTGTACCGAAACGGCGTTCAAGGCGGGCGCGGATAAAGTCGTGGACTTCACCGATTTGATCCAAACTTGGGGTTAATCCTGTGCCAATGGCCCATATTGGTTCATACGCAATCACCAAATTTTCACCCGTGGCTTTGTCGGGAACGGATGCCGCCAATTGCCCGCCGATAATGTCGATGGTGTTGGATGCTTCGCGTTCAGACAAACTTTCACCAATGCACACAATTGCAGTCAGCCCTGCGGCCCATGCGGCTTTGGTTTTCGCGCGCACCATGGCATCGGTTTCTGCGTACTCTGACCGACGTTCCGAATGGCCCAAGATAACGTAGGTAGCCCCGCTATCGACCAGCATTCGGGCTGAAATGTCGCCGGTATGTGCGCCTGACGTTTCGGCGTGACATGTCTGCCCGCCGACTGCGACATGGCTGGAAACCGCGTTCATGGATTGCAGTAATGTTGCAGGAGGGCAGATCAAAACTTCGCATGTTGCTGCGTTGGAGTATTCTGATAATAATTTGATTTCATGCAAGTTTTCTTGCAATCCGTTCATTTTCCAGTTGCCGGCGGCCAGTTTTTTGCGCATCGGTTTTACATGCCTTCGAATTTAATGGATTCGCCACACCCGCAAGCCTCGGTCACGTTGGGGTTATTGAATTTGAAACCCGCTTCCAGTAATGACACCTCATAGTCGATTTCGGTGCCGAATAAAAACATTTGCGCCATAGGTGCAATCATCACCACGGCACCGTTTTGTTCCACGACTTCATCATTTGGGTCAACCTTGTCGACATAGTCCATGGTATATTCCATGCCCGCACAACCGCCTTTTTTTACGCCGATGCGCAAGCCTTTTTTGTGGCCTTCACCCATCAGTTTTACGATCTGTTGGGCGGCTTTATCTGTTATTGAAACGGCGGCTTTTCCTGGGATACCAAACATCACATGAACCCCAGTTCCAAACGTGCTTCATCAGTCATCATGTCCATGCCCCATTGCGGTTCCCAAATAAGGTCGACAGTGACGGACTGAACGCCGGGCAGGGGTGCAACAGCATCTTCGACCCATCCAGGCATTTCGCCCGCGACGGGGCAGCCCGGCGCAGTTAGGCTCATCAGAATGCTGACCACGCCGTCTTTATCAATCTCAATCGTATAAATCAGGCCCAGATCAAAGATGTTCACGGGGATTTCGGGATCATGCACAGTGCGGATAGCTTCGCATATGGTATCATACAACGGGTGATCCGTGGTTGATGGCTTGATTAGCGGCATGCCTTCCATAGGGGCGGTTTCTGCGGTCATGGTATGTTCTCTCTTGGAATTCCTGACTAAATATATATGGAATGATTTGGGAAACGTCCAGTAGGATAAATTATGACGAAACGCTTTAAATTTGAATTGCTTAACGCTGATGGGCAAGCACGTCGCGGAATTGTGCAAACACCGCGCGGTGATATTCAGACGCCTGCATTCATGCCAGTGGGTACTGCAGCTACCGTAAAAGCGATGATGCCGGAGAGTGTTGCGGCAACGGGTGCCGAGATTTTGTTGGGCAATACCTATCATCTGATGTTGCGTCCGGGTGCCGAGCGGGTGGCCAATTTGGGCGGGCTGCACAGGTTCATGAATTGGGACAAACCGATTTTAACCGATTCCGGCGGCTACCAGGTGATGAGCCTGACTGAGTTGCGCAAATTGACGGAAGAGGGTGTGAAGTTTCGCAGCCATATAGACGGTTCTGAACATAACCTGACACCGGAACGGTCGATGGAGATACAAAAACTGTTAGGCGCTGACATTGTGATGAGCTTTGATGAATGTACGCCATACCCCGCAACCGCAGATCAAGCGCAGGCCAGTATGGAGTTGTCGATGCGTTGGGCCGCACGTTCACGGGATGCTTTTGGCGACAGGCCCGGATATGCGCTGTTTGGTATTCAACAAGGCAGTACGTTCAAAGATATGCGCGAAGAAAGTGCGCAAGCCCTGCAAAAGATCGGGTTTGACGGATATGCGGTGGGTGGATTGGCTGTAGGTGAGGGGCAAGGCATGATGTTCGAGGTGCTGGATTATGCGCCGCAACAATTGCCCAACGACAAACCACGTTATTTAATGGGGGTCGGCAAACCTGACGATATTGTGGGGGCGGTCCAGCGCGGCATTGATATGTTTGATTGTGTTTTACCGTCGCGTTCTGGGCGCACTGGGCAAGGGCTGACCCGCATGGGAGCCGTGAACCTGCGCAATGCACGTCATAAGGATGATCCGCGCCCATTGGATGAGATGTGTTCTTGTCCTGCTTGCCAGAAATATTCACGGGCCTATCTGCACCATACGATCAAATGCAATGAGATTATCGGTTCAATGCTGTTGACTTGGCATAATTTGCATTACTATCAGGAGCTTATGGCTGGATTGCGCGGCGCGATCGCACAAAATACATTGGATGTGTTTGTTGCGGCGTTTCATGCAAAAAGGGCAGAAGGCGATATTCCGCCCCTATAGATTATGTTTTTCGAAATTGACGTACAAAGACCTGCCCGGATTCTTTGCGGGTTGTTTCAACAGGTGGTTGTGGGGCCGGCTTTGGCTGGGCTTTAGATATTGGCGTTGACATTGGTCTGGGTGTTGACGTTGATCTTGGTGTCAGGCGATCAAATGGATTGGGTTTAAGTTGCGTCACTTTCGGGTCCGACATTCCAAGAATTTCGGCTTGTTCGGTTTTGGATATTTCTTTGTGATCGGATTCCGGTGTTTCCGCAGGTTTTATTACCCGGTTGGAATTGGGCGTTTCGGCTTGCGCCGCTACCTGTTCGGAAACAGGTGCCGTAGTTTGTTGGGGTTTCTTGCTGAACTTATTGATAATTGCATTGATCATGGATGGATCATTGGCCCCTCTGGCGACAGAGATTATATGCCACAGGCTGCGAATATACGCGATAGCAAGAAGTATATAGGCTATGGGGTAAATCGGGTTGCTTAACGCGTTGTCATTGATTTGTTCTTGTAAAACAGCATTACGACTGCCGAAGAAAGCCTTGATATAGATCGGGTTAATATCGGATTTTCCGTATTCGATGCCCAGTTTTGCTAAGGTTTCCTGAGCCAGCTTTTCATGTTCTGGCTCAAATGAAGTAAATTGACCGTTCACTTCTACAATCGGCCCTATTTCACCGTAGCTTTCAGAAAGTGTTTGTGCATTTTTAAAAACAGTTTCATTTTCCGACACAATTGCGCCAATAAGCCTTTTTTCGACACTTTTGTTAAAATCATAGCGTTTATTTATATTCGTATGCTCTAAAGCTCTGGCCGACACAATTGCAGTTGTATTTTCAGGCATAGCTTCTGTTGCTGCGTAAAGCGGTACGATAAACTTGGTGTTTTCCACACCGTCTGCAACGATTGTGAACTTGAATTTATCAGATAGATCTATTTCCGCCAAAAGATTCATTTCACGCAAATTGTCTTTTTGTTGTTTTTCCACAGAATCTTCTATGCGAATAAGGGGAGGTGGGCCATTCTTTACCGCCAGCAAAGCTTCGTGTTTCCCCGCGTTGATCTGGCCATTCAAGAAAACAGCTAAGTACAGGGTAATAAATGATAAAACTAGAACTATTACTGGATTCTTAAAGAAAATCAGGTCAAGTATGAACCGTATTACGTACATTTTGTCTGCCCCAAGTTGTATATTTTTGCTTTTGTCTGTCGATAACTTGCAAAGGACTTTGGTCAAAATAAGGCATTTACAACCTATGCGTGTTAAATCAGCCTTAATTATAAACAAAATTATAAGGACAAGATTATAGTAACTCTTGATACTCTGTAAATAAACCGCCACACTTGCGATAACGAAATAAACCCGCGTAGATGCTTGACACTTTTAGGATCAAACACATTTATTAGGGTATATAATTGGAGAAATGCAGTGTTGCTGGGAAAACCGGGGCGCAAAGTTTCTTGCTAAAATAAAGGAATAAATATGTCAGACGCGAGCAGCGTATCTTATCCAGTGCTTCCATTACGTGATATAGTGGTGTTTCCACATATGATCGTACCCCTATTCGTTGGCCGTGAAAAATCGGTTCGCGCGTTGGAGGCTGTGATGGACGACAACAAAGAAATTCTGTTGTCATCACAAATCGACCCGTCCGAGGACGAGCCAACCGAAGAAACTATCTATCAAACCGGTGTTTTGGCCAGTGTACTACAACTGTTAAAGTTGCCCGATGGAACGGTAAAGGTCTTGGTCGAAGGTTTACGCCGTGTTCAGATCACTGAATATCTAGACAATGCGGATTATTTTGAAGCGACGTCGGAATTTTTGGTAGAAACCGAGAATGCGCCTGATGCAATCGAGGCCTTAAGCCGCTCGGTTTCAAAAGAATTCGAACGCTATGCCAAGTTGAATAAATCCATACCGGAAGAAGCTTTATCCGCAGTTGCAAAATCTGACGGTGCAGAAAAACTGGCCGATACGGTTGCCGGTCATCTGTCGATCCGCGTGGACCAAAAGCAGGAATTGCTGGAAACGCTGGATTTGTCCGAACGTCTGGAAAAAATCTATGGGCTGATGCAGGGCGAAATGTCTGTGTTGAAGGTCGAGAAACGGATCAAAAGCCGCGTTAAAAACCAAATGGAACGCACGCAGCGCGAATATTATCTGAACGAACAAATGAAAGCCATTCAGCAAGAGCTGGGTGACGGTGAACAGGGCGGTGGTGATGAGCTGACCGAGTTGGAAAACCAGATTGAAAATACCAAGCTTTCCAAAGAAGCCAAGGAAAAGGCCGAAGGTGAGTTGAAAAAACTGCGCCAGATGTCACCGATGTCTGCGGAAGCAACCGTTGTGCGCAATTATTTGGATTGGATGCTGTCGATCCCATGGGGTAAAAAATCCCGTGTGAAAAAAGATCTGAACCGTGCCGAGGAAATTCTTGATGCGGATCACTACGGCTTGGAAAAAGTTAAAGAACGCATCGTGGAATATCTGGCAGTGCAAAAACGGTCGGCCAAGCTGAAAGGGCCTATTTTGTGCCTTGTCGGCCCTCCGGGTGTGGGTAAAACCAGCTTGGGTAAGTCTATTGCACGCGCTACGGGGCGTGAGTTTATCCGTATTTCACTGGGTGGCGTACGCGACGAAAGTGAAATTCGCGGGCATCGACGGACTTATATCGGTTCTATGCCGGGTAAAATCATCCAATCGATGAAAAAAGCTAAAACCACCAATCCACTGATCCTGCTGGACGAAGTTGACAAGATGGGTAATGACATGCGCGGTGACCCCGCCAGTGCTTTGCTCGAAGTGCTTGATCCTGAACAAAACGGTACTTTTGTCGATCACTATATGGAGGTTGAATATGATCTTTCCAATGTGATGTTCGTAACCACGTCGAATTCATATAACATCCCCGGACCTTTGTTGGATCGGATGGAAGTGATTGCGTTATCCGGTTACACAGAGGATGAAAAGCAAGAGATTGCCAAACGTCATTTGTTAGACAAGCAACTGAAAAACCATGGGTTGCGCAAAGGTGAATTTTCATTAAATGACAATGCTTTATTAGACATTGTTCGCCTATATACTCGCGAAGCAGGTGTGCGAAATCTTGAACGCGAACTGGCGAAGCTGTGCCGTAAGGCTGTGACGCGGATTGTAAAAGGTGCGCAGAAAGTTGTGAAAATCAGCTCGGATAATCTGGAAGACTATCTGGGTGTAAAGCGCTTCAAATACGGCTTGGCCGAAGAAAAAGATCAGATAGGCGTTGTCACAGGGCTAGCCTATACATCCGTTGGCGGTGAATTACTGTCAATTGAAGCATTGAAACTGCCCGGCAAAGGGCGAATGAAAACAACTGGTAAGCTGGGCGATGTGATGAAGGAAAGCATCGATGCAGCATCGTCTTATGTGCGTTCAATCAGCCCTGAAATCGGTATCATACCGCCTATGTTCGAGAAAATCGATATCCATGTGCACGTGCCCGAAGGGGCAACGCCAAAAGACGGGCCGTCGGCGGGTATCGGTATGGTCACGTCAATCGTATCTGTTCTGACAGGTATTGCGGTACGCAAAGATATTGCAATGACGGGCGAGGTTACTTTGCGTGGTCATGTGCTGCCCATTGGTGGATTGAAAGAAAAACTTTTAGCGGCCTTACGCGGCGGTGTGAAGACCGTGTTGATCCCGAAAGACAATGAAAAAGACCTGCCTGAAATCCCAGATAACGTAAAAGCGGGGTTAAAGATTATTCCTGTCAGCCGCGTCTCAGAGGTTTTGGAACATGCGCTGGTGTCAAAACCCGAACCCGTAATTTGGGATGAAAAAGCCGAAGAAGCGGCGGCGGCGGCATTGTCTGCAAGCAAAGACGGTAATAAGCCTGCGATTGCACACTAATCTCTAAATATAGGTGGCTTATATGGAGTAAACCCATGGTTGCCTTCCAAGCCCTAAATGTAGATGTTCTGTCAATAACAAAGCTACCAGTTGATAAAGCTGGTAGCTTTTTTAACTTTTCTATTCTATGATTCAGCTAAAACAACAAGGGTCGAGCAAAATGGCTACATCAAAAAAAACAAATCCCAAAAAAACATCTTTAAAGACTGTATCAAGCACTGATGAATCTGCACTTGATGTAGAAGTAAGTGCGGAAACAGATAAAGCGCCATCCGATCCAAATCTGATCAAGAAAAAAGAGATTTATGATCATGTGTCCGTTTCAACCGGTTTGCGTAAACGTGATGTCCGCGAAGCCGTGGATAGCCTTTTGGAATATGTACATAAATGCCTTGAAGACGGTAAAACTGTTCAAATCCCGCCGCTGGGTAAAATCAAGTCTATTGAACGCGGTTCAGGCGAAAATGCGAAAACGCATTATAAGCTGATGCTTAAGAGATCCGGCGATCCCGAAAAAAAATCTGCCTGATGTGAAACTACCCCTTGATGCGGCTGGCAACTCTGTCTAAAAGCCGCGTCAGTGGGTGATTAGCTCAGTTGGTAGAGCGCTTCGTTTACACCGAAGATGTCGGGAGTTCGAGCCTCTCATCACCCACCACTTAAACCCTTTTATAGATATATTCGCTATGAAACTGCCATTGTTATACTTACTGCGCCACGGACAAACCGAATGGAATGCGGCAGGGCGCTTTCAAGGGCAGATGAATTCTGATTTGACGGAAGTCGGGCAGGGTCATGCGGCGACGCAAGGGCGTTTGCTGGAACCGATTTTTGAACGGTTCCCCGATATTGATATTTTTGGAAGCCCGCTGGGGCGGGTAAAGGAAACCGCACAAATTGCTTTGGCGGATTATGGGCGTGAACCCGTATTCAATGACGACTTGAAAGAGATTGATTTCGGTAATTGGGAAAGTCTTACCAAGAGTGAAATAGAAGCGGGTTGGCCCGATCTATTTAACGCAGGCCAAACAGATATGGATTTATATCTGTTTTCGCCAAGTGGCGAGACTTATGATGATATGCATTTGCGTTGTCACCGCTTTTTAAGCGGTTTAACACAACCCGCCGTGATTTTTTCTCATGGCTTGACGATTACATTCTTGCGCAAAATTGCCCGTGATCTTTCGTATGAAGAATTTTCACAGCTTAGAAGGCAGCAAGGTTGCATATATGTGATTGAAGATGGTCAGGAAACGCTTTTGACCGAAGCCAAATAGCCCTAAGCTGCGATTCTATTATTAGGATATCGCGATATGCAGCTTTCGGTGAATGGTAAATCATATAATGTAGATGTCGAAGATGATATGCCGCTGTTATGGGTGCTGCGTGATGAGTTGGGTATACACGGGCCCAAATACGGTTGCGGTATTGCCCAATGCGGCGCTTGTACCGTTCATATTGATGGCGAATCCGTGCGATCTTGCTCTTATTCCGTGGGTGATGTTGATGGTGAAATCACCACGATTGAAGGTTTAGGAACGCCAGATGCATTGCACGCGGTGCAACAGGCGTGGATTACGCATCAGGTGGCGCAATGCGGTTATTGTCAATCGGGGCAGATAATGGAAGCGGCGGCGTTTCTTGCGACAAATGATAACCCTACGGACATGGATATAGATGACGCCATGTCGGCGAACCTGTGCCGGTGCGGGACATACCCGCGGATACGTGCGGCTATAAAGTCGGCGGCAGCCACATTAAGGGGGGCTTAGTTATGGGACGTATCAAAACCATTGCGCGGCGCACATTCCTGATCGGTTCAGCTGCAATCGTCGGCGGGGTGGCATTCGGTTATTATGCGTATAAGAAACCGATTGCGAACCCGTTGTTGGACGATTTGGCGGACGGTGCGGCTGCACTTACGCCTTATGTGTTGATTGACAAAAACGGTATTACACTGATCACGCCGCGCACCGATGTGGGGCAAGGGGCCTATTCTGTTCAAGCGGCTTTGATTGCAGAAGAACTGGATGTCAGATTAGATCAGGTTAACGTTGATCCCGGCACGCCGAGTGCAGCCTATTACAACGGAAAAGTCGCTTTTGAAGGGTTTCCACTGGCCGCAACAGACAGCAGTTATATCGCGCAAAAGGGGCGCGTTATGGGG
>Ga0209344_10005513_pt1 | contig 10895 bp, 11 predicted proteins | sample Cruoilmetagenom6_FD_187293 | JGI IMG/M metagenome (GOLD analysis project Ga0209344, IMG submission 187293) | Oil polluted marine microbial communities from Coal Oil Point, Santa Barbara, California, USA - Santa Barbara Oil Seep Sample 6 (SPAdes)... | ecosystem: Environmental > Aquatic > Marine...
TGATGATGGCTCAAGTTTGTGGTTACCAAGCAGGCGAATTTATTCATACATTTGGTGATGCTCATATTTATAGCAATCATTTTGAGCAATTAGAATTACAACTTTCTAGAGATCTTAGACCATTGCCAACAATGAAACTCAATCCTGATGTCACAGATATTTTCGATTTCGATTTTGAAGATTTTACTTTAGAAGATTACAATCCGCATCCACACATTAAAGGCGCTGTAGCGGTTTAAATCATATTCATGAAATATTACATTTTTATAGCTTCCTTATTATTCAGCATATTAGTTTATAGTCAAGAAAAGACTATTAGCCTTTCTGAATTAGACTCCATTACAAGTAAAAACAATTCAAAGTCATTTGGAATTATTGAAAATGCTCCTACCTATAAAGGTTGTAATAGAAAAATAAGTAGTTATGAAAAGAAAAACTGCATGTCTCAAAAAATTTCTGAGCTTTTTCACGATAATTTCAACACAGAACTGCATCCTGAATCAGACCTTAATCCTGGAATGAAACACATTGATGTGATTTTCAAAATAGATACCGATGGAAATGTTATTGACATTGATGCCAAAGCTAAAGATGAATATTTAGAAAACGAAGCCATTCGTGTTGCTAAACTAATACCACAAATGACACCAGGAATGCAAAGAGGAAAGCCTGTTGTTGTTCCTTACACACTTCCGTTGACTGTTAATGTCACTGCACGCAATAAAAATGATGACAAAACAAGATATCCTGTTTATAGAGGTTGTGATAAAAAACCGAATAATGCTGAACTAGAAGCTTGTTCAAGACGTAAAATCACGAACTTTATTAAAATGAGTTTTGATGTTGAAATGGCAAGTCGAGCGTTACCCTTAGCAAAGTCAACACAATTTCTTTTAGAATTCACCATCAATAAAAAAGGAAAAATAGAAAATATTAACGCTAAAGCAAATCATAAAGCTATAGCCATTGAAGCCATTAATGTTGCCAAACGTCTTCCAAAATTCAAAGCACCAGGCCTTAGAGAAGGTGTCCCTGTAAACACACCTTATAGGTTATTGATGACGCTTGATTTTTATTAAATCATTTGTATAAAAAAGAGCTTCAAAGTTGAAAGCTCTTTTTTATGTTGTAAAACGAAGTCTATTACAGATTTAAAACACCATTTTCAGCTGCTGCGTAAGCATTCCATGCGTAAGCATCTGCTTGGTCATCGTTGATGTAAGTTCCGTCAACCATATATCTAAACTCGTATGACGTATCTTTTTCTAAATCTACGGCTCCTTTAAAGTTTCCATTTTTTAATTTCTTAAGTTGAACAGCCTTTTTAGGGTTCCACTCGTTAAAAGTTCCTACAACTGCTACTTTTTTTGCTTCTTCAGCAGGTACAGTAAAAGTCACTTTACAAACTGGTTTGCTTTTTAAGTATTGTTTTGTGATTGCCATAATAATATGAGTTAAATTATAGAGCAAATATATAAAAGAAATAGGCGCGTTATAGCGAATAATTTATTATAAATTAAAGAATTATAGATTTAATAATTTAAACGCATTTTAATTTAAAGTACATATAAAAAGAACCTTTAAATTATCAAATCAGCAAGTATTAATTCGTTTATCAAGCACTACTTTTTAATTCTTTTCAAACGATAACGTTTTCGCCTTTAGAGTAAAATCTTAAATAAACAGCATTTCAGCATTTAGGTTAAAAATCATAACTTTATATTTGTATATATTTATAATTATGTTCGGAAAGAAAAAAAACACTCCCAGTATAGATCAAGAGCAATTAGCCTTAATTAAAGCTGCAGAAAAACGCATCAAACAAAAAAAACGTTTATACATTCATTTTGTAATTTTTCTAATTGGTGCTGTCTTTTTAATTTTAGCAAATACCGTATTGGGTATAGGAAAAGATTTCAAAATTGCTGGACTAGAATGGTTTGTGATTGCGATTGTGTTATGGTTATTCTTATTTATATATCATTTTATAACAGTATTCATTACTCATAAATTCATGGGTAAAGAATGGGAAGATCAACAACGTGAGGCACTAGTGTCTAAGCAAAAAGAACGTATTGAACAACTCAAACAAAGCTACTTAAAAGAAGAAAAAGAAATTGCCAAATCTCAAGCCTACAACCAAGTATTAGAAAGTAATGCAATGTCAGAAAAAAAAACTTCTAATTTAACGATAATAGTTGCTGCTGGAGAAAACAATGCTATTGGCAAAGACAATGACTTAATTTGGCATCTAAGTGATGATCTTAAACGTTTTAAATCATTAACTAATGGTCATCATATTATTATGGGGCGAAAAACTTTTGAAAGTTTTCCAAAACCACTACCTAATAGAACACATATTGTAATTACTAGACAGAGCAACTACAAAGCTCCTGAAGGCGTTATTATTGTCAATAGTTTAGAAGATGCAATTGATGCATCAAAAAACGACCAACAACCATTCATAATTGGAGGAGGTGAAATCTACAAACAATCGATGCCTTTAGCAGACAAAATAGAATTAACTCGCGTGCATTCAAATTTTGAAAATGCGGACACCTATTTCCCTGAAATTAATATCACAAAATGGCAAGAAATAAATCGTATTACTCATGATGCTGACGAAAAACACGCACATGCTTTTTCTTTTATTACTTATAAGAGAAGATAACGTTAATACATCCTTAAACATCGTCACAACATGATAAAAGCCTTACAACTACGTATTAATTTACATCAAGAAGGAAAACCCAACGGCCTGCTTAATAAAGCTGCATATGATTTAGGCATTGAACCTTCTGAAATTTCTGGAATCAAAATTCTTAGAAAGTCAATTGATGCTCGTAAGCGAAACATCATGTTTAACTATAAAGTTGAAGTTTATATCAATGAGCCTGTTCCTGAAACTTCAGAATATCACTTCGACTATAAAGATGTTGCTAATGCCAAACCGATTCATATTATCGGTTTTGGTCCAGCTGGTATGTATGCTGCATTGCGCTGTATTGAGTTAGGTTTTAAACCTATTATATTAGAACGTGGTAAAAACGTGCAAGATCGTCGAAGAGATTTAAAAGCCATTAATCAAGATCATTTTGTAAACGAAGATTCTAATTATTGCTTTGGCGAAGGTGGAGCTGGAACCTATAGTGATGGTAAATTATACACACGAAGTTTAAAACGTGGAGATGTTCGTCGCATATTTGAAAATTTAGTATTTCATGGCGCAACTGATCAAATTTTAGTTAATGCACATCCACATATTGGCACCAACAAATTACCAAAAGTCGTTCAAAATATTAGAGAAACAATTTTAAAGTATGGTGGAGAAATTCATTTTGAAACAAGAGTGACAGACTTTACTATTAAAGACAATAAAATTGTTGCTGTTCAACTTCAAAATGGAAATGAACTCGATGTTGAAAAAGTTATTTTAGCCACAGGTCATTCTGCTCGTGATATCTTTTATTTATTGAATGATAAAAACATTCAGTTAAAAGCAAAATCGTTTGCCATGGGAGTTCGTGTAGAGCATCCACAAGAAATCATCGATGGCATTCAATACCATTGCAAAGGCGAACCACGAGATGAATTATTACCAGCTGCCGCATATAGTTTGGTGCAACAAGTAAACGATAGAGGTGTGTATTCATTTTGTATGTGCCCTGGAGGATTTATTGTTCCTGCAGCAACTGCAAATGGTGAAGTGGTTGTAAATGGCATGTCGCCTTCAAGACGAAATAATACCTTTGCAAATTCTGGTATTGTTGTCGAAATTAATTCAGATAAAGATTTATATAAATACGAGCAATTTGGTGAATTAAAGGGCTTAGAATATCAAAAAGATTTAGAACGATTAGCATTCACTTCTGGAGGCAGAAGACAATCTGCGCCTGGACAACGATTAACCGATTTTGTTGAAGGTAAATTATCTACTAATTTAAATGAAACCTCTTATCAACCAGGTTTGAAATCGGCACCAATGCACTCCTTATTACCAAAACTAATTGGTGGTTCACTGCGAAAAGGATTCAAAGCTTTTGGAGAAAAAATGCATGGTTATTATACTGAAGAAGCTAATGTAATAGGTGTCGAATCTAGAACTTCGTCACCTGTAAATATTCCAAGAACAGAAACCTTAGAACACCCTGAAATCACCAATTTATATCCATGTGGTGAAGGAGGTGGTTATGCTGGAGGGATTGTTTCTGCTGCAATGGATGGAGAGCGTTGTGCAGAAGCAGCAACTTCTAACTTATAAGTTCAATATTATTCCTATTTTTGCAGGATAAATTTTGAATAAAATGAACGCATATATATTTCCAGGTCAAGGTGCTCAATTCTCAGGTATGGGATTAGACCTTTATGAAAACTCAACTTTAGCACAGGAACTCTTTGAAAAAGCCAATACTATTTTAGGCTTTCATATTACAGATGTCATGTTTGAAGGTTCTGCCGAAGATTTAAAAGAAACTAAAGTTACGCAACCAGCTATCTTTTTACATTCAGTAATCTTAGCGAAAACTCTTGGTGATAGTTTTAAACCAGAAATGGTTGCTGGACATTCACTTGGAGAATTTTCAGCTTTAGTTGCTGCTGGTGCTTTAACTTTTGAAGATGGTCTTAGACTGGTTTCTCAACGTGCACAAGCCATGCAAAAAGCTTGCGAATTACAACCAAGTACAATGGCTGCTGTTTTAGGATTAAATGACAATATCGTGGAGAATGTTTGCGCAAATACGGAAGGTGTTGTGGTTGCTGCAAATTATAACTGTCCTGGTCAATTAGTAATATCTGGAGAAGTTGAAGCTATTAATAAAGCTTGTGAAGCTCTTAAAGAAGCTGGTGCAAGACGTGCTTTAGTACTGCCAGTTGGCGGAGCTTTTCATTCACCATTGATGGAACCTGCTCGCGAAGAATTAGCAGCTGCAATTGAGAACACTACATTTAGTAAACCTAATTGCCCAATCTATCAAAATGTAACGGCAACTGCTATTACTGATGAAAATGAAATAAAAGCAAATTTAATATCTCAATTAACAGCTCCTGTTCGCTGGACACAATCTGTACAACAAATGATTGCCGATGGAGCAACTCATTTTACTGAAGTTGGACCAGGAAAAGTATTGCAAGGCCTCGTTAAAAAAATTAATAGAGAATCTGAAACGGCTTCTGCTACATTCGAAACTAACGCTTAAGATTTTATAAATCGTTCATGTTACGAACACAATTTTCCTATAAAATGATACATAGCGAACACAGTGTGACCGCTAAAAACAATAACTGTAACACATGAAATTATCGAGAAACTTAAGCATCATTTTGCTTATCATCTTTAACATTGCTATAGATCAAATTTCTAAGGTAATAGTTAGAGCAAATATTCAACTTAAAGAAGTAATCGAACTTATTGGTGATAAATTCATATTAACCAATGTATATAATAGAGGTGCTTTTCTAGGAATGGGAAGTGAAATGAATGATACTTTAAGACTTATCCTATTATTAGTACTTCCTACACTAGTACTTGGTTATCTTATTTATTATATCGTAACTAATAAAACCTTAGATAAATTAAGCACCATTGCATTAAGTTGTATTGCAGGTGGAGGAATTGCCAATGTTTTTGATCGTATCGCTTTTGGTAAAGTCACCGACTTTTTCTTTATAGATTTAGGAGGCGTTTTTAAAACAGGTATTTTTAATGTAGCAGATATGTCTGTTTCATTTGGAATGATTGTACTTGTTTACACTTGGTTTTTATCTACAAGAAAAACACAAACTCCATAATAAAAAAAGCCTCTTCAATCAAATTGAAGAGGCTTTTTTTATCTCGCTAAACTAATATTGTCACAATCTTTGACTTCACCATAATAAGTTTCTCGATATCTGTGAAGTGTTTTGAATGGAATATTTAAAAATTGTTTCTTAATGTAAGTCACTTTTATTGACAGTGCTCCCATTTTTTTAGTGAACCTAACTTCTGGTTTGGTTTCTCTTTTAATACTTATCAATTTCATTGGTTTTCATTTATCATTAGCTCCAAAGTAACAAAAAGGAAAAACCAATCACAAGTTTCAAACATTAAATCATTGTTAATCAATTTGTTAAATGCTATACCAATAATTATCTACCATCATTATTAACAAATCGATAATTATATCGCCAATCCATTAACAGATTTACAATTCAATTTTAAAGAATTATTAGAGATTCCGAATGTTTTGTTCCCATTTCCAAGCAGATAGCATGGCATCATCAAGTGTAGATTTTGCTTCCCATCCCAAAACAGTATTTGCCTTTTCGGTATTTGCATAAGCTTTTACGACATCACCTTCTCGTCTTGGCGCTATTTTATAGTTAAGTGATTGTCCTGATACTTTTTCAAAAGATTTTATAACCTCTAATACTGTACTGCCAACTCCTGTCCCAATATTAAAGGTTTCAAAGTTGAATTCATTTTTATTTTCTAACAGCCGTTCTAGAGCAACAACATGAGCCTTTGCTAAATCAACAACATGAATATAATCTCTTATACAAGTCCCATCAGTTGTTTTATAATCATTTCCAAAAACAGACAAACATTCACGAAGTCCTGCTCCAGTTTGCGTTATATATGGTACTAAATTTTGAGGCACACCAATTGGCAATTCTCCTATTTTAGCTGAAGCATGTGCTCCAATTGGATTAAAATAACGTAAAGCTATTGCGCTTAGATTATCATTTACTTTACAAGTATCTTTAATAATCTCCTCTCCTATTTGCTTTGTGTTTCCATAAGGAGATTCTGCAGGCTTAACTGGCGCACTTTCTGTTATTGGCATTTCATCTGCTTGCCCATAAACAGTACATGATGAGCTAAAAATAAAATTAGAGGTATTCAAATTTAGAACCTCTTTCAACATGTAAATAAGCGTATTGAGATTATTCTCGTAATACAATAATGGCTTTTCAACACTTTCTCCAACTGCTTTACTGGCTGCAAAGTGAATAACACCAGAAATGTCAATATGTTTCTGAAAAAAACTTTCTACTGATTTTTTTTCTTTTAAATCTAACTTTTCAAAAGTTGGAGTTTTTCCTGTAATGGCTGTAATCCCTTCAATAACATCTAATGAAGAATTGGATAAATCATCAATAATAATAACTTCATAGCCTTCATTTTGCAACTCTACAACAGTATGCGAACCAATGAAACCAAGTCCACCAGTAACCAGAATTTTTTTCATTTCAGTTTAAGAATTTACAAAATTGATAACTGTAGATGTAATGAATTCAATTTGTTCATCATCTAATTCAGTATGCATTGGCAACGAAATTACTTCTTTAATCAATTGATTAGTAACGGTAAAATCAGCTTCATTATATCGAGAATCTTGATATGCTTTTTGTAAATGCAATGGAATTGGATAGTACACTCCACAAGGAATTCCCTGTTCATTTAAGTATTTTACTAAAGCATCTCGATTAACATTTAATATTTTGAGCGTATATTGATGAAACACATGGCAATCACAAGCATCACAAATCTTATTATCATCGCATATTCCACTCGGCGTAATTATATTATCAATTCCTTTGAAAGCTTCATTATAAGCTCTTGCTGCCTTTCGTCTTTCTTGATTATATGTGTCGAGTCGTTTTAATTTAATATTCAAAATTGCAGCTTGAATAGAATCTAATCGTGAATTTACACCAACCACATCATGATGATAACGTTCATACATTCCATGATTCACAATACCTCTAATGGTATGTGCTAAATCATCATCATTAGTAAAAATAGCTCCACCATCTCCATAGCATCCTAAATTTTTAGATGGAAAAAAAGATGTCGACGCTACATCACCAATAGTACCAGCTTTTGCTTTTCTACCGTCACTATACGTATATGTAGAACCAATGGCTTGCGCATTATCTTCAATCACAAAAAGATGATGTTCTTTTGCAATCTCCATTATGGCTTCCATATTTGCACACATACCGAATAAGTGAACAGGAACAATTGCTTTAGTTTTAGGAGTGATTGCCTTTTTAATGGCATCAATATCTATATTAAAAGTTATTGGATCAACATCTACCAAAACTGGAGTCAATTGCAACAATGCAATCACTTCTACAGTTGCAGCAAACGTAAAATCTGCAGTAATCACCTCATCGCCTGGCTTCAACCCTAATCCCATCATTGCAATCTGCAAAGCATCTGTACCATTTGCACAAGGAATTACGTGTTTAACACCTAAATAATTTTCCAGATTTTTCTGAAATTCATGAACCTTTGGTCCATTAATATATGCTGTAGAATCTAATACCTCTAAAACAGAGCTATCAACCTCAGCTTTTATTTTGCTATATTGACCTTTTAGGTCAACCATTTGAATTTTTTTCATACTATACGAAATTACGAAATTCATTGGCATTAAGCAATGAATTTATTTCAAAGAACAGTATTTTAGCAGGAACATAAACATTAATATATTGTATAGTTTAGGAATACATTTACTTTCATTGATTTTAAAAATCCTTGCTCCTTTTAATTTAAAGATTAAAAAAGGGGTTGAAGGTCGTCGCCAAACGTTTAAAACATTAAAAGAAAATATAGACTCTAATGATAAAACAATTTGGTTCCACTGTGCCTCCTTAGGTGAATACGAACAAGGATTGCCAGTATTTGAATCTCTTAGACTAAAATATCCTTCGCATAAAATTGTATTAACTTTTTTTTCACCCTCAGGATACGACATCCGAAAAAACACTCCAATTGCAGATATAGTTACCTATTTACCATTAGACACAAAATCAAATGCCAAACAATTCTTAGATATTGTTAATCCTGAATTTACTGTGTTTGTAAAATACGATATTTGGCCTAATGTCTTAAATGAATTGAAAAGAAGACAAGGACGCGCTATACTAATTTCTGCTTTATTTAGAAAAAACCATTCTTATTTTAAATGGTATGGCAATCATCTTCGGAAGGCATTACAAGCGTTTGAACATATTTTTGTTCAAAATAAAGACTCAAAAAAACTACTTCAAACTATTGACATTACAAATGTCACCATTTCTGGAGACACAAGATATGATCGTGTTTCCAATCAGTTATTACAAAACAACACTTTAAGCTTTATTTCAGAATTTAAAAACGAAAGCCTGTGTGTTGTTATAGGAAGCTCATGGCCAGAGGATGAAGCGATTCTTTTACCTTACATTAATAAAAATGCTTCTAAGAATCTAAAATTCATTATTGCTCCTCATAATATCAATAAGGTTCAAATTGATAATATCACAAAAAAACTTAACGTTGCCTATGTGTTATTTTCTGAAATGGAAAATAAAACCATTGCTGATTATCCTGTATTTATTATCGATACTATAGGATTATTATCTAAAATTTATAGTTATGCCGATATTTCTTATGTTGGTGGAGCAATGGGAACAACGGGTCTTCATAATATATTAGAACCAGCTGTATTTGGTGTTCCTATAATAATTGGTACTAATTATAATAAATTTCCCGAAGCAAAAAAAATGATTGAGATTGGTGGTGTATTTTCTATAAACGACACCATTTCACTTGAAAATGAATTAGATAATCTAATTAGGTCTTCAGAAAAAAGAATGCAAATTGGATCTATAAACGAAAACTTCATTAAGAAAAACAAAGGAGCCGTCAACCAAATCATGAATTACATACGTATATAAGATTGAAATTATAAAGTATAAAACCTGGTTGTTAACAAAAAGTTAAAATTTTCAAGGTATTTTCAATTTAACTTGTTAATTTCGTGGATTATTAATTAACACTAAAACTATTACAATGAAAAAATTATTATTAAACATTGCGTTGGTATTGGCACTTATAGTATCAGTATCATGTAGAGAGACTAAAGAAGGTGCCGAAAGTGCTGCTGATGCTGTTGAAAATGCTGCTGAAGAAGCTGGAGAAGCTATTGAAGATGCTGCCGAAGCAACTGGAGAAGCTATTGAAAATGGTGCTGAAGCAGTTAAAGATGGTGCTGAAGATGCTGTTAATGCTGCTGGTGACGCAGTTGACTCAGCTAAAGAAAGTGCTGGAAATGCTGTTGACAAAGCTAAAGATGCTGTAAATGATGCTGCTGCAAAAGCTAAAGACGCTGCAAAGGATGCTGTTGACGATGCCAAAGAAAAAGGTAAGGATGCTGCAAATGATGCTATTGACAAAGCTAAAGAAAAAGGTGCAGATGCTTTAAACAGTGCTGTTGGAAAAGTAAAAAAGGACAACTAATTCATTAGTTCCTTAAACACAGAAAAGGTCTGATAAATATCAGACCTTTTTTTATGAGTATATATTAAATTAATATCTTTTACATTAAACCATTCTCAATATTTAATAATTGAAGTAATTGCTCTTTATTCTTTATATAGATAATTCTTTTATACACTTCAATAGCACCTTCGTCCTTAAATTGTTTAAGACACCTTCCTAAACTTTCAGCCGAAGTCCCAATAATATTTGCCAAATCTTCTCGTGTTAAATCAATTCCAGCTTCTTTGTTATGTTTTTTAAATCGATTTTCTAAAATGAGTAAATTAATTGCCAATCGTGCATTTAGATTTTTTTGAGCTAAGACAGCAATAATATTAGCCAAGACTCCAAACTCATGTCCTATGTTTTTAATAAACGTTCGTTGCAAAGCAGGTATATCTTCTAATAATTTAAAAAAAACATCTTTAGCTATAAAATTAACTTCTAAGTCTTCTAATGCTTCACAAGAATCTTGATAACGTTCTTCACCAAATAAAGCATGATAGCCCAATACATCACCAGCGGTGTAGATATAAAAAATTTGTTCTATTCCAGAAAAACCACGTTTAAATTTTTTAGCCTTCCCCTTCTTAATTTGAAAGATTCC
>Ga0209344_10005514_pt1 | contig 10895 bp, 5 predicted proteins | sample Cruoilmetagenom6_FD_187293 | JGI IMG/M metagenome (GOLD analysis project Ga0209344, IMG submission 187293) | Oil polluted marine microbial communities from Coal Oil Point, Santa Barbara, California, USA - Santa Barbara Oil Seep Sample 6 (SPAdes)... | ecosystem: Environmental > Aquatic > Marine >...
CCCTTTGGTGTGGCCCCAGACGTCATGCTGGTTGCGGCGCTGGTTGGAGGGATCTCTGGCGGTGGCGAGTTCGGTGCTCGCCACGGTTTTGCTGCCGGTCTTCTGCTCGACCTGGTGGTGCCCGGTCCGTTTGGCCTGTTGGCGGGCATCTACAGCGCCATGGGTTATGCAGCAGGGTTGTTCTTGCGGTCGGTAGATTCTCAAGACCCACGGGTCGTTCCAATCCTGTCGGGCACCACTTCGTTCGCCGCTGTGGTCATCACTGGCTTCAGCCTCGGTGTCTTGGGGTCTGAGCAGTTCGTCGAGTGGCGGCTCATATGGGTGGCGTTTGCTGTTTCGGTGTACACGGTCGTGCTCGTGTTCCCGGTGCAACGGTTGTACCAGTGGGTGCTCGCTACAGACGGCTCTTCCCCGCGTTCCGAATCGGCGCGAAGCGTGGTGAACTGATGGTGATGTTCACGACTGGTCAGCGCTGATGGAGGACACAAGCCGGCTTCGTATGCGTGTGCTCGGCGTGATCGCGATCTCGCTGTTCCTCGCACTATTCGGGCGTCTCTGGTACCTGCAAGCGCTCGAGTCTGAGCGGCTTGAGGTGTCAGCCGTGAGCAACATCACTCGGACGATCCGGACCCAGGCGCCGCGAGGGCAGATCCTCGATCGAAATGGTCGCGTACTGGTCGAAAATCGCTTGTCGACCGTGGTCACGATCAATCGCGATGAACATGTGACGGCGCTGTCACGTCTCGGATATGCAACGAAAGACTTACGAACCGAATTCCGGACAGAGATGTTGGCTGACTTGGCGCGTGAGCTTTCTCAGTCTGGGCAGCTGACCAAGGTCGTCGACCTCGAGCGAGCGTTCGGAGATCGGTCATTCACGGCCTTCGACGACATCCCGATCGCACGCGATGTCGACGAAGAACTGCTCATCTTCATCGGTGAACGACCGGACCGGTTTCCTGGTGTGCAGGTCGAACAAGATGTGGTACGCAGTTATCCGTACGGCGAGACCGCGGCGCACATATTGGGCTACGTGGGGTCGATAACTGGTGCTGAGCTGACCGACAAGGCCGGCCTGTACCTGATAGACGATCCCGATGTCGATGACCCTGAAGCACCTAGCGTCGAAGACCCGTTCGGCAAGCAATATCGCCGAAACGACGAAATCGGCAAGGTCGGGATAGAGGCGTTCTTCGAGGATGACCTTCGTGGTGTGCCGGGTTCGCGCGAGATCCTTGTCGACAACGTCGGCAACCTCGTTGAGGTCAACGAGGACGCGACGACCGAGCCGGTACAGGGTTCCGATGTCCACCTGACGCTCGATATCGATTTGCAGGTCAAGCTCGAGTTCGAGCTGAAACGTGCGCTCGACCTGGCCCGACAGGTTGAGGTGCTTCAGGACGAGGAGCCGTTCCGCGCCCCGGCAGGTGCCGCGGTGATCATGGACCCTCGCAACGGTTCGGTGCTGGCGATGGCCTCGTACCCGACCTACGACCCCGGTGACTTCATCGATGGCATCAGTCAAGAACAGTTCGACAAACTCAGTGACCCACTCGAACATCAACCGCTACTCAACCGCGCTGTCTCGGAGATCTACCCCGCGGCGTCGACGTTCAAACCGTTCACGTCGATCGCCGCCGAGGTCTACGACGTGTTTGGGTGGGAACACGTCGAAGAGTGGGACGTGCCCACCTCAGACCCCGGATACTGGGATCTTGTCTCGTGTAACAACGACTACACCGGCGATGTCGCTGGGGCGTTGGCGAGCGGCTGCCGCAAGCGCAATGCCGGCGACGCCTCGATGGAAGGCGTCGATTTGCGACATGCGATCACGTTTTCATCGGACACTTACTACTACAAGATCGGCGAGGCCTTCTGGATTGCCCCCGACTCTGAGATCAACCCCAACGGAATCCAAGACACCGCTCGAGAGTTCGGATTTGGCGCCGAGACCGGCATCCAGCTTCCTAGTGAACGCGGCGGGATCATGCTCACCTCCGATGACTTCGCAGCCCGCCATGAGTCCAATCCAGAGGCCTTTCCCCGCGGGCAATGGGGCCCGGGCGACAATACCGACATCGCTATTGGCCAGGGCAGTGTCGCGGTCACTCCACTCCAACTCGCGAACGCATATTCAACTTTGGCAAACGGCGGTACCGTCTTCTCGCCGAACATCGTGTCCAAGGTCATCCCGCCCACCAATGACGAGGACACGATCGAGTTCGGGCCACGGGTTCTGCGCGAAGTTGACCTTCCTCAACCAGTTGCCCAAGAGATTATCGATGGGTTGCTTGGCGTGACCATGCAACATAAGGCGGATCTTACCCAGCCCAGCGGTACCGCATTCGACGCCTTCAACAAGCCCGAGGAGGGCGGCATCGACTTCGATCTCATCAACTGGCCAGTCGCTGGCAAGACTGGCACGGCCGAGGTCACGGGTCGTGCCGACAACTCCATGTTTGCCGCGTTCGGGCCGAGTGGGTCCGAGGCCTGGTCTGGGTCGGTCAACGAGCCCGAGTTCACAATCGTGGTGGTCCTTGAGGAGTCAGGTTTCGGTTCGAGACATGCCGCGCCCATGGTCGCCAGGTTGTTTGAAGCAATCTCGACAGACAGTGTGGAGCGGGTGCTTCCACAAGACGAGGTTGACGAGATCTACAGCACAGACGTGACGGCTCAGGGACTGTCCAGCGGCGCTGTATCGACTAGTGCGGAGGCGGACCAGTGACAGCATTGCGTCGCGGAAGTGCCGGCTTCAACGACAAAGAGACACAAGGCCCCTTGTGGATTCGCGTCGACGTCTCGATCGTTGTTTTGGCGATCGGTTTGGTTGCTCTTGGGCTCGTCGTTGTCTACAGCGCGACCAGGGGTTTGCCAGATCCCGACACCGGGGCCTTCGACCGGTCTTTCATCGAACGTCAGCTTGTCTTTGTTGCCGCTGGGGGGTTCTTTGGGGCAGCGGTTGCCGCCGTCGACTATCGGAAGACGAAACTTGCGGTGCCGGTCATCTACGCCGCGACCGTCGCGCTGCTCCTTGGTCTCTTCGTATTCGGTGAGAATTTCAACGGAGCCAGATCGTGGTACTCATTCGGTTTCATCACGCTGCAACCATCGGAGTTTGCCAAGCTCACGCTGATTGTTGCCTTGGCGTCTTGGTTTAGTTCTGTGCAGTCCAGGGATGGGTTGCAGTTCGTGAACGTGATGCTGGGACTTGGCTTGGCAGGGGTGTTCGCAGGCCTTGTTCTTGTGCAACCCGACTTCGGCACAGTCATGGTTTATGCCGCGATCGTTGCTGGGATAGTTGTCGTGGCTGGTGTGTCCATGCGCCACGTGGTGGCAGTGTTGTCATTCGTCGCATTGGCGATTACCGCGATGATTCAGCGTGGGTACCTCCGGGAAACACAGCTCAATCGATTCACGGCCTTTGTCGACCCGGAGAACGTTGCCAGGTACAACGTGAACCAGTCAGAGATCGCCATTGGCAACGGCGGCCTGACCGGAAAGGGCTTGTTCCAAGGCACGCAGAACAACAACTCGCTCGTTCCCGAAAAGGAGACCGACTTCATCTTCAGCGTTCTTGGTGAGGAGTTCGGTTTCGTCGGTAGCGCAATCTTGTTGTTGTTGTTCGGCCTCCTGCTCCTTCGTATCTGGCGCGTCGCACATCTAGCCGAGGACGACTACGGGCGTTTGATCTGCGTGGGTGTGTTCTCAATGTTCTTGTTCCAGGCCTTTCAAAGTGTTGGTATGAACATGGGGATGATGCCTGTGACTGGTATTCCGCTTCCGCTCATCAGCTACGGCGGGTCATCGATGCTGACGAGCCTTTTGGCCTTGGGCCTGGTGGAAAACGTGCACGCACATCGTCTTCGCTGAACATCACGCGGCCGAGATCGGCGCAGCCAGCTCATTGCGCAAAGGTGTTGAATGGTGGCTTTTGGGCCTCGCCGCGCCGGGTATCTGTAGATCGCCCGCCCGCAGCCGATACTATTCACAAGACCCGAGGGCAGATTCGCCCCGAGTGAAGGTGTAGATGAACCCCGTATCCGTGACATGTCTGATTAACGCCCTAGCCGGTGTCGAGACTGCCACGACGGTTGCACCGAAAGATTTTGCACGCACGACTCGAGCCCCTAGGGGCCGTCGCGAACAGTGCAGCGCACCCAGAACGGCGTGCGTCATACGAAGGGAAACCAATGTCCGACGAGCAAACGGCGCACGATCGCCAGGGGAGCGGCCAAGCCGCTTCTGATCGTTCGCAAACCTCACCGCAGGCAACCAGTCCTGCAGCAACGACCAGCACTTCCGACGCACCGTCGGAGCAGAAACAACCTCAATCATCGAAGCCAAAGATCGGCGACAGCCGGCCCGCTCCGATGACCACCCAGGAAACACAGAACACGTCCAGCAACAGCGGTCGCCGACGTCGCGGTCCCGGTGGTGGCACCGCAAACAACGGCGGCAACGATCAGGGTTCACAAAAGCCGAACTCTTCGAGCAACGCAAAAGGTGATTCCGACGGCAAGAACCAAGAGGGTGGCGGCCAAAAGCGTCGGCGCCGTCGTGGTGGGCGCGGTCGCGGAAATGGTGGGAACAACGGCGGGTCAAACACCAACAACTCGCCCGAGCCAGTCACCGCGCTTACGGGAGAGGCTGTTGAACTCGACGAAGAAACACTCGCGTTGCGCAAAGGCCGTGAGCGAAAGGGCAAACCCGCTGGCCGTTACCTCATGTGTGTCTCGGTCCGCGAGCAGGCCACACAAATCGCCGTTCTCGAAGGTCGAAACCTGATCGAGCACTACGTTTCTCGCCCGTCCGATGACGTGGCACAGATTCACGGCAACATCTATCTCGGCAAGGTCCAGAATGTGCTTCCAGGAATGGAAGCTGCCTTTGTCGACATCACGACGCCGAAGAACGCAGTGCTCTATCGCGGCGATGTCCAGGCCAAGGGAAGCGACAACCGAAGCACCAAGATCGAACAGCTTCTGAAGCCCAAGTCGAACATCGTGTGTCAGGTCACCAAGAACCCGATTGCGCACAAGGGTGCTCGACTGACCCAAGAGGTATCGCTGCCTGGACGGTTCGTGGTGCTCGTGCCCAACAGCGACACGTACGGCATCTCGAAGCGGCTTCCAGAACGGGAGCGGAAGCGCCTCCGCAAGATCCTCGACCGTGTGAAACCAAAGGGAGCGGGCATCATTGTTCGCACCGCGGCAGAAAACGTGACCGAAGACGAGATCGTGAACGATGTCAGACGTCTCGCCGATCAGTGGAACGCCATCGAGAAACTCGCCAAACAGAGCCAAACGCCGGCGTTGCTCTACCGCGAACCCGAGATGGCAGTTCGTGTCATCCGCGAAGAATTCAACAAGGACTATCGCGGCATCGTCATAGACGACCGAGCACTCTATGAAGACGTGAAGAGTTACGTCGAGTCGATCACACCAGCGCTCGCCGACCGTGTGCAGTACTACGACCGAGATGCTGAGCCGCTTTCCTTGTTCGAACGCCACCACGTGAGCGATCAGCTTCGCAAGGCCGTCGACCCAAAGGTCTGGTTGCCCTCTGGCGGTTCGCTGATCATCGAGTCGACGGAAGCGTTGACCGTCATCGATGTGAACACGGGCAAGAACGTCGGCAAGTCGAGTCTCGAAGAGACCGTCTACCGCAACAACCTCGAAGCTGCCAGAGAGGTTGCTCGTCAGCTTCGATTGCGTGATATCGGCGGCATCATCGTCATCGACTTTGTTGACATGGAGATCAAGAAGAACCGCGAGGAGGTCGTCCGCGTGTTCCGTGAGGCGCTCGCCCAAGACAAGACGCGCACGCAGGTCTTCGACATTTCCGAACTTGGTTTGGTCGAAATGACTCGGAAACGTATCGGCGAAGGACTCGTCGAGTCACTCTCGACGTTGTGCGCAATGTGTGAGGGCCCAGGTCATGTGCTCGAACAGGACCTGCTGGAGATCTAGCAGGCACGATCTGCCGGGCATCGAATTGACGTCGTGTCTGACGCCAATCGGTGTCGACAGATCGCGCTCCTAACTAGGCCTTGGGGGGAGTGTGCCCTCGTTTGATTAGATCGAGGACTTCTGCGGCCGCGTCGGGGATATTGGTTCCGGGCCCAAAGATACCGGCCACACCAGCTGCTGTGAGTTCGTCGTAGTCCTTGGGCGGGATCACGCCACCGCAGATGACTGCGATCGACGTGCCCTGGGCCTTGAGAGAGGCAATGAGCTCGGGCACCAGCGTTAGATGCCCGGCCGCATGGCTCGACACGCCCACCACGTCGACCCCGTGGAGTATCGATTCTGCTGCTGCCTCCTGTGGAGTCTGGAACAGTCCGCCGACATACACATCGAAGCCCATGTCGGCAAAGGCGGTAGCGATCACCTTGCCACCGCGGTCATGGCCGTCCTGGCCCATCTTGGCGACGAACATACGAGGCTTTCGACCAATCTCGGCCTCGAATCCGCGAATGGCGGAGGTGAGCGTGGCGAACTGTTCATCACCCTCATAGGCCGAGGCGTAGACCCCTTCGAGCAGTTGAGTCTCGGCCTGGTGCCGTTCGAAGACCACCTCCATGGCGTCAGATATCTCGCCGACGGTCGCACGTGCACGGGCAGCCACCACACAAGCGGCGAGAAGGTTCCCGTTGGTCATCGCGGCGTGGGTGAGCGCAGAGAGCGCGGATTCGGTGGCGTCTGCGTCTCGTTGCGAACGAATCTCTTCGAGGCGCTGAACCTGTTGCTGGCGAACCTCGGTATTGTCGATGTCGAGCACATCGATCGACTCGCCACCGTCGAGTTGGTACTTGTTGACGCCAACCACGGTGTCATGGCCACGGTCGATTCTGACCTGCCGGAGTGCGGCGGCTTCTTCGATCCGGAGTTTGGGTATCCCCGTTGCAATGGCCTTGGTCATGCCGCCCATCTCTTCGACTTCGGCAATGATTGTGCGTGCCCGGTCGGCCAGGTCGGCGGTGAGTTTCTCGACGTAGTAGCTGCCAGCCAACGGGTCGACGGTTCGGGTCACGCCTGTCTCCTCAGCGAGGATTAGTTGGGTGTTCCGTGCGATCCGTGCGCTGAATTCGGTAGGCAGCCCAAGGGCCTCGTCGAAGCTGTTGGTGTGCAGACTTTGAGTGCCGCCGAGCACAGCTGCCAGTGCCTCGAACGCGGTGCGTACAACGTTGTTGTGTGGGTCCTGCTCGGTCAAGGAGACACCAGAGGTCTGGCAATGGGTGCGAAGCATCGACGACTTCGGGTCTTGCGGAGAGAACTCGGCCATGAGTTCAGCCCACAGGAGTCGTGCGGCGCGAAGCTTGGCAACCTCCATGAAGAAGTCCATGCCGATGTTGAAGAAGAAACTCAGGCGTGGGGCGAACGCATCGACGTCGAGGCCAGCTGCGATGGCGGCCCTCACGTACTCGACGCCGTCTGCCAGTGTGTAAGCGAGTTCGATGTCGCACGTCGCTCCAGCTTCTTGAATGTGGTATCCCGAGATGCTGATCGAATTGAAACGAGGCATGTGCCGCGACGTGTATTCGATGATGTCGGACACGATCCGCATGCTTGGTTCGGGCGGATAGATGTAGGTGTTGCGGACCATGAACTCTTTGAGGATGTCGTTTTGGATCGTGCCCGAGAGTTGTGCCTGATCGACGCCTTGTTCTTCAGCGGCCACGATGTAACTCGCCAGGATCGGCAAAACCGCTCCGTTCATGGTCATCGACACGCTCATCTTGTCGAGCGGGATGCCGTCGAAGAGGGTCTTCATATCCTCGACCGAGTCGATGGCGACACCCGCCTTACCCACGTCTCCGACCACACGAGGATGGTCGCTGTCGTAGCCTCGGTGTGTCGCAAGATCGAAGGCAACCGACAGGCCCATCTGCCCGGCGTCGAGGTTGGCCCGATAGAACGCATTTGACTCCTCGGCGGTCGAGAAGCCAGCGTACTGACGCACGGTCCACGGCCTATTCGTGTACATGGTGGCTCGAGGGCCACGCACGTACGGCGCGACGCCAGGCGTTCCCCCGAGGTGGTCGAGCCCGACAAGGTCGTCCTCGGTGTAGAGAGGCTTCACATCGATGCCCTCGGGCGTGGTGAGAACCAGCTCGTCGGGGTCTTTGCCCCGGAGCTCGTTGGCTGCGAGTTCGTTCCAGTCCGCGTGGGTCATGCCCTTGTTCTACTCTCGGAGTTGGGCCAAAGTGCAGATCGGGCGAGCTTTCCCGCCGAATTTTTTGCGGCGTAGGAACCTGATGAACGCGCCGATCCAGTCAGCGCCTCCTAAGCTTTTTTCATGGGTAATCGACCAATCGAGAAGTCAGGCAAACTCGACAACGTCCTGTACGACATTCGCGGCCCGATTCTCGATGAGGCGACGAGGCTCGAACAAGAGGGTCACCGCATCGTCAAGCTGAACATCGGCAACCCAGCACCATTTGGTTTCGAGGCGCCCGACGAAGTGCTCGTCGACATGATGCGCAATCTGCCTACAGCACAGGGCTACTCCGATTCACAGGGCATCTATTCGGCGCGAAAAGCCGTCATGCAATACAACCAACGTATGGGGATCTCAAATGTCGAGATCGACGACATCTACATCGGCAACGGTGTCTCCGAACTAATCGGGATGTCGCTGCAAGGGTTACTCAACAACGGCGACGAGGTGCTCATCCCAAGCCCCGACTACCCGCTGTGGACGGCGGCGACGACGCTTGCCGGCGGTACCCCCGTCCACTATCAGTGCGACGAAGAATCAGGCTGGGCGCCAAACATCGATGACATCGAGGCGAAGGTGACCGAGAGCACCAAGGCGATCGTCGTCATCAATCCCAACAACCCGACGGGAGCCGTCTACTCGCGCGAGGTGCTGGGCCAGATCGTCGAAGTTGCTCGCGACCATGGTCTCGTCGTCATGGCCGACGAGATCTACGACAAGATCCTCTACGACGGGGCGGTCCACACGTCGATCGCCTCACTCGCCGACGATGTGGTGTTCCTGACGCTCAACGGCCTTTCGAAGACCTACCGCGTGGCCGGATTCCGATCTGGCTGGATGACGATCAGCGGTGACAAGGAACGTGCGCGCGGTTACATCGAGGCCTTGCGGATGTTGTCGTCGATGCGCCTGTGCGCCAACGTGCCAGCGCAACATGCGATTCAATCGTCGCTTGGCGGCTACCAGAGCATCAGCGAGTTCGTTACCCCCGGAGGCAGGCTTCACGACCAACGGGCAATCGCCCACGAGATGATCAACTCGATCGATGGGCTCTCGTGCACCCTTCCCGCTGGTGCCCTCTACCTGTTCCCGAAGATCGATGTTGAGCGATTCAACATCACCAACGACCAAGAATTTGTGCTCGACTTCTTGCGCAGCGAGAAAATCTTGATGGTGCAAGGCACCGGCTTCAATTGGCCGCGGCCAGACCACTTCCGTGTGGTCTTCTTGCCTCGTGTTCGCGACCTCGAGATCGCACTTGGAAAACTCGAACGGTTCTTGGCGACGTACAACCAAGGGTCGAGGTCAGTTCTAGGACCAAAGGCTCACTGAACCGAACAGCTTGTTCTCAGAGATCTTCGGCTGACTCTTAGCTTCCTCCAACGACCTCGGAACCTTCGCCGATCACGTCGTTGTTCCATACAAACGCCGGGCCGAGCTGAAACACACCCGCAAGGTCTGATGTCAGCGGCCGTAGGGTCGACGAATGACTACTGTCGGCGACCGAGTAACAGACGCGGCGCCAACGCCCAGAATCGGCCGAAACGAGCTCCTAGCGTTGGTCTCGGCGCTCATGGCGCTCACGGCGATGGGCGTCGATCTCATGTTGGACGCTTTTGTCGATATCCGTGAAGCCTTCGGCCTCGACGCTGACTCAAACCAGACTAGCCAAATCATAACGGTCTTCTTTTTTGGCCTGGCTATCGCGCACCTGTTCTACGGGCCGCTCGCTGATCGGTTTGGTAGAAAGCCAGTCCTGTACGGCGGGATAGTCATTTATATTCTGGGGGCAGTGGGCTCAGCGTTCGCCCCAACGTTCGAACTTCTACTCATCTCCAGGTTTGTCTGGGGTTTCGGTGCGGCGGGGCCGCGAGTCGTCGCAACGGCAGTTGTGCGAGATCGTTTCGAAGGCGTCGAAATGGCCAAGGCGATGTCGCAGGTTATGGCCGTGTTCGTTCTCGTCCCCGTGTTTGCGCCGGGGTTCGGTTCGTTGATCCTGCTCGTCCTTCCATGGCCTGCCGTGTTTTGGTCCTGCGGGATCTTTGCTGGGTTCATCGGACTTTGGAGCGTCCGCTTGCGCGAGACATTGGCGGTTGCCGACCAACGCGAGATAACGGTCTCGGCAACCGTGAGCGGGTACAGCGAAGTCGCTCGAACACGCGTGACCTTCGGGTACACGATCGCGTCGGTCTTCCTGCAGGGGGTATTCACTGCCTACTTGGCCACGGTCGACTTGATCGTTGCCGATGTCTTCGACCGCGAGAGCCAATTCTCGATCATCTTCGGTGCTGTTGCCGTGTTCTTCGGGCTCGGAGCGATCGCTAACGGCAGGATTGTTGGACGCTTCGGAATCGACGCGGTCGTTGGCCGTGTCTTTCAGATACAAGCGCTTCTGGTCATCGCACTTGTGGCGACGACAATAGCGGTCCAAGGGCATCCCGATTTCTGGGTCTTCATGCCGCTCGTTGGAGTGTTGCTTGGGAGTTTCATGTGCCTCATGCCCAATCTGAACTCTGCGGCCATGGGGCCAGTGGGTCACCTCGCAGGATCGGGCGCAGCTTTGACTGGGGCGGTGCGCATGGCTGGTGGGGCTGTCCTTGGCGGGTTCTTGGCGTCCACCGTGCACGGTTCGCTGACACCGTTGGTTCTCGGTGTGGCCTTTCTGTGGGGGCTCG
>Ga0209344_10005515_pt1 | contig 10893 bp, 15 predicted proteins | sample Cruoilmetagenom6_FD_187293 | JGI IMG/M metagenome (GOLD analysis project Ga0209344, IMG submission 187293) | Oil polluted marine microbial communities from Coal Oil Point, Santa Barbara, California, USA - Santa Barbara Oil Seep Sample 6 (SPAdes)... | ecosystem: Environmental > Aquatic > Marine...
CTTTTGATCTGGTTTCGGAAAACCTAGATACTATCGTAGATGGAGGTGGCCGCATGGCCACTTCAGCAACTGACGCCATTAATGGAGCAGAGGTTGTTATCACTATGCTCCCCGCTGGCGAACATGTGCGGGCTGTGTACTCACAAGAAGTTTTGCCCAATGTCTCTGATAAAATCCTCTTGATTGATTGCTCGACTATCGATGTAGAATCATCGAAGCTTGTTCACAAGCAAGCCGCTGACAAAGGATGTCGGATGGTTGATGCCCCCGTATCCGGTGGCGTCAAAAAGGCCGCTGACGGTACTTTGACCTTTATGGTCGGAGGCTCAGATGCCTCTTTTGAGGCCGCTCAACCTTACCTAAACGCAATGGGCGCCAATATCTTTAACTGTGGTGGCGATTGTGCGGGGCAAGCAGTTAAAATGTGCAACAATATGATGCTTGGCATTCAAATGGCATCCATGGCCGAAGCATTTGTTCTAGGCGAAAAGCTGGGCGTCGATCCACAAAAATTATTTGACGTAGTTACTGTGTCTACAGGCCAATGCTGGTCTTTGACCAATTATTGTCCTGTCCCTGGCTTGGTTCCATCAGCCCCATCTAACAATGATTTCGAAGGCGGTTTCGGCGCAGCGCTCATGTTAAAAGACATGAACCTCGCAATCCAAGCGGCCAAAGCAGTCGGCGGCAAGGTGGAGGTCACAGAAATGGCAGCAATGCTTTATCGGAATTTCTGCGAGGCTGGCTCTGGTGGAAAAGATTTTTCTGGAGTTATCGAACTCATCCGAGAGAGGAGCATGGCCTCGGCGAAAACAGGGCAGATTAAGCCAGGTTTTTGATGTCAGTTTGTTTGTGTCCGTCAGCAATAGCTGTCAGGACGCCAGGCAGACAGCCATGCTGTTCGATCCCGTTGAGTTTACAGGTCCCGATCAGGGACGCGATGATGGCCCAGTTTTGAGCGCCAGTATCAAGTCAGGTGAAGAGGGCGTTCTTTCGGTTCAGGGCAATGGGGCGAATGGTGAGTTCGACAGGATTGTTGTCGAGCTCGATGCGACCGTCGTCAAGGAACAGACAGAGGCCGTCCCAGTATTTGGCGATGTATTTCAGGGCTTCCCCGGTCGGTGATTTTGAGGAAACGCTTGCGCGGCATTGGGCGAACTAAATTTCAAAGGTATCGATGATGGGTTTTGAGCGTTACTGCCGCTCCGCATGGCGTTGGTCTGCACTCAGGCCGCGCAGGTCTTTTTCGATGCGATAGAGCCCTTGGATTTGCGCCAGGCCTTCCTGTGCGATCGGTGCCGCGCCAAATTGGGTGACATCATGCAATTTGCTGGGGGCATGCGCCCAGCAATTGACCAGTTTCACATCCTTAGTCGGGCGTTTAAGCAACCGATTATAGCTTGCCTATCCGTCCACCTGCAGGGTGCCGCTGAAGATATTGTCTGCTCATTGACTGGATCGACTAGGCGCGTAGGTAAAGGCAACGCTAGGTGGATCCTCCCCGCCCTATGGCCTGTCATTGCGGGCAAGCGCTCAGAAGCATCCGGTTTTGGTGCGTTTGCGCCCTGGTGCTAGGACGGGTGCAGGTGTTTCGTCCATGAAGAGCTTGGTTGAGCGCTTCAGGTCAGCCATCAGGGCCTCATAGATCGGAGTTAGATAAAAAGCCGATTTGCCAACCCAGGCGGCTAGGGTCGAGGGATCCAGATCGATCCTTTGGCGGCTGTAGATTTGCGCCTGCCGATAAAGGGGCAAGTGATCCGCATATTTGGAGACGAGCACATGGGCCAAGGTGGCTTCAGTCGGCATGCCGCCTGCGATGATGTGGGCTGGTGCCGGTGCCTGACCTATCCCGCCTTCACAGGACCGACAGGCATATTTGGGGCGGCGGGTGACGATCACGCGGAACTGGCGTGGGAAGATATCGAGCAGTTCGCTGACATGCTCGTCGATGGCATGGCACTCAGTTCCGCAGACAAAGGGGCGCTCAGGCTCAATGACCCCTCAACACGCTCCAGATGCTTGGGCAGTGCTCCCCGGTTGGTCTGGCGCGTCTTGATGGCCGCACGGGCGCGATGTGCTCGTCTGCATCGATTTCGGCTTCGACCTGGGCGATGGCGGTCTCGATATCTTTGAGTTCCAGCTAATATTGAGCCGGATCGATCTTCTCGGATTTGGCACCAAACAGAGCTTTCTTGGAGGAGGCGACCAGAGCCTCGAGACGCGCATTCTGATCCTGCTGCGCACGGATAATCGTCTTCAATTCGGCATTGCCTTTGGGCAAATCATCAGGGGAAGTCATGCCTGCTTCTATAGTAAGACAAGGGCAGAATGACCCGTGCAATCATCCTCCGTGAGTCATTCTGCCACTGACGGAGCCGCCGCTTCCAAAGGTCGCATGCGCCTCTAATCCAGACCCGCGAACAGCGCTTCAAACTGGGCTGGTTCCAGTTGCATTACGCCGTTCCTGATCGCGGGCCATTTGAAGCTGTTTTCTTCGAGCCGTTAATACGCCATTACCAAACCACTACCGTCCCAGTAGATCAGCTTCAGGCGATCCGCTCGCTTGGCCCGGACACATAGACGGACCCATCAAAGGGCTTTTGGCGAAGCTGACGCTGAACCAGAGCGGCCCGCCTGTCATGGCCTTTGCGGAAGTCCAAAAGATCACTGGCCACAAAAAAACCGCACCTTGTAGGATGGCATGATCACGGGGCCAAAGTCGCAGGTGCCGCAATTTCAACAGGCACAAAGTCCATGCCCTCCAAATTTGGCAGGACCAGCTTGCCCTGCCGCGCCATCCGCCGCCAACCAGGCACCGTACTGGGGATCAACTAATATCGCTTGGCAACGGCGTAGACCGTCTCGCCTTCGAGCAACGTCTCCGCCACGAACAGTGCCTTCAACGCTGGCGGCCAATCCTTCTTACCATCCGTCCGACGCGGCACCCTTGCCAGAAGCACGCTTGTAGCTCCCATACAGAGACTCCCTTCAAACCAAAGAGAGCTCTGAATCGCAGATCACGCGTCAGGTCGTAAGTGTGGGGGCCGCGCACCGCTTACGAATTGGCACTGTGTCCTTCAGTTTGTGAGTTCGATCTTCGCTAGACTTTGCACATGCGGCGAATGGCAGGTAAGCGAGCTGCGACCGCAGCAATGAGATGCCTGGCTGAGAGTCGGCTATGGGCCGTCACCAACGACTGCTTTGTCAGAAATTCGTTCTAATCCGCTGCCCTGCCGCAAGTCGGCTCTGAGTCCATTGTGACTTATGCTGCGCAACTGTCGAAGGTCAGCTAACGGTCCCGTTTTTGAGTGAAACCGATTCAGTAGCGACAATGAAGTGCGAAAGAAGGCCTTCGAGGCCTTTGGGTAGGAAGGGGCATTCGCAGCCTTGTATGATTATGGTAGAATTTTGTTTCTTTTACACAATCAAAGGGGTATCTATGGGAAAAACAACGGGAGAGAGCATAAACGGAAGGCTGGGGAGGCTTGCTGACTACAATCAATCGTCTGATGTCAAATCGACTGACTGCTGCCCCAATCGGCTCTTGGAAAAATGTAAAGATAAACAGCCTACAGAAGGAAGAAAGACATGGAATGGCAAGTAACCCAATTTTTGGGCAACCTAAGTGCTTTACAAATTGTTGTGAGGGATTTCTTGGAGGACGATTTATCAACTTGGGCGGCACGCCGAGCCAAGATAGTCGCGGATGGCGACTCTGTACTTGTATTCTATCGCGCCGATGGGCCGATCACTCCAAGCAAGAAACGTGGCTAGTGTCTTAGCCGCTTAGAACCACAGATTATTGTTTTGCCCCAAGGTTTTTGGTTGTCTTGCTTTGTAGTATGATTGGCATTCTTTTTATGTTCCATCCATTGAAGTCGAGCGATCTCGTACAGGGGTTTAGAGGGACAACTCAGTTGTTATTAAAAATACTTTTAGGAATCGTATTCATTGCTATAACATTTCCAGCATTGGCTCAGCAACGAGGCCCACAAAGCCATGATGTTCAGACAATTGTTGTTGAGGGCATGAGCATAGCGCAGCCGCCAGAGTTCGTGGAAAGCTTGGACGCACTTCGCGAAATGACTGTGCAAAAAACCGGCATCGTTGGTTATACAATTCGGCGACAGTTTGCGTACCTTCGCGAACTCACAATCACTGAAAACACGGCGATGACGGGCATTGGCGACATTCAACTCTCCGCAGGCCGCAGGTTGATAGTATCCAAGAACAGCGCCCTCGTTACGATCAATGACGTCAAACTGGCCAAAGGCCATAACATCTTTATTGCGGACAATGCGGTTTTAATGGCGATTCAAGATTGCGATTTTTCCAAGGTCGACGATTCAATATCGATTATACGCAATCCTAATCTAGATCATATAGATTGCGGGAGTTTTCCATGGGCTGGCGTAGAGGTTCTGAACCTTAGCAACAACAAACTCGATGATCGGATTTGGAGTCTTTTACCTAGCACACCTAGCCAGCTTTGGAAGCTGAATATCTCGAACAATGCAGGTGTTACGACACTTCCTGACAGTCTCGCCTGGTCTCGAATCGACGAGCTGGAGCTTTGGGGTACCGGATTAACTTCGGTTCCTGCTGCCATTCCCTATATGCTCGATTTAACGAGACTAACCCTAGGTGAAACTTGCATTCCTGCTGATGAGTACAAACTTTTCTATAATACGTTCATAAGCAAAATTGGTACCATTACTCCAGCTCCAGCGTCGTTTACTCGCGGGTCACATTGTCCCTAACGCCCCTATTGCAAAGCGATAGCGAAAATCAAAAGATAAACAACATTATCTTCCCTATGCGCCTCTCGCGACCTTCAAAGCCGCCATTGATATTTACGCAGCGAATTCACACTCTGTCCGCGACTGCGAGTTCACCTGACCCTCGGCTTTGCAGTTGCAGCGAAGGTCAGCAACCCGACATTTTCTGAAACTTCTCATCAACGGTTAAAGAGGATGACAGCCATCCTTTTGAAGAGATCATCCACTGAATCATGATGATGTATTTGCGCTTACCAATTTCAACTCGAAGTGTCGCGGTGACCGATACGGCCCTGATAATGACGCCACCAAGAAGACATACGGCTTTGAGATCAAGGCGAGCTTTTTTTAATCAGCTTCGCTAACAATGTATACAGCAGGGTCTTTAACCCTATTGGCACATGCAAAAGACGAAATCCCTTTACGGATCACTTAAACTCAGAAACGAATGTGGCTAATTTTTGCAGATCGGATCAAACGTTAGTGCGTCAAATTTTGACATACATAGTGCGCCCAGTTTTGCATCATTTCGCGCCTCCGCTCCCAAAGGTCAGTCCTATGATAAGCTGCTTCGGTTTCATTATTTATCATATGGGCTAAGGCTCTTTCTGCCAGATCCCTTGGATAATCGTTTTCTGACGCCCAGTCTCGAAAGGTAGCGCGGAACCCATGTGCCGTCGCAGCTCTACCGGGTTGATCACTTGCGATCTTCTGGTCTCTCAAAACTTTTGTGAGTGTCATATCACTGAGCTTACGCTGGCCTCCGCTGGAGAATACTAAATTGGTTCCATACGAAAATGCCTCACGCTGAGACAGCAAATGCATCGCATGGTCGCTCAAAGGAATACGGTGCAAACGGCGTGCCTTCATTCGACCTCCAGGAATAGCCCAAACTTTTCCCGAAATATCAATCTCGTCCCAGGTGGCCCCTCTAACTTCCCCGGATCGACCTGCCGTCAGGATAAGAAACAACAACGCCTGACGTCCGGTTGATAAAACTGGCTCATTAAAAAGTTGGCGTGAAATTTGAGATAGGTTTTTCCACGGCACCGCAGGAAAATGTGTAACCCGATCCCGTTTCTTTTTTTGTTTTGGCAGAAGAGCATTCACCGAAGACACAGGGTTTGAAGCCGAAAATTCTCTCGCAACACACCACGTCATCACCCGATCGCACCTCTGACGGACCCGGGTAGCTGTTTCAGGTTTGGATAACCAAATGACTTTCAGAAACCTGGCAAAATCGGCTGTTGTAAGTTGGTCTACCTTTCGGTGGCCGATTTCCGGAAAAGCGTAAGTTGTTAGGGTATTGATCCACTGGTCACAATGTTTCCTATTCTTGAAACTCGGTGCGAGATCAGTGTGTACTCTTAGCGAAGCTTCTTCGAATGTTGGTGTGGTGCTCAACTATTGCGCAATGCTGGCCTGTGATCTCTGGTTTTTAATCGGGTCAATACCATTCGAGATCAGTTCACGTGCCGCCATGGCTTTCTTTCTGGCATGCGCAATCCCAACAGTGGGATATGTTCCCAGCCCCATGTCTCGACGTTTTTTGCTTGCCGGAGAAACAAATCTTAGAATAAATTTTTCGGTCCCGTTCGCCGCACCCGCCCGAAAATACAAGCCTGGAACGCCCCCAACGCTCAGAGGCTTTTCGCCAGATCGAATGTTGCGCAACTTAGTGTCCGTTAACATATTATGCCCTTTCACGCTGTCAGTTGCTTGCGGATAGGTTCATAAACAGACCCACATCTGGACACACATTAAATTTGAGATTGATTGTGTCAGAATGTTACGAGATTAAGCAAGTTGACGTGCTAATCGTCAATAAAATATGGTCGTAATTGAGAAATAGTACTTAAATGAGACGCAATGGAGCAAGAACATGGCGGACTTCGGCTCCGCCATACCACACGTTGATTCAATTATATGCCGCCACCTGCCCCGCGTGGGCCGTGGTGTTTGGCTGATTCAACATGGTGGGACGTTCGGATGGATATTGGCAGGAAACTGGCAAAACGAATCCTGGCCAGTGCGGCGCACTACAGACGAAATGGTTGGCTTCTGCCTGTCATTCGCCATGGCACACGGTCTCGTCCGGAGGTTCCTGAAAAAGACGCCCCGCGTGGGATGAGCCCCTGCAATTATACCCGCGTTCCTTCAAAAACCGGCCGTCGTGCTCTGAGTTCTTTTGCAAGGTAGTCCACCAACAAACGAACGCGGGTCGTTTTCTGTAAATCAGAATGCAGAAGCAACCAAATCGAGCGATCGGGAACAATGTCGGTGCCTGGAACCTGAACCAGTTGCGGATACAATTGAGCAATGAAGCAGGGTAAATAACTGATCCCGGCCCCATGGCGGATCATATGAGAGATGAGCGTAGGGGATCGGATGCAGTTTTTGATATCCGCCTTCGGGAACGGGCTCTTCTTGGCCCAACTCGCCGCACCCAGTTTGTCGCCCCAACCAAGCCAGCAAAGGCCTTCGCCTCGTTTTCCTGCGTTTTCATAGTGCTGGTCCAGATAGGCCTGACTGGCGTAGATGCCCTGACTGTACTGAAGAACTTTTCGACCGACGACATCGTCATCGACGCTATGTGCGACCCGAACCGATACGTCTGTTTCCGATCGGTTTATGTTTTCAAGCCGGTTGGTGACCGTCACTTCGAGTTCGATTTCAGGGTATTCGTCGCAAAAGCCAACAAGGATATCGGGCATTATCATCGACGCAAACACCGTCGGGATGGATAGTCGGACTGTTCCGGTCGCTTCGCGGTCGAGCCCCTTCAATCTTCGACGTCCTGATATAACGGACCGTTCGGCTTCCTCTGCAATCGGGAGAAGCGTTTCACCGGCCGACGTCAGCGTCAGACCGCTGTTTGAGCGGTCAAAGAGCCTTACCCCATAGCTGTCTTCAAGCGCGCGCAGGTTTCGGTTTACCGTTGCATGGGTTCCACCCAAGACATCAGCGGCGGCCCGCAGGCTGCCTGTGCGCGCAACTTCCAGAAAATAAGGAATTCTGGCCCAGTCCATTTGCTCTCACTCTCTCAGGCCCATCGGGAATTCATAGCACGAGCCGAAGAAAATCGGTGGGTTATTTTCGATCCACATTGTAACCAATTTGACAGTATCGGGTCAAATAAGAAACACCTAAGTATCTGTCACCGACACAGATCACCCAGGAGAAGAACCATGAATCGAAGAGAACTACTGATATCAACTGCTGCTGTCAGCGTGATGGCTGCAAGCGGTACCGCATGGGCAATGGCAAGCAGTGAGTTTGGATATGAAAAGTCGCGCCTGACAGTGCTGGGCAGTGAAATGGCCTATGTGGATGCGGGTCAGGGGGACCCCGTTGTTTTTCTGCATGGTAACCCAACTTCATCCTATCTGTGGCGTAACATTCTACCGGCCATCGAAAAAACCAACCGTGTGATTACACCTGATCTGATTGGAATGGGAGACAGTGACAAACCGGACATCGGTTATACCTATCCCGATCATGCTGCGCATCTGCACGGGCTGCTTGACGCGCTTGATCTGCAGAACGTCACATTGGTGGTTCATGACTGGGGTTCCGCGCTTGGTCTGGACTGGGCGGCCAAAAATGAGGATCGGATCAAGGCCATCGCATTTATGGAAGCCATCTTGCCGCCGGTCGCACCGATGCCAAGTTATGAGGCCATGGGCCCTTTTGGTGAGTTGTTCAGGGCCTGGCGGACACCTGACGTAGGTGAAAAAATGATCCTAGAGGAGAATTTCTTTGTTAACGAGGTTTTGGCAAAAATGGGTGTTATCAAGCCGCTTAACGCTGACGTTCTGGCAGAGTACAACAGATACTATCCAACATCGGCATCCAGACAGCCAATCCTGCAATGGCCCCGCGAAGTTCCAATTGGTGGAAAGCCTGCACATAGCGTTGAAGCGGTGAATCGGTATTCCGAATGGTTCTTTGCCAGCGATATCCCAAAGTTGATGATTCATGCTGAACCGGGCGCGCTGATCCCGCCTGAAGCTGCTGAGTACCTGAAGGCTAACCTCATGAACCTGACTGCTGCGAATATTGGCGCAGGAGTGCACTATCTTCAGGAAGATAACCCTGCTGCAATCTCAACCACGATAGCGGAGTGGCTGGGTACGGTATCTTAGTCGCAAGGACCGGCGCCTGTGAAATTGCGTGTGGCCATGTTTGACCGATGGGGACACGGATAATTGCCGACATACTGTACGGAGATTATTACTCAAGTAGGCGGCAACGAACCTTACGGTGGGAAGGTTGGAACGGCGTAACCGAATTTGTTGGCCTTTTCGTTCCTAAAATATGTGTGCCTCCGGCGTTGGGCCGCCGGAGGCACATTCAATTTCTAAGTGGGTTAGTGGAACCTGAAAAACCGCATTTGATGCTCAAGACTTTGAAGGTATTCCGCCCCACTGCGTTTTTGGTGCTCGACAAGCATAGACTCATGCGTTGGCGGGGCACCTTTACATTTTCGAGCCGCGCCGTGAGCGGATCGGCCGGTCAGTAATGATAGTATTTTTGACATTTATCTTCTCCCTAATGTTTTCTTGTGCGATGAATTTAATATAGAATTTTGTCACTTCATTTTGCCAATCAATACGCCTTTTATATTGTTAGCTCAGGTATCATTTATGGACTGGAAAAGGATTCCCTCACTCGCGGCGCTTCGGGCGTTTGAGGCCGCGGCCCGTCATCAAAGCTTTAGTAAGGCCGCGCGCGAGTTGAACGTCACGCATGCTGCAATCGCCCATCACGTTCGCAACCTTGAAGCAGATTTTTCCGAAAGCCTGATCACCAGACAAGGGCGGGGAGTTGCCCCCACTGCTATTGGTCTGCAATTGGCTGGAGACCTTCAAAACGGGTTTTCCCTCATTGAGGACGGGGTTGAAAAACTTAGGTCGAGAGGTGAGAAAAGACCGTTGAATATCGCGGTTACGCCCGCATTTGCCGCAAATTGGCTGATGCCGCGAATCGGGGAATTCTGGGCGAAACATCCTGAGATTCCGTTGAACATAAATCCCAATCTTGAATTGGTGGATTTACGGAAAAGTGGAACGGATTTGGCAATCAGATACGGCGAGGGAAATTGGCCCAAGGTCAAATCCGAGATACTTACAGACGGTGATTTTTGGGTTGTCGCCCATCGTGACTTGGTCAAAGGAAAGAGAGTTAGCTGTTTGCATGACGTGATTGACCTACCGTGGGTGATGGAAAATCACATGATGGAACGAAAGGCGATTGTTGAACGCGAAGGGATTGATTTTGATCACATTGACCTTACGCTTTTGAACACCAACGGCCTGGTTTTGTCCGCCGTGGCGGCAGGCCTGGGAGTTACCGTGCAGCCAAAATCCCTTGTGGAGAGAGAAATTAATTCCGGTGCGTTGGCCAAGATATGCGAACTTAATCAGGAAAACCTTGGGTATTACATGGTTGTATTGCCGGACAGGCACCCCGTCGGTTTACGTGAGTTTATGAAATGGCTGCGGTCGAGCGCATCGCGTTAAACGTGTTGGTAAAGCTAAAACTTCATGTCGCCAGAGCGCGTTCCAAATACATACAACACGTGCAGGCGGCACTGAGGCCTAACTTGATAACATCTTTGACAAGTCACCGAGTGCTGCGGAAATGTAGGCCGCGTTTGGCTTGTAAAATACCCAGTTTTTAATCTGTTTGGATGACACCAATCCGGCCTTCTCGAGGATCCGCATGTGAGAGGTAACAGTTGGCTGTGACAGGTCAATTTTTTCGGTGATGGACTGAACGCAAACGCCATCGTCGACCAGATCGCCATCTGTCTGCGGCGGGAAGTGATCCTTTGGTGAGGTGATCCATTGCAGGATCTGAAGGCGTTTATCACTAGAAAGCGCTTTGAGAACGAGAAGGGTTGACGTTTCTGCAGCCATATTGATACCTATCTATATAGATGTTATTCTATGCAGAATACCACAACCCGCGCGACGGCGATAGCCATTGACCAAGGAGGTCCAGGTACGTGTCTCATCTTGCACCTGTGGGTGAAAACAATCTGAAGTTTGCAATAATCGCCATCCTGTCCGGTGTATTCGTGGCATCCCTGAGTGACGCATTTATCAAGTTG
>Ga0209344_10005518_pt1 | contig 10892 bp, 8 predicted proteins | sample Cruoilmetagenom6_FD_187293 | JGI IMG/M metagenome (GOLD analysis project Ga0209344, IMG submission 187293) | Oil polluted marine microbial communities from Coal Oil Point, Santa Barbara, California, USA - Santa Barbara Oil Seep Sample 6 (SPAdes)... | ecosystem: Environmental > Aquatic > Marine >...
GCCGCTCTTCCAGCCGTGACACCGTCTGGTCGAGCGTGCGGGCGGCGTCATTGGTCTGGCGTTCTGCGCCTTCGACGCGCAGGCGCAGGCTGTCGGTGGCGCGGTGCAGGCCGCTGATCGCTTCGCTGGCGCGTTCGTCCCGGCGCTTGGCCTGGTCGGCCAGGTCTGCGGCGCGGTGTTCGGCCCGTTCCAGCTTGAGGGCCAGCGATTCAGCGGCCTTGCGCGAGGCCTCGCCCTGGTCCTTGACCTGCTGGCTGGTGTCATGCAGCCGCGCTGCGATGTCGTTCTCGTGTTCATAGAGCCGGCGCGCCAGCTTCATGATCGTGGTTTCGATTGCCTTGCCGGCTTCGGGATTGCCGGTGACATGTCCGGACTCGATCTGTGCAATGCGGTTGGTCAGCTCGTCCTGGCCCTGGCGGACGCGGCCGAGATCCTCGCGCGTCTCCTCAAGCTGTTCCGACTGGCGCTCGCTAGTGCGGCTGACCTTGTCAACCAGCTGGTTGATCGCCTTGTCGAGGCTGCTGAGTGTTTGTGAGGACTGGTGTTCGGCCGCTTCGATCCGCTCGGTGAGACGGTTGACCATCGCGCGCAGCAGCCGATCCTCGCCGGGGTCGGCACCCGCGGGGGCGCCACTGCCGAAGCCGGGGAAGCCTTCAAGCGCATCGTCCCAGCGCGGATTGGCCGGATCGGAATCGTCGAGAATTACCCGGTTGAGCCACTCGCCCAGGGTAACCCCGTCATGGCGCGCCGCCGTCTTGGCACGCGCCCGAGCGCGGGGATCGATTCCCTTGACGCTCCAAGGACCTGCAGACGACATGCGAATCGCTCACCTAATTGCCCACGCTGAAGCTAGCGGGCGGTTAATATTGTGTAAACCAAGGCAGGGAACGCTATATGTAGTGTTTCCACACCCAATCCAGAAAATCGGCGCCGAAATGCCGAAATCCTGAGTCTGAACAAGGCTCCGACTCGGTTAACGCGCCGTAAAACCTGTGGACAGATTGCGTCAATCTTCGCCGTCGGGTGTCGCTTCGTCTGCGGCTTCAGCCGGTTCTTCCCCGCTGGTGGCGTCAGGATCATCATCCGTGCCGGCAGAGGGGTCTGTTTCGGATTCGCTTTCGGTCTCGAGCCCGGCATCGTCACCAGTATCGGCATCGAGTTCGGCTCCGGTTTCAGCATCGGCGTCAGGGGTGTCCGTGGATGCGTCGAAATAATTCGGGGCGATGGCCTGCAATTGTGCGTTCATCACCGCCGCTTCGCGAACCGGCAATGTGGTCGCCGCGGCGGGAAGCGTGACGGCGATATCGAACAGCATCCAGGCCGTCTCGACATCGGCCTGGCTGGCTGCATAGCGCCCGGCATGCCAGAAGGTCAGCGCGCAATAGGGGTCCGCTTCGGCGCTGTGTATGAAGAGTGTCAGCGGATCGAGATCGGGCGCGGTTGTGGCATCGACGGTGCGCAGGGCCGCCAGGGTTTCTGCGGCGAGCAGGTTGGCCGCTGCGCCGGCCAGATCGGTGCGGTCGAGATAGGGGCGCAGACCTGCCAGCGCTGTCACGCGATCGCTCTGGAGGGCGGCCAGGCTCGCCATCAGGTCTTCGAACTCGGTATCGCCGAGACCGGCGGCCACCAATTGCGAGATGCGCGCGCACAGCGGCTCGGTTGAACGCGTCGGGCAGGCGCCGACATGATGCGAGGCCTGGTAGAGCGCCAGAAAGGCGCCGGCCTTGTCGCCTTCGCTTGCCAGGGCGTCGGCGGCGTCAAGGAAGGCCTGCTCGTCGGGGCTGGCTGCAGGCTGCGCGACCGCATCGAAACCGGCCTGGACCAGCGGCACAATTTCCGGGGCCGGCCACGGGTAGTCGGCCGCCGTAGCGGCTTCGATGTTTTCCGGCCAGGGAAAACGGGCCGTGCTTTCGCCGGCGCTCAGCCGGGTCCACACTTCGCGCCGTCCGTCCGGACTGCTGGGGCTGAAGACGATGAAACCGAAACGCGCAGGGATTCCGGACAGCATGGTCATGACGTCGAGCGCGTCGGGATGGATGGGGGTGGTGTGGCGCAGCCAGCGCCGGAAAAGGTCGACATCGGCCGCACGGCCATCAGGGCCCGGAGTGAGGCCGAGAATGACGGCCCCGTCAGGATTGCGGCGGACTTCCGTCGCGCCGCTGTCGGTCGCGGTGATCACCATCGGCACATCGGCCAGCCGCACGCCCATCGCGGCCTCGATCCAGAAGCGTTCGAACCGGCTGCCATCGGGCCCGGTGACCTCATCCAGCTCGCCATTGTGGGTGTAGAAGGAGAAGGTATCCATCTGCCGGTGGACATGACCGATGATCGGCCGGTTTCGCATCACCAGTCCCGTCAGCGTGGCGGCGCGGCTCAGCATGCGGGCCTGGCGGAAATCGATCACTGCAGCGCCGGGATCCGTGGCTTCGGTGACATAGCCGTCGCCGATCACGATCTCGCGGGTTTCGCTCGATTGCTCATGACCGTCGAGGTCGAAGCGTTCGATGCGCCAGCGTGTGCGCAGGACCCGGTCATCGGTCTCGCCGCGGGCGGCCAGGTATTCCTCCCGGCTCAGAAAGGCGCCGGCTGGTGTGTAAACCGGCGTCTCGTTCACGGTGTCGACCGTCTCTGCCGGGCTCTGGCGGACAACGGAGAACGGGTCATCGGCGGGTTGCCGGGCCAGCGCCGGAGCGCAGAGTGAGGCTCCCGCGACGGCGAGGGCGGCGAGGCGGTAAAGGCAGGTTGATCGGGTCATGCCGCAACATTGCCGCGCGGCGATCCCCGAGGAAAGGGGGGAAGGGAAAAACATCTGCGCAAGACGGTGATTTTACAAAATGACGTTGACGTTCGCGTCAAGATATGACCATAAGGCAACATGAGCAAACCGGTCGCCCCTGATTCCGAATTCACCATTCGCGAGCTGTCGCAGGAATTCGATGTGACGCCGAGAACCCTGCGCTTTTACGAGCAGAAGGGGATGATCCATCCGGTCCGGCGCGGCGCCAGCCGCATCTATTCGGCGATCGACCATGCCCGTATCGAGTTGATCCTGCGCGGCAAGCGCGTTGGTTTTGCTCTCGACGAGATCAAGGAAATCCTCGATCTTGAGCCGATCTATAGCGGCGGCCGCGAACGGATCGAGCCGGCGATCGAGCGTTTCGAGGCGCGCATCAAGGTGCTCAAGCAACAGCGCGAGGATGTCGATCACGCCATTGCCGAATTGCAGGCCGGTCTCGACTGGATGCGCGACCGGCTCGCCGCCCGTGTCCCGACTGACGAAGTGAGGCGCCGTGCCCGTGCCTTCGAGGCGCTGGCTGCGGCGCGTCTTGATCCCTGGTCAAGCATGAACGCGGAATAGCCCCAACCCACACAACCCCTTTTGCCCTTTACGCCCCATCGGAGACCCCAACATGACAACCCCTTATCGCGCCCCCGTACGTGACCAGCGTTTTGTTCTCCATGATGTGCTCAACATCACCCAGTACAGCGATCTGCCCGGTTTTGCCGACGCCGATGCCGACACGATCGACGCCATCCTCGAAGAGGGCGGCAAATTCTGTGAGGGGGTGCTCGCACCGCTTTCCCATGTCGGTGATGTCGAGGGCTGCGTTCGCGATGCCGACGGCAATGTCAAAACCCCGACCGGTTTCAAGGAAGCGTTCAAGCAGATGGGTGAGGCGGGCTGGACCGCGCTGTCGCAGGATCCGGAATATGGCGGCCAGGGCCTGCCACACGTGCTCAACCTGGCGGTCAATGAAATGGTCTCTGCGGCCAATATGGCTTTCGGCATGTATCCCGGCCTTACCCTGGGTGCTGCAGCGGCACTCCACACCGGTGGCAGTGACGAGCAGAAGCGCCTCTATCTGCCCAAGATGATTGCCTGCCAGTGGGGCGGCACCATGAACCTGACCGAGCCGCAGTGCGGCACCGATCTGGGCATGTTGCGCACCAAGGCCGTGCCGCAGGCGGACGGTACCTACAAGATCACCGGTCAGAAGATCTGGATCTCGTCGGGCGAACACGACATGGCGGAGAATATCATCCACCTGGTGCTGGCCCGTATCGAAGGCGCGCCGGAAGGTGTGAAGGGCATCTCGCTCTTCGTGGTGCCCAAATTCCTGCCCGACGCCGACGGCAATCCGGGCACCCGCAACACGCTCAAGTGTGGCGGGCTGGAAGAGAAGATGGGCATCCACGGCAATGCCACCTGCGTGATGGACTATGACGAGGCGACCGGCTGGCTGGTTGGCGAGGAAAACAAGGGTCTCAAGATCATGTTCGTCATGATGAATGAAGCCCGTCTCGGCGTTGGCCTGCAGGGCTATGCCCTCGCCGAAGCTGCCTATCAGCAATCGCTCGGTTTCGCGCTCGACCGCCTGCAGGGCCGCTCCCTGACCGGTGCGAAAAATCCCGATGGTCCGGCCGATCCGATCATCGTCCACCCCGATGTCCGCCGTATGCTGATGGACCAGAAAGCCTTCGTGGAAGCGGCGCGGTGTTTCGGCCTCTGGACCGCCCTGCAGGGCGATCTCGAGGAAAAGGCGTCTGATCCGAAAGTGCGCGAGAAGGCCGGCGATTACATGGCCCTGCTCACCCCGGTGGTGAAGGGCTATCTCACCGGCAAGGGTTTCGACATGGTCTCCAACGGGCTGCAGATCCATGGCGGATCTGGCTTCACCGAGGAGTGGGGCGCCTCGCAATTGCTGCGCGATGCCCGCATCACCCTCATTTATGAGGGCACCAATGGCATCCAGGCGCTGGACCTGGTCGGCCGCAAGCTGGCGATGAACGGCATGCGGCCGATCATGAGCTTCTTTGCCGAGCTCGATGCCTTTGTCGCCGCCGGTGGCGGTGAGAGCGAGCAGCCCTTCATTGCTGCCGTCGCCGACTGCAAGGCCAAGCTCGAGGAAGCCACCAACTGGCTGGTCGAGAACGGCTTGAAGAATTTCGACAATGCCGGTGCCGCCTCGCACGATTATCTTCAGCTCTTCGGCCTGACCTGCCTCACCTATATGTGGGCCAAGATGGCCAAGGTCTCCGCCGCCAAGCTCGCCGCCGGCGACAGCGACCCGATCTATGCCAACAAGCTCAAGACCGGTCAGTATTTCATCGAGCGCTGGGTGCCCGAGGGGGCGATGCATCTCGCCAAGGTCAAGACCGGCGCCGATGCGATGATGGCCCTGGCCGCCGAGGAGTTCTAGGGGCGGGCCATCGGCTTGCCGCGAGTATCAGAAAAACCAAAACACACTGGGGAGTGGGTGATATGCAGGATCCGTTGAACGTGCCCAAGCCGGCCTGGCTTGACCGCGAGGACGTCAATATCTTTTCCGAAGCCGTTGCCGGCTTCCTCGAAAAGGAATGCACACCCAATGCCGAGCGCTGGGAAAAGGCGGGCATTGTCGATCGCGAGCTCTGGTACAAGGGCGGCGAAGCCGGCCTTCTGGTGCCGTCATGTCCCGAGGAATATGGTGGCGCCGGTGGCGATTGGCGCCATGACTATGTCTTCCACATGCAGGCCTCGATGCGCGGTACCGGCGGCTGGGGTGCCTCGCTGCACAATTCCATCATCGGACCCTATGTCTGGCATTACGGATCGGAGGAGCAAAAGCACCGCATCCTGCCGCAAATGGTGTCCGGCGAGCTGGTCGGCGCGATCGCGATGAGCGAGCCGGGTGTCGGCTCTGACCTGCAGGCGATCAAGACCACCGCCGTCAAGGATGGCAATGGCTACCGCATCAATGGCGCCAAGACCTTCATCACCAATGGCGGCACCGCCAACCTGATCATCGTCGTCGCCAAGACCGATGCGTCGAAGGGCTATGACGGCACCTCGCTCTTCCTCGTCGAGACCGACGGGCTGGAAGGCTTCCGTCGCGGCAAGCTGCTGGACAAGGTCGGCCTCAAATCCCAGGACACCGCCGAGCTCTTCTTCGACGATGTCTGGGTTCCCGCCAGCGCCCTGCTGGGTGAGGAAGAGGGGCAGGGCTTTATCCAGCTGATGCAGCAATTGCCCCAGGAACGCCTGCAGATCGCCGTCCAGGGTGTCGGTGTCATGAAGCGCGCCCTGATCGAGACGATTGCCTATGTGAAGGAACGCGAGGCCTTCGGGCGGCCGATCATGAAGTTCCAGAACACCCAGTTCAAACTGGCCGAATGCAAGACCAAGGCGACTCTCGCCGAAGTCTTTGTCCATCATTGCTCAGAACGCCTGCTGGAAGGCACGCTCGACGTCTCGACCGCCTCGATGGCGAAATACTGGGTGTCGGACGCCCAGAACGAGGTCGTCGATGAATGCGTCCAGCTGCATGGCGGCTATGGCTTCATGAATGAATATCCGATCGCCAAGATGTGGCGCGACAGCCGCGTCCAGCGTATTTATGGCGGCACGAACGAGATCATGAAACTGCTGATCGCCAGGTCGCTCTGAGGCTAATTGAAAGCGAACCATGTACACGCCGAAACACTTCCGGATGAACGATCAGGCTTCGCTCTCGGCGTTGATGCGGGCCTATGATTTCGCCATCGTGCTGGTGCCCGGTGAGCCGGATCTGGCGGCGACGCATATTCCGCTCAAGCTCGATGATGGCCGCCAGATGCTGATCGGCCATGTCGCCCAGGCCAATCCGATTGCCCAGGCGATCCGTGACGGCAAGGAAGCGGTGGCGATCTTCTCCGGTCCGCACGCCTATGTCTCGCCAACCTGGTATTCGGACCCGAACAATAATGTGCCGACCTGGAATTACATGGCGGTGCATGCCTTCGGGCATTTCATCCCGCTCGAGGGCGAGGCGGCGGAACGCTCGCTCTCGGCACAGATCGCCGATTTCGAATCCGATTGGCGCATCACCAATATCGAGCTCGGCCAGCGCGTCCGGCTCGAGAGCGCCATCCAGGCCTTTGAGTTCAAGATTGTCCGCCTGGAGGGCAAGGCCAAGCTGTCGCAGAACAAGCCGGCCAAGGAACGCCTGCTGATCGCCCGGGCGCTGGAAGCCCGCGGCGAACAGGCCGTCGCCCACCACATGACTGAAGTAGGGGCGGAGGAATGATGCTGTCATCCGCGCAGGCCCCCTCCGCCGGCTGCGCCGGCACCTCCCCCATGAATGGGGGAGGACGAGACTCCTCAAACAACCAAGTCGATAAAGCCACCAACCCGAAAACGGGAAAGGACGTAACATGACCGAAGCTTACATCTATGATGCCGTTCGCACGCCGCGCGGCAAAAAGAAGAACGGGGCGCTTAATGCGATCACCTCGCTTCAGCTCGCGACCCAGCAGCTGGCCGCGATCCGCGATCGCAACGAGCTCGACACCGCGCTGGTCGATGATGTCATCATGGGCTGTGTTTCGCCGGTTGGTGAGCAGGGTTCCGACATTGCGCGCTCGGCTGTGATCAATGCCGGCTATGCCGAGACCACCGCCGGCTACCAGATCAATCGTTTCTGTGCCTCGGGCCTGGAAGCGGTCAATGTCGCCGCCGCCAAGGTGATGTGCGGCGAAGCCGACTTCGCGATCGGTTCCGGCGTTGAATCGATGAGCCGCGTGCCGATGGGCAGTGATGGCGGTGCCATGGGCGTCGATCCGGAAATCAGCTTCGACCACATGATCGTGCCGCAGGGCATTTCCGCCGATCTGATCGCCACCAAGTATGGCTTCAGCCGCGATGATGTCGACGCTTATGCGATGGAAAGCCAGCGCCGTTCGGCCCAGGCCTGGAAAGAGGGCCGCTTCAAGAAGTCCATCGTTCCGGTCAAGGACCAGCTTGGCCTGACCATTCTCGACCATGACGAGCACATGCGCCCGGGCACTGACATGCAGGCGCTCGGCAGCCTGAAATCGGCGTTCAAGGACATGTCCGATTTCGTTGGCTTTGAAGCCGTGGCGCTGCAGCGCTATCCCGAGATCGAGTATCTCAACTGGGTCCACACCGGCGGCAATTCCTCCGGCATTGTCGACGGCTCCTCGGCCGTCCTCGTCGGTTCGAAAGAAGCCGGCATCAAGGCCGGTCTCAAGCCGCGCGCCCGTATCCGCTCGATGGCCTCGATCGGCTCCGAGCCCACCATCATGCTGACCGGCCCGGTCACCGTCACCGCCAAGGCTTTGAAGAAGGCCGGCATGTCGTCCAAGGACATCGATCTGTGGGAGCTCAACGAAGCGTTTGCCGCTGTCGTGCTGCGCCTGATGCAGGCCTATGACATTCCCCACGACATCATGAACGTCAATGGCGGCGCGATCGCCATGGGTCACCCGCTCGGTGCCACCGGCGCGATGATCCTCGGCACGCTGCTCGACGAGCTCGAGCGCTCCGACAAGGAAACCGGCCTCGCCACGCTCTGCGTCGGCGGCGGCATGGGCACTGCCACCATCATTGAACGCGTCTAATCGGATCGATCAGGAGATAACACGATGAAAAACTTCAAATTCGAGATCGATAGCGACGGTATCGCCCTCATCACCTTCGACAGCCCCGGCAAGTCGATGAATGTCATTTCCGCCGACGTGATGACGGATTTCGACACACTGACGGCCAAGATCGCCTCTGACGACAAGGTCAAGGGCGCGGTCATCACCTCCGGCAAGGATGCGTTCTGCGCCGGTGCCGATCTGTCCGAATTGGGTGGCTCTGAAGCCGAGCTGGCCAAGCTTCCCGAAGACGAGATGAAGGCCAAGCTGTTCGAGCAATGCTTCCGTCTCAACAAGACTTTCCGGGCCCTGGAAACCTGCGGCAAGCCGGTTGCGGCGGCGATCAACGGCCTCGCCCTGGGCGGCGGTTTCGAAATCGCCCTGGCCTGTCATTACCGCGTCATGCCGTCGGATAATTCCAAGGCCAAGCTGGGCCTGCCCGAAGCCATGGTCGGCGTTCTGCCAGGCGGTGGTGGCACCCAGCGCCTGCCGCGCCTCGTGGGTCTGATGAATGCCGCGCCGATCCTGCTGCAAGGCAAGCAGATCGATGCCAATACGGCCCTGGCCCAGGGCATTGTCCACGCGGTTGTGCCGATGGCCGAGCTGGTCGCCAAGGCCAAGGAACTGGTCAAGGAAAACAAGCTCGAGTCCAAACAGCCCTGGGATGCTGACAAGTTCCGCTTCCCCGGTGGTGGCCCCTACCATCCGGCCGGTGCGCAAATGTTCGGTGCCGCCAGCCCGATGCTGCGCAAGACCACCTATGGCAATTACCCGGCCCAGCGCTACATCCTGTCCTGCGTCTATGAAGGCGCCCAGGTCTCGATGGATGATGCGATCCAGATCGAGAGCCGCTATTTCACCAAGCTGATGCTGCGGCCTGAAAGCCGCAACATGATCCGCTCGATCTTCCTGTCCAAGCAGGCGCTCGACAAGGGTGGCCGCCGTCCGGCCAGCCAGAAGAAGGGCGAGATCAAGAAGGTCGCCGTCATCGGTGCCGGATTCATGGGTGCGGGCATTGCCACGGTTTCGGTCCAGGCCGGGATCGAGATCGTCCTGATCGACGCCACGCAAGAGGGCGCCGAAAAGGGCAAGCAGCATGCGATGGATTACTTTGCCGGCGGCGTGAAGCGCGGCAAGGTCAGCCAGGAAAAGGCCGACAAGCTGGCCAGCATGATCACCCCGACCACCGATTACAGCCTGCTGAAGGATGTCGATCTGGTCGTCGAGGCCGTGTTCGAGAATTCCGAACTCAAGCACAAGATCACCAAAATGGCCGAGGAGGTCATTCCCGAAGGCGCCGTGTTCGGCTCCAATACCTCCTCCATCCCGATCACCTCGCTGGCCACCGCCTCCAAGCGGCCTGAGCAGTATATCGGCATTCACTTCTTCTCGCCGGTCGAGAAGATGAACCTGGTCGAGATCATCATGGGCGAGAAGACGGGCGACTATGCTCTCTCGCGCGCGATCGATTTCGTCACCAAGATCAAGAAGACCCCGATCGTGGTTGCCGACACGCGTGGCTTCTACGCCAACCGTTGCGTGATGCGCTTCATCGGCGAGGGCATGAACATGCTCGCCGAAGGCGTCAAGCCGGCCCTGATCGAGAATGCGACCCGTATGGCCGGCATGCCGGTCGGGCCGCTTTCCCTGCAGGACGAGGTTGCCCTTGATCTCGGCGTGAAGCTGATCAAGCAGACCAAGGCCGATCTCGGGGCTGACTACAAACCGTCCCCGACCGAGCCGATCCTGTTCAAGATGGTCGAGGAATATGAGCGTTTCGGCCGCAAGAACGGCAAGGGCTTCTACGACTACCCGTCCGAGAAGGGCCAGCCCAAACGCCTCTGGCCCGAGCTGGAGCAATTCGCCCCGAACGGCAAATACGCTGAAGAGCAGCCTTCGGCCGACGAGCTCAAGGACCGCATCCTCTACACCCAGGCGCTCGAAGCGGCGCGTTGTATGGAAGAGGGTATCGTCCAGGATCCCCGTGAAGCCGATGTCGGCTCCATCCTCGGCTGGGGTTTCGCACCCTATACCGGCGGGGCGCTGAGCTTCATCGACACGATCGGGACAGCCGCCTTCGTCAAGCGTGCCGATGAGCTGGCAGAGGCCTATGGCGAGCAATTCGCCGTGCCGGCCCTGCTGCGCGAAATGGCCAAGAAGGGTGAGACCTTCTACGGCCGTTTCGGCGGAGAGGCCGCCGCCGCCTGATTGGCAGCGATGCTCTGAATAAAGAGGCCGGTCCGGGATATCCGGGCCGGCCTTTTTGCAGCCGCGCCCGGGTGGCTGCCGCTGTCTAAACTTATCATTAATCAATTATGACGTGCGCGCGGTCTCACAATGTAAACACTGCGGGTCCTGATCGATGTTAGCCTTCGAATTGGATGCCGGCATGACCCGCCCTGAATGCACGAACTGGCAACGCTCGGCACGCTATGTGGCGCTTGCGTCTTGGGCGCTGGCCGCAGCCCTGACCGTCGGCATGGGCTGGCAGG
>Ga0209344_10005520_pt1 | contig 10890 bp, 7 predicted proteins | sample Cruoilmetagenom6_FD_187293 | JGI IMG/M metagenome (GOLD analysis project Ga0209344, IMG submission 187293) | Oil polluted marine microbial communities from Coal Oil Point, Santa Barbara, California, USA - Santa Barbara Oil Seep Sample 6 (SPAdes)... | ecosystem: Environmental > Aquatic > Marine >...
TTCCAACGCCCACTACAAAATGCGTAACCTTTCCATCAGTCTGCTTCCAGATTTCTGGGCCCGTGCTTTCATAATGTGCCTTGGTGTTGCTGAGATTATCATATTGGTTTACGTACCAACTGTTGGGAGTTTCCTCCGCCAATCGTTTTGAAGTGGAATAATAACTGCGTGGATCTTCGGGAGCAACGTTTGTGGGGCAAACAATTACTTTACTGCCAACGGCTTTTAGAATATCAATCTTTTCCTTGCTTTGTTTGTCGCTGATTACACATACCATTTTATAGCCTTTTACGATTGCGGCAAGTGCAAGGCCCATTCCCGTGTTTCCAGAGGTTCCCTCGATGATGGTTCCGCCCGGTTTCAGTCTTCCGTCTGCTTCGGCATCTTCAATCATTGTTAAGGCCATTCGGTCTTTTACCGAATTTCCCGGGTTAAAGGTTTCGTATTTGGCAAGCACCAAAGCGGGAATATCCCCAATAATCTTGTTGATTTTCACCATTGGCGTGTTGCCGATCGTTCCTAATATATTTTCTGCGTATTCCATATTAAATTTTAGAAGGAAACTCCTTCGCGTAAAGCTTCAAAGTTCGAGGGCAAAGGTACAAAAGCCATTGGTTTTCCCAATGCTTACTCAAACCGAATTGCCTTAACCGGAGAAATTTTCGAAATAATAAAAGAAGGTATCAAAAGCATTAAAAGACAAAGAAGAAATGTGCCTGCATTTAGAATTAAAATATAGTCCCAATTCAAATAAACAGGGGCTTCATTTACGTAGTAAGTGTCTGGGTTAAGTTTAAAAACCTTTCCGTATTTCTGAATTAAAAGCAGGCCAATCCCGATAATATTTCCCCAAAAAAGCCCCACACCAATCAAATACATCGCGTTATAAAGAAACACTTTCCGCACGCTCCAATCGCTGCTGCCTAAGGCTTTCAGAATTCCTATCATTTGGGTGCGCTCTAATATCAGAACTAAAAGCGCCGTAATCATATTAATACCCGCAACCAAAATCATAATTCCAATTATCATAATAATATTAAAATCGAAAAGATCGAGCCACTCAAAAATAGAAGCGTATTTATCGCGAATGGTTTGTGTATCTAATGTGCTTCCCGTTTCATTATAAACCTCGTTTCCGATGGGGGCAATTTCATCAAAATCATTGACAAAAACTTCAAAAGCGCCAATTTGATCGTCTTCCCATTTATTCAATCGCTGAATGTGGCGAATGTCTGTAATTATAAACTGTTCATCAAACTGCTGAAAGCCGCTGTTGTAAATTCCAACTATTTTGAAACCACGGCTGCGCGGGGTTTTTGAGACTTCATCATTCAGAAAAAAAGTGGTGACTTTCTCGCCTAATTTCAAATGCAATCGATTCGCCAAATACTCTGAAATAAGGATGTCCTCATTTATATCGCCTTTAAAATCCGGCAGTTTGCCTTCAACCAAATAATCTTTGAAATACTCCCAATCGTAATCGTCGCCAACGCCTTTTACCACCACGCCCTCAAAATCTGTTTCGGTACGGATTACACCGCCTTTGGAAGCCGTAACCTGCACATGCTTTATACCGTCAATGTCTTTAAACGTTGGATAAAACGGCTGGTTTTTCGAAATCGGGTTTTGGGAATCGTTGGAAAAATTGGTATCGAAATTCGTGATAATAATGTCGCCATTAAAAGCCGAAACCTTTTCGCGAATCTTTTTTTGGAGTCCAACACCTGTGGCAATGGAAATTAGCATCATAATAATACCGAGCGCGATTGCGGTAATTGCAATTTTTATTATCGGTGCCGAAATACTACTTTTATAGTCCTTGGAAGCAATGATGCGCCGAGCGATGAAAAATTCGAAATTCACTATGATTTTATGGGCTTAACTTTTTTCAAAAATACAGTTTTATTGGTTGTTTTGACTATTTTTTCCTGCGGAAGTTCTACTGAGAAGAAGGGAGAAAGAGAAGATATAAAAGAGAATCAAGAAGCAAGAACCAAGAATCAAGACGAACAAATCATCGTTGGTGCGGAGCAATTTCATCTTTATTCTGATTTGTTGAAAGGTAAAAACGTGGGCGTGATTGCCAACCAAACTTCATTTTTAGAAAATGAAAAGCAACATTTAGTAGATTTCCTAATTTCGAAAAAAGTTTCAGTAAAAAAAGTCTTCGCCCCAGAACACGGCTTTCGTGGCACCGCCGATGCTGGTGAACATGTAAAAGATGGCGTTGATTCAAAAACGGGCGTGCCATTAATTTCACTTTACGGAAGTAATAAAAAGCCATCACAAGAGCAATTGAAGAGAATTGATGTTGTGGTTTTTGATATTCAAGATGTAGGCGCACGCTTTTACACCTACATTTCAACACTTCATTATGTTATGGAAGCTTGCGCTGAAGCAGATATTCCTGTGATTGTTTTAGATCGTCCAAACCCTAATGGACGGTATATTGACGGCCCAATTTTGGAACCCGAAAACCAGAGTTTCGTAGGTATGCACCCTATTCCGGTAGTTCACGGAATGACTATTGGCGAATATGCACAGATGATAAATGGCGAAGGCTGGTTAAAAGATAAAATAAAATGCAAATTGACTGTGGTTGAAATGCAAAACTACACGCACGAAACACCTTATGCACTTCCCATAAAACCATCACCTAATTTGCCAAACGACCAAGCTATAAATCTCTACCCAAGCCTTTGTTTTTTTGAAGGCACGTTTATAAACGCCGGTCGCGGAACCGATATGCAATTTCAGGTTTTTGGGGCGCCTAGTTTGCCCGCTTCAAAATATACTTTTGAATATACGCCACAATCCAACGAAGGTGCAAAAAGTCCAAAATTCAAAGGGCAACTTTGCCATGGAAAAGATCTTCGGAAAGAACCACGTTTGAATAAAATTAACTTGGAATGGTTGATTGATGCTTACAACGCAAATGGAAAAAAGAAAGATTTTTTCAATTCATTCTTTGTGAAACTCGCAGGAACGGATACATTACAAAAACAAATTGAGCAAGGTTTATCTGCGGAAGAAATTCGGGATTCTTGGAAGGATGGGCTTGCTAATTTTCAGAAAATTCGAGAGAAATATTTACTTTATCCTTAAAAAATTTTCAGTCGCAGAATTCCCCGCAACTGAAAACTGCGACTGCGACTGCGACTGCTTACTTAATTATTCGTTTCATCTCTTCCACAATATTAAAAGCCGCCGGACAAATGGCAACATTTTTCATTGTAAGGTTTGAAATTTGCTGAAATTTCTTTCTATCTGTATGTGGAAATTCGCGACAGGCTTTTGGGCGCACGTCGTAAATACTACAGTAATTATCGGCTCCCAAAAAAGTGCAAGGAACGCTTTGCAGCACGTAATCTTTGTCTTCGTCAATCCGCAAATAGGTTTCAATAAACTGTTGCGGTTTCATTCTAAAATGTTTTGAAATACGCTCGATATCTTTATCCGTAAAAAGCGGGCCGGTGGTTTTGCAGCAATTGGCACACGTCAAACAATCTGTTCTTTTGAATTCTTCCTCGTGCAATTTCTGCATCAAGCTATCAAGGTGTTTGGGCGGTTTCTTTTTCAGCTTCGCGAAAAACTTTTTATTATCGTTTTCAGCTTCTTTTGCCTTTTGGGGAAGTTGTTTCAGAGTTTCTTCCATTACTCTGCTTCATAAACTTTTTCACCGTTAATGAATGTTGCGAGCACTTTTGTATTTGGAAGTTCCTTTTCGTCCACTTTCATAATATCTTTATCGAGAATGGTGAAATCTGCAAACTTTCCAACTTCAATACTTCCCTTTTCGTTTTCCTCAAAATTGGCAAATGCTGCCCAAATAGTCATCCCTTTTAAAGCTTCCTCACGGGTCAAAGCATCCTTCATTTGAAATCCGTTTTCAGGATAATTTTTTAAATCTTTTCGGGCAACGGCGGCATAAAACGTGTACATAGGGTTTACGTGCTCCACGGGAAAATCGGTCCCCAAGGCAACCATTCCAGCTTCACTTAGCAATTTTTTATAGGCATACGCACCCTTCATCCGTTCTGCTCCTACTCTATCCTCGGCCCAATACATATCGCTGGTAGCATGCGTTGGTTGTACCGAAGGAAGAATATTGTTGTTATCATCAAAATAATCGAAATCCTGTGATGAAATAATCTGCGCGTGTTCCACTCTCCAACGTCTATCAGTTTTACCTTCCAAAGCTTTTTTGTAAGCTCTCAAAACTGCTATATTCGCTGAATCGCCAATGGCGTGCGTATTCATTTGAAACTCTGAAGCAGCAATTTTTTGGGCTAAATAATCCAAGCTGTCGGCAGTTGTAATCATCGCTCCAAAATGATGAGGCATATCGCTATATGGCTCACGCATTGCCGCACCACGGGAACCCAGAGCACCGTCTGCATAAACTTTAAAGGAACGCACATTTAATCTATCGGTTTTATAAATTCCATTATTTAAATAATAATCACGGTTTTTGGGACTGTTGCTGACCATTGCATACATTCTCAGTTTAAACTTTCCCTCTTTTTGAAGTGTATCTATCAATTCAATAATACTTCTATCCAAACCAGCATCGTCAACAGTTGTTAATCCGTATTGTAGGCATAATTTTTCAGCTTCCAAAAGTGCTTCAGCGGAAACTTCAGAGGTATTTTCCGGGAAGGTTTTTCCTATTAATCGCATTGGTGCATCAACAATTATTCCCGTTGGCTCGCCGTTTTCCAAAACTATTTCGCCTCCGGCAACTTTAGTTTTTGAAGTAATTCCAGCCAATTCCAAAGCCTTTGAATTAACCAGCATAGCGTGACCATCAATCCTGCGCAAAGAAACTGGCGTATTTGGAAATAAGGAATCCAATTCTTTTTTAGTTGGGAAATTTTTATCATCCCAATCGTTTTGGTCCCAACCGCGGCCAATTATATAAGGCATATTCTTTTCTTCCTGAAAGGCAACAACACGACCCAAAACTTCTTCAAAACTTGTGGTTCCCACTAAATCTACTTGCTGCAAAGCCAATCCAAGTCCGTACAAATGCGCGTGGGCATCTATCAGACCCGGAACCACGGTATTGCCTTTGGCATCGTAGGTTTCCTTGATTTTATATTTAAGTTCAAGCTCTGGTTTTAAGCCTATTTCAAGGATTTTTCCGTCTTTTACAACTAAGGCATTTGCGGTGCTGAAATCTTTATCAACCGTATAAATGGTTGCGTTTTTTATCAGTAAATCTGCGGAAAGTTTTTCTGGGGCACAAGAAGCAATTGATATTGCTAATAAAAGGAAGAGTAATTTTTTCATGGTTGGTTTTATTGAAGTGTAAAAATAGAAAACATCCGCCAAAGACGGATGTTTTCTGAAATTATAATTTCTTTTTAGAGACTACCAATCAAACTTATAGGTAACCCCAGCCAAACCTTGAATTCCCTGCACGGGATAATTCAACCACTTTTCGTAATTATCGCCAAAAAGGTTGCTGCCCTTTACAAATGCTGAAAGTCTATCCGTGAACCTATAACCAAAGTGAAGATTGGCATCAACGTAGCCATCCAAAGTTACCTCTTGATTTATGGAATTCCCGAAAGGATCATTATTATAAACCAAATCTTTACGTTCACCCACGTAAAACAAGGAAGCGCCACCGTATAATTTTTCGGTTATGTTGAAATCTGAAAACACCGATGCCTTTAAATCCGGTAAGTTCCACGCTTCGTTTTGAAAATCTGTACTGTAACTATTATACGTTCCGTTTATTCCCAATGTGAATGTATTCGAAACCTCCACTTTCAGCTCCGCAAAAAAAGCAAGCGTATTCACATCATCATAAACCACATTGAAGGAATTTCCATATTCGTATCCTTCAAAATTTGCGTTGTAAATCTTTAAAGGATTCATTTGAAAAAGTGCGCGGTTTTCATCTTTTCCGTAAGAAGCCCGAACATTGTAGGCAACGGAATTAGAGATTTTCCCTTTAATTCCGCCGAAACCTTCGTAGAGTTTTTTAGTTGGAGCAATATTTAAGGTAGGCGAAACAAATGGGTTTTCTTCCTTAAAATTATAGTAGGAATTTTGCTGAAGCCCGCCTTCTGCCCCTCCGTAAACAATCACGGTTTCGTCCAATAAACGATACGAGGCATTCAATCTTGGGTATAACGAAAAGTCCGTGTCGCTGTTTTCGGAATCCAAACTCACATATGCTGCAACACCCAGCGAAACCGAAAGATCATCATTTACAAAAGTGATGGACGGTGCCAAGCCCGCGTTTATATAACTGTATTTAATGACTGAAGTGTTTGTGTAATTTATGTCGAAACTTCCACTTAAATAATCGATATCGCCGTCAATATTAAAAGTCAAATTTTCCAACGGAAACGAAAACTCAGGTTTCAAAGTAGCATTAAATTCCGAAGAAGAAAACGCATCGGCCAAATAGCGGATGTTCAAGGCTGCCTTTTCAAAAAACGAATCGTCCAACGCAATACTTCCGCCCGCGTAACCGCTGAAATACATCTGCAACGGATCAATATCAGCAATTACGTTATCGGGATACGTTACGTAATCTTCGGGCAAACCGTACCAGTTGTATATTTGATGCTCCACGCCAGCATCAAGCCTGTAGGTTGCATCTTTTTGCCTGCTTGTGTAATTGGCATCCAGACTGGTATCGTAATATTTATTATCCAATTTCACATCTTTTATATCGCCCTGCGAAGAATTGTGCCGAAAGAAAAACCCAGCGTTATCGGTTCGGCTGATTTCAAAATTGCTGTAAAACTCACCCAAAATAGAGGTGTAATTTCCAAAGCCGAGCGTTGCGTAATTATCGTATAATTTTATGGGTTTTGTCTTTTCAACCGTTGTAGCCTTTCCTTTTGCAGGTGTAAAAGTAGAAGCCACAGGAACCGAGAAAATACTGTACTTCACCTCCTTTTTTGTAGTGGAAATGGAATCATTCAATTCAGGGGTTTCCTTTACTTTAAAGGCATCCGAAATTGTGGGCGTGTATGGCTTTACAATATTTACAACCTCAGGATCGAGTTCTTTTTCCTGCGAAAACATCGAAAGATTGAACAATAATATTGTTGCGATTGAAAATAATACTATGCGTTTCTTTGACATATTTATACTAATATCGTTTTAAAATAATTGCTTAGTTTCCGCCGGTTTCAACGGAAGAATTGGTTTTCGCCTCTGCGTTTTTGATTACCGCGAGTTCTGCTTTTGCTTCTTCAACTACCTCTGGGAAATCGGTAAAGTTTTTGGTTACACTTTCCAAAATATAGGTCGCTTGGTACGCATCCTTCAAAGCGTAAAAATTCTTCGCCATTAGCACCAAACCTTTGGCGCCGTAGAGTTTGTAGCCCGAATAATCTTTCGCCAATATCTGCACGGAAGCGTTTGAAGCTTCGTAATTTCCTTCCTTGTTTTTGAAATAGGCATCGTAATAAAGCGCTTCGGCAGCAAGGGCTCCGGTTGCTATTTTCTTTACTTCGGTGTAAGCGGTTTTGGCTTTTGCCTCGTTATTGGTCTTCATTGCCGAACGGGCGATGATTACCTGTGCATCACTTTTAATTGAATTGTCTATTTTAGAATTTTGAAGCACTTTTTCGGCATAATTTACCGCTTCGGCATATTGTTTCAATTCATACGAAGCCTTCATACTGTTGGTCTGCGCGAAGATTATATTCTGTGGAAAATCTGCTTCGGCTTCCAAACGGGTTAAATATTTTAAAGCGTTTTGGTAATCCTTTTTACCCAAATACAATTCCGAAACCCGCGCCAAAGCTTGTTCAGTAAATTCACTTCGCTCACGGTTCACAACATATTCAAAATGTGGGATGGCTTGATCGTTTTTTCCGTCAACGAAATAAATCTGACCCAAATAAAAATGTGCGTTTAAAGCGTGCTGCCCATTCGGGAATTGTTTTAAATAATCCTCAAATCTGCCTTTGGCTTGACTCTGGTTATTCTCCAAATACGGTTGTTCCGCCGCCAAATATGTGGCATCGTCAAGCTCCGTATCTCCCACTTGCACATAATCCAATGTTTTTACCCAACGGGCGTATTCGTCAACATTTCCTTGGTCTATGTAAATTATTTTTGCGGAAGAAACAGCCTGCAACGCTTCGGGCGTTGATGGAAAATCCTTCGCCACTCTTTTGAAAATTGCCAACGCATCGTTGCTTTTTCCGGTGTTGTCATAAATCAAGGCTTTTTTCAACAATGCTTTTGAAACGAAACTGCTGTTTGGAATGTCGCGAACCAATTGATCGTAAGCAGAAATAGCTTCGTTGGACTTGTTTTGCGCCACATAGGTATTTCCCAATTCATACAGCGCATCGTCGCGATAAACGGATTTATTATATTTTTTTATGAAGGCAATCAGTTCCTCAATTTTCTTTTCGCTGCGGTCCACAAAACCATAGCTGATGGCTTTTTGAAACTGCGCGTAATCGTTATCGCCGCCTAAATCGATTGCGGAGTTGTAATTTTCCATCGCTGGCCAATATTGGCTGGTTACAAAATAGCTATCGCCCAATCGCAGTAAAGCGTCCTTTTTACGGGCAGTTTCAGCGGAAGAAGAACCTACGTAACTTTTGAAATTTGAAATAGCTTCAGTATAATTTTTAAGTTTGAATTGGTTATAGGCCAAATTGTATTTCAAATTTTTATATTCTGAAGTGTTCTGCGCGCCCGGCATTTCTGCAAACTTTTTATAGCCCGCCAACGATTTTTCGAAATTTGAGAGTTGGTAATCGCTTTCAGCCTTCCAATAAGTTGCGCGCGCTGTGAAATCCTGGTTTTTGGGATATTTCAGGCTTTTGTCAAAAAACGAAATCGCTTCGTTGTAATCGGCTTCGTTGTACAATTCAATGCCGCGGTAAAAAGCAACTTTTTGATATGCGGTTTCATCAGCAAAGTTTTTGTTGTTTTCAAGCAAATCCAACGCCTCTTTGTAATTTTTTGAAGTGATATAACTGTCAATCAGCAATCCTTTCAGTTCGTCATTATTAGCGTTGTTCGGGTATTTTTCAATAAACGATAGCAAAACCTGGGGCGTGCTTTTGTAGCTGTTGCCAATTTCATAGCTCAGTTTTGCGTAATTCAAATACGCATCTTCTTGAATTTCAGCACTGAAATCCATTTCCGAAGCATTTTTAAAGGCGTTTAACGCTTCCTGTTTTTTGTCGAGTTTCAGATAGCTTTCCGCCAAATGGTAATACGCATTTTGGGCCACGGCATTCCTTCCGTCAACGATTTTGTTGAACTCGCCAATGGCGCTTTCGTAATCGCCCTGTTTGTAATATGCGTAACCCAATTGGTAGTAATCGGTATTGTTCCATTTGCCGCGAAAACCTTTGTACTCCTTTAAGTAAGGAATGGCTTCGGCATATTGGCCAAGATTGAAATAGCTTTCGCCAATAATTTTTGAAAGCTGGCTTTTTTCCTGTGGGCTGGATTTATCAAACTGCTCCTTCCCCATCGCGATGGCCTTTTCGAAATTTCCAAGCTTGAAATTCATATCGGCTTGGTAATAACTAAGATCTTCAGAATATCGCTCCTCACCTTTTACTTCCTCGAAATTTTTGTTCGCTTCCTCGTAATCGTCACCTTCATAAGCGATAAAACCCAGATAATACTTCGCCTGCGAGCCATATTTCTGTGAAGTGGAAACCTTGTTGAAATAGCTTTTCGCCTGGTCATATCGCTTCGCCTTAAAATAGACGTAACCATTGTTGAAATTAAATTTTTCCTGCTCGCTTCGGCCCAAATTTCCCGTATCAACTTTTTCGTACCATTTTTGGGCGTGCGAATATTTTCCGTTTTCAAAATAATAGTTTGCCACATCAATATACGCCGAATTCCGCTTTAAACTCGTGGGATATTTCTCCACAAATTCTTCCATTAATTGATCTGCATTTTGCTGATTTAACCGAACGGCCGCATTTGCAATATAATAGGCGCAATCGCTCTGCACAGTTTCGTCTTCGCTGCTGTTTTTTATTTTGTCGAAAAGACTTTGCGCGGCTAAAAACTGCCCGTTGTTATATAATTCCAGCGCTTGGTTGAAATCAGCTAGATCATTTGTAAAGACCGCTGTTTGCTGCGAAAAGGATGAAAATGAAAGGAATAGGAAAAGTGAAAAAACAAGAAAATTCTTTATCATTATTTACAGTTTTTGTGGCGTAAAGATATTTAACTTTAAATGTAGCTTTCGGCGATACTGTAAATTTTTAAGGTTTAATTAACGAATGGTTTTTTGGTGAATTTTCTTAGGAATATAACGGCGTAAAAGTGAAATAAGTATGTATCTCTTGAACAGAATTTAACATACATTGAAACGCTTTAAAAAAATACCGTAATTTTAAAACTTTACAAATTATAAAAGCATTGTTATGAACAGATTATTGATTTTCGCCATTATATTATTTTCTCTTTCGGCCACAGCACAACGCAATCCATTCGCGAATCTTACTGAAAAAAATGGCAAAATAGGCATTGGCACCACTACTCCCGACGAGCTTTTGACCGTAAAAGGAAAAATCCACACCCAGGAAGTTCTGGTAGATCTTGAGGGAGCAGTTGCACCCGATTATGTGTTTGAAACCTATTATAACGGTTTTTCTGAAATGATGCCGGAATACAGTTTGATTTCCTTGGAAGAACTGGAAGCGTTTTTAAAAGAAAACTATCATCTGCCAAATGTGCCTTCTGCCGAAACGATGCGGACGGAGGGAATTTCACTAAAAGAAATGAACTTGATTTTGCTTCAAAAAATTGAGGAATTGACACTTTATACACTTCAGCAGCAAAAAGAAATTGAGAAATTAAAAAGTAAATTTTCGCAAACTGAAAATACGCAAAAATGAAATTTAAAATTCTAGTATTACTTTTTGG
>Ga0209344_10005521_pt1 | contig 10890 bp, 10 predicted proteins | sample Cruoilmetagenom6_FD_187293 | JGI IMG/M metagenome (GOLD analysis project Ga0209344, IMG submission 187293) | Oil polluted marine microbial communities from Coal Oil Point, Santa Barbara, California, USA - Santa Barbara Oil Seep Sample 6 (SPAdes)... | ecosystem: Environmental > Aquatic > Marine...
TGTCTCCGCCATAGCCAACCGCCTATCGCAGCGGGATGACCGATACCAGCACCCAAGCCGTTGAGCCGCCATCCGATTGCGCGTTTTGCCCGCGTCTTGCTGCGTTTCGCGATGATCAAAAACTAGATCATCCGGAATGGTTCAACGCCCCGGTGCCCTCGTTTGGAGATCAGGACGCTTGGCTGGCTGTTGTCGGGCTGGCACCGGGTCTCACTGGCGCGAACCGTACGGGGCGACCGTTTACCGGCGATCATGCCGGAGGGCTGCTCTATCGCACACTCGGCAAGGTGGGGCTGACATCTGGTAACTATGATGGACATGCCGATGACGGCTTGGCGCTCAATGGCGTGATCGTGACCAATGCAGTCCGGTGTGTGCCGCCGCAAAACAAGCCAACAACGGCTGAAATTCATAGCTGCCGTCCATTTCTGGTTCGAGAGCTAGCACAGTTTCCGGCGCTGACTGTGATCGTTGCTCTTGGCACGATTGCGCACGCTTCAGTTTTGCGAGCCTATGATTTGAAGCCTACGCGCTACAAATTCGGGCATTGCACCGAGCATGTGTTGCCCGGCGATATCGCGCTGATCGATAGCTATCATTGCTCACGCTACAACCAGAACACCGGCCGGCTAACCGACGCGATGTTCGAGGCTGTATTTACGCGAGCTGCCGAGTTGCGGCCCTAACGGCTCTTACGGAAAAGCAAGGTCATCCGGTCACTTTCGCCGATGGCGACATGCTGGTCGCGATTTTCGTCGCCCAGCGTCAATGTCGGCGGCAATGTCCAGACGCCGCGTTCCCAATTTGCGGGGTCGTTCGGATTGGCATTGATTTCCGAGCTCACGACCAACTCAAAGCCGTTCAATTCAAATAAGGCGATCACGTCGGCCTGTTTCAGATAACCGCGCGTGCCGTTTGAGCGTTCCCAGGTCTCACTGGCTGGAGCCCGATGCTGGACTACGCCAACGAGTCCGTCATCGGCGAGCAGGCCCCGCAAGCGCCTGAGTTCGCTGTCGGCGATATTGCCGTTGCGCATGCCGTGGATCGAGCGGAAGATCAGGATACGGTCAACGGTGCCAGCCAAGCCTTCTGGCGCTTCATCGCTTTCGAACGCGGTGACGGAGGCCGCGGATACGCCGGTCCATTCTTCCACGCTGGCAGCAAAGCGCTGAGGCCAACTATCGACGCGTGCTCGGCGCTCAGCGTCCAGATCGCGCTGAGAAGAGTCGGCGTTGACGGCCAGATAGCGGCCCTGCGGCGCAATCAGCGGTGCGAGTACGCGGCTATACCAGCCTCCGCCCGGACCAAATTCGGCGACTGTCATCGTCGGCTCAACCCGGAAAAAATTGAGCGTAGCCTCTGGATGGCGATAGCGATCCCGCGCACGATCTTCGGCGCGGAAATCTTCTGCCAGAACGATCTCGACTGCACTTGTGGCTTCCGTTTCGGTTGCTGCTTCTTCAGGCGCTGTTTCTGGCACGGGACCAAGAACACGGTCGAGCAGACGATCAAGAACTGTCGGTTGTTCCTGTGTGGCTTGATAGGCGAGGGCGGGTGTGGTGATCGCGGTCGCGGCAATCAGTAATGCGATAGTGCGTTTCATGTGTTTACTCCTTGAGAGAAAAATTAGTCGGATGCGGGCCGCGAGGCATCGCGTGCACCGCGAAATTCTGCGTCCGGGTTCCAATTCGGCCATTCCGTTGTTTCGGCGAGTTCGCGTCCGATAGCGAAATAGAGTTCCAGATCCTGAACAGCGCCCGTCCAGTCCCAATCGGGATTATATTCATCGGATGGGCCATGATAGCGGTTGACGATATAGTCCTCGACTGCCGCGCTACCGGCTTCGGCGCCGCCGTCGACCAGATCTTCGCCGCTAGAGGCATAGAGCATCGGGATACCGACCCGGGCGAGGGAGAAATGGTCCGAGCGGAAGAAAGATCCTCGTTCGGGTGATGATTCCGGTTCGACACGTCGGCCCTGAGCGGCTGCCGCCCGTTCCAGATAGGCTTCGAGTTCAGATTTGCCATAACCGACGACAACCACATTGTTGGCTGGGCCGACAATGTTGAGCCCATCCATATTGATTCCGCCAACCGTTTGCGCGGCGGGGACGAGGGGATTGTTGCCATAATAGGCCGATCCGAGAAGGCCTGATTCCTCCGCCGTCACGGCAAGGAACATCAGGGAGCGCGCTGGCGCTCCTGCAGCGGCATGGGCTTCGGCGAGGGCCACCAGCCCGGCGGTGCCGGTCGCATTGTCGAGCGCGCCATTACAGATATCATCGCCATCCGGGGCAGGCGTGCAACGGCCCAGATGATCCCAATGCGCTGTATGAATAACATATTCGTCGGGTCGTTCGCTGCCCGGCAAGATCGCAACGACATTGCGAGAAGCCTCGCGCCGGATACTGTTGTCGAGATGTGCGCTGGCTGTGATACCCAGTGGTACGGCCGTAAAACCGGGCTGGCGGGCGGCATCGGAAAGTGTATCGAGATCCTGCCCCGCAGCGGCGAGCACCGTTCGCGCTGCATCATTGGTAACCCAGCCTTCGATCGATGTCCGGCCCATATGATTGTCGGCAGCATCCATGTTGAGCTGCGGACCTGACCAGCTGCTTTCCACAACATTCCAGCCATAGGCGGCAGGCTCTGTTTCATGGACGATAATCGCGCCGACTGCGCCCTGACGCGCGGCTTCTTCATATTTGTATGTCCAACGGCCATAATAGGTCATGGCCCGGCCTTCGAAAAGGCCTTCATTGGTTATGGTTTGATAGTCGGGGTCGTTGACCAGGATAACGGCGATCCGCCCCGTCATTTCGAGGCCTTCATAGTCGTTCCAGCCGCGCTCGGGCGCGTTGATGCCATAGCCAACGAAAACGAGTTCGGCATTGTCGACCGTGATGCTGGGAACGACGCGCCGCGTGCCGATTACCATTTCGCTGCCATAGGCGAGAGCGGTCGTTTCGCCATTGGCCGTGAAGGAAAAGGCCGTGGTGGCCGGATCGGCTGTGATCTCCACGAGGGGTACGTCTTGGAACCAACTCCCATTATTGCCGGGCTGCAGGCCTGCCGCAGCGAACCGTTCGGCGAGCAGGTTAACGGTCAACTCTTCGCCCGGAGTTCCGGGCGCCCGGCCTTCAAATTCGTCAGAAGACAGAGTTTTCGTGAGACCGCGCAACGTATCGAGTGAAATGGCGGGTGCGGCTGGTTCGCTGACGGTGCCTTGTGCGGCGACTGCCATCGGCATGGTTGCTGCGCTTAGCATCAGAAGGGCCAGCGGCATGGTTTGGCGGAACTTCACAATATTCTCCCCGGTTTGAGGCCTTCTTTTCTGGAGGCCGTTCATACCGCTAACTACGCACTGTAACGCCGGTGCCGCAAATGAAAAACGCGAAATGGATTTGGATACTTTCACGGAGATCCGCTGGGGCGGGTCAGGATGAATGTTGTGACAATTGTCAGAACGAAAAGCTGAATAGCGATGATCCATCCGGTAAAACCAAGCATCAAACTTGCAGCGGGAGTCAGTAAAATAACGACCATCGCTGCAATCTTGGCACGGCGACTTATCGCGCCATGATCGCGCCAGTTTCTGATCAACGGCCCAAATTGGGGATGTGCGTCAAGCCAAGATGCGAGCTTGGGCGATGATCGCGCGAAGGCAAAGGCGGCAAGAAGCAGGAAGGGCGTCGTAGGTAGCAGAGGCAAGATAGCACCGATGATCCCGAGCCCCAGCGAAATGAGGCCGACGACCAACCAGAAAAGACGGATGCCAAGGCGTTTGTTCATTCGAGTGTCATATCACGGGATGGACGTGATTGTTCACTAGCGACTATTTTTTTGGGAGTGAGCTGGATATAGTAGAGATACAATAAAACAGAAGAATAACTTAACGGGGCAAATCATGATCAAGGCGTTCCAGAGTATAGTCTGTGCCGCAGTTCTTCTCAGCGGAACTCCGGCTCTGGCGCAGCAACTGGATAATCCGGCTGCAGCCTTTGGCCGCCGAACGGCAGTCCATTCCATCGCTCTGTCACCGAGCGGAGACCATGTCGTTTTTGTTGGCGCAGCGGCGGGGCGCGGGAGCAGTGCTTATGTTGCAAGCGTTGAAGGTGGAGAGGCGCGGGTTATCGCGTCTACAACCGGTGATCCTGGAAATCTTCGATGGTGCCGTTATTCGGGAATTGACCGAATCGTGTGCGCAATTAGCGCACTTAACGAGAGCTATATGGGCGATGTCCTCGGTGTATCGAGACTCGTGGCAATGGACGAAGAGGGCGAGAACGCACTTTCCCTAAGTCAGCATCGCGGTGGGCGATTTGACGGGCAAATTATCGACTGGCTACCCGGCGAAAACAACGAGGTACTGATCAGTCGATGGGGTCGTGGCGGGTTGCGTGTTGTGCGTGCCGACACGGTTACCGGTGATTCCAGTCAGGCCGAACGTCCCAACGAAAGAGCAGGTGGCTTCATCACGGATGGCCGTGGGAATGTTCGGATAATGCTGATGCGAGAGCGACGGGGCGCAACCGGAATGAGCGCCAACGACATCAACGCTTTTTTTCGGGAGCCTGGCGGCATTCGCTGGGAAAATCTCAGCACGTATAACAGTGAAGATCGATCCGGTTTTTATCCGTCGGTCATCGATCCCGACTTGGATGTGGTATACGGTTTCGAGCGGGTTGACGGGCGCCATGCCGTTTTCAGAGTTCAGCTGAATGACACTTTGGATCGTGAGCTCCTCTACTCGCATGACAGTGTGGACGTCGGAAATCTGATTACCATCGGACGCGATCGACGTGTCATCGGTGTCGGCTATGCCGAAGACCGGCCGGTGGTCGAATATTTCGATGCGGAATTTGTTGCGCTCGCCAATAGCCTTTCCGGGGCATTATCTAATGTCCCGATGATTCGGTTTGTCGATATCAACGACGATGAAACGCGTGTCCTGATCTGGGCTGGAAGCGATACCGATCCCGGACGCTATTATGTGTTCGATCGCAACGCGATGACGTTGAACCACATTCTAGACGAGCGTCCAGTGCTGGCCGATGTTCCGCTTTCGCCGGTCCGCCCAATCCAATATCCAGCATCAGACGGAACGATGATCCCTGGATACCTGACCTTGCCCGTCGGGCGTGAGGGAGAGAGATTGCCAACGATAGTCATGCCGCATGGCGGCCCCGAGGCAAGAGATGTCTGGGGTTTCGACTGGATGGCGCAGTTCTTTGCCTATCAGGGTTATGCCGTACTTCAGCCCAATTTTCGAGGTTCCGCCGGCTATGGCAGCGGGTGGCTTGCGGAGAACGGTTTCCGCAATTGGGAGACTGCTATTCGCGACATTAATGACGGCGCACGTTGGTTGATTTCGGAAGGCATTGCCGATCCGGATCGCCTCGCCGGCGTTGGATGGTCCTATGGAGGTTATGCCGTGCTTCAATCGGCAACCTATGAACCTAATCTGTTCAAGGCGATTGTTGCAATCGCGCCGGTGACCGATTTGCCCGCGCTCCGGCGTGAGGGATTGCGCTACAGGGATGGCCGTAACTTTTCCGAGTATCTTGGTAACGGTCCGCATATCGAAGCTGGTTCGCCAGCGCGTAATGCCGACAGGATCGTTGCACCGGTGCTGCTTTTCCATGGCGATCTGGACGTCAATGTGAACATCGAACAATCGCGCAGGATGCAGGACAGACTTGAAGATGCCGGTCGCGAAAGCGAGCTGATTATATTCGAAGGGCTTGAACATAGTCTTGTCGATTCTGAAATCAGAGCTCAGATGCTGGAGCACACAGACCGATTTTTGCGTACGGCTTTTGCGCGATCGAATTGACGCACGCTATCCATATCCTTGTCGATGCTGATGCCTGTCCGGTTAAAGAGGAAATCTACCGGGTGGCTTATCGGTTGGAGGTGCCCGTCACCATTGTAAGCAATAGTCATTTCCGAGTGCCCGATCATCCGCTGATTTCGCGCGAGGTGGTCAGTGACAGTTTCGACGCGGCGGATGACTGGATTGCCGAACGCGCGAATGCAAAATCAGTGGTGATCACGGCGGACATTTTGCTGGCGGACCGCTGTATCAAGGCAGGCGCCAGCGTGATCGGGCCGAACGGTAAGCCATTTACCGCCAACTCCATAGGAGCCGCTGTCGCAACCCGGGCCATCATGGCCGATTTGCGGGCTGGCGGCGACGCGATCGGCGGGCCGCCGCCTTTTACCAAGGCTGATCGTTCGCGCTTCCTGTCCGCGCTCGATCAAATCTTGATGAAGCTGAAGCGCGGCTAGCGCGAACAGGGTTCTCCATCAGCTGTTTGCGCGCTTTCCCCGGGGCGATAGCGGCAGACGATATTGGGTTCGAGTTCTTCGGCGCTGAACCAGCTCGGTTTCATTTCCATCGCCACGAACATCGGTACCTGATCGGCGTAATGGCGCGAGTCTGGTCTGGTTGTTGCGGCACCGAACTGATGGACACTGCGGGAGCTCACTTGCCCGTCACTGTTCCAGCTAATTTCCATGATATAGCTGTCTCCGGCATTGCCAACGAATACGCCGTCTTCCGGTTCACCCCAATAGACCGCACGCAAGGCATCGGGGCCGCCCGTTACCGCCAAGTCCACATCGCCTCGCCGCAGGCGCAGCACGGCGCTGAGCGGCGGATCGATCCGTCCGTGGTTGTCCTGAAGGAAGGCCACAGCAGCGGCGAGGGTTACGCGGGGATCGGGCAGGGGATCGCCGCGATAAGCGTTCATCATGACTGATCTTAACACTGCCGCTGCCAATGCATCGGCATTGCCTTCGCCATCCAGATTCCAATCCCATTGGGCGAGCAATTGCTGCGCGTCCGAAAGCTCTCCTGCTTCGAAATTGAGCGCTGCGATCTGCCGAAGGTAGGTGCCTGCTGCCGATTGCCGTGAATAGCCGGTGTCATATTTGATCCGGCGCAGTTCGGGCCAGCCGATCATGTCGAGGTCAGCCATCAGCTCGACAATACGGTGCATCCGGTTTGTTTGATTGATTTCGATGCCGAGCAATTGAGAATAGTCTGCCGGGTCCAGATTGTCGGCGTCTGCGGTGGCAATCCAGGGCGTGTTGTTGGAATCGAAAACATAGCCCGAGGGCGGGTCAATCAGAAATGGAATACCATCGAAAGGCGCATTGGCGGTCCAGACCGTGTTGCTGGTGTCACCGGGCAGCACGCCGCGCCAGTCAAGACCTTCGGCGCGGTCCGGGAAGCGGGCATTGTAGAAGCGCGCAATATGCCCCTCGGCATCGGCATAGATGAAGTTGGTTGTCGGGATAGCCTGCATGCGCATGACCTCCTGCCACTCTTCAAAGGTTTCAGCGCGGGTTAGTCGGTAATATTGCTCGACCTGCCGGATCTCCCCGATCCCGGCATAGCGGATCGCAAAGGCACCATTGTCGTTGATCATCACGGGGCCGTGGACCGAGCGATACACGGTACGCGGAACAGGGATAACGAACGGGCCCATGCGCACATGAAGCCAGATGCGGCGATTTTCCAGCTCGCGCCATTCGCTATCAAACCGATATTGGTCGCCAGCCTCATTGAGCGTGAGTTCATAGACATCGACAAGATCAGGCCGGTTGACGGTGTTCGCCCATCCCAATGTCCGGTTATGCCCGACAAGAGGAACCGGCGCGCCAGGAAAGAGACCGCCGATCATGTCCAATCCCTCGGCGCTCGTAACATGCGCTTCATACCATGCGACCGGTCCGGTCCAGGGCTGGTGCGAATTGACGATCAGCTTGGTTGCGCCGTCGGGGTCCCGCGAAGGCGCCACGGCAAAGGCGTTTGAGCCCCGTTCATTCGCCCGTTCGCCGGCACGAGGCGGGTCTTCACTCGCGGCCAATGCGCCAAGCGTTCGGTCGATGCCGTAAAAGAAGGGGGAGGTGAAAGCGAAGCCGGTTGCGATATCATGGCCGGTGACGGGAAACAGACCGCGCAGGCGTATTTCGCCGGGATGTTCCGAAGCATAGAGATTGAGCCCGTCGGCATAGGCTTCAATCACGGCTCTTGCTTCGGGTGAAATGGTCGTCGCATAGCCCGCATCAACATCTGCGCGAACATTGAACAGGTGCCACATATAATCTTGCGCTGCGCCTTCTTGCCCGCTCAGCTCACCCATCCGTCCGCGCGATGTCGCGAGCAGTTCCTGGATCGTAAAAAAATCATCTTCGGAATGCGCATAAGCGAGGCCGAATGCTGCGTCGGCATCGGTTTGGCCCAGCACGTGCGGCACGCCCCAGCTATCCCTCCGAATGACGACGTCATAGTCTGTTTCTGGCGCAACGACGCTTTGTTGGCTGGCGAACCACTGGCTGTTGAGAAAGGCGTTGGCTCCCGCTGTAATCAGCAAGGCAGCCAATATGACGCCGAGAATCTTCGCCAGTTTCTTCATACGTCTCGCCCGCCTGTTGTTCGATTGCGACAATCATCGACGGAGAGTGGAGAGAGATCAAGCGTGCGGTGCCCCTAAAGGCCGCCGAGCTCACACCCCCGCGCTTCGAGGATTGGCCTCATTTCCCTATAAACGGCCGGGTGCCGCGTTATCGGTATCGTGGGATACAGATGATGGATGAGGTGGAATTGCATTCCCAGAGATCCGATATTGCCGATCACGCTACGCCAGGATCGGGTGTTGCGGTAGCGGCCTTGCTCATTGCCGGGATGGTGCGGCGCCCAGCTCAAGAAAAACTGGATATAGGTTAGCCCGATGTGGCGGGGCAGCCACCACAGCAGCAATGCCTCGATCCCAAACCCTGCCCAGGCGAACGTGCATAATAAACCATAAAAAACAATCTGGTACGCTATTCCGTCGAGAATTACGTCTGGCCGGCCAATCCGGACTAGCGTTTCGCCATAGCCGTTTAGTCCCTTAGTAGAACGGGGCTGGCGATTGAGAATACTGCTCATAATTGCATCGAATGGTCCGCGCGCCGTGCTTCCATAGTCTGGATCCAGATCGGGGTCGTTCGTATTGCGGTGATGCTGATAATGCGTCAGCCGCGCAACGCGATAGGGCAGGACTAACGGGATTGTTGAAAGGTGACCGACCAGTTCGTTCAGCCAGCGCAATTTGGTGCGCGGGCGCGCGATAATGTCATGCTGCGCTTCATGCGATGGCAAGTAGGACAAAGTGATATTGGCGGTTGCGATCAGAAATCCGGCCCAAAGTGGCAAAAACCCATAAAAGACGAGCGGCCAAAGGGTGAGCCAGACGGCAAGGTTCCCCAGTCCCCAGAATACCGCAAACCATGGCACGCCGCCTATATATTTTTGTGCGATTTCCTGTTCGCGACGGATTAGCTCTTTCTTTGTCAGGTCCGCCAGTGGCGGCATTTCGACTATACTCGCCATGTGATCCAACTCCCCCTGATTTGGGCATAAAGACCCCAAAGCCCGCCGACGACAAAACCTGCAAGAAGTGGGCTGAGCCCCAGGGGCGGCGTCCATCCCAGCACGGTGATGATTTGCGCAGTCACGGGCGGAATGAAGAGAAAGCCGAACAGCAGTGGACCGAAGTAAAAACCGGTTATCAATATGCGGGACAATATTGATGGTTCTTGTGCATCACTCATGCTGCGCGCTCCGTTGGATGGGTTTCGCCAAGAGTATCGATCCTGCGTATCAGTTCGGCGTGGAAATCCTCGGTCGCATCGGCGGCAAGGCAGACATAGAATCCGCACAACGCGCTCCGCCGAAATTCCTCTATCCCAACTAACTGATACACCCAGTCATGCAGGCTGGCGCGATACAAGGCATACATCTGTGCGCCGAGCAGATCGCTATCGACATGTCCTCGCAAAAGGCCTTCGCGCAATCCGGCACGGCAGGCATTGGCCGCCATTTGCGTGGACCGCATGTCGATCCATTTCGCGTCGGTTTGCCGTTCCGATCGATAACCGAGCTGTTCGCCCGCTATCAATGCAGCGCGATAGAAGTTCTCGTCCCCGCCAAAAATGTCTGTCGATTGAATCACGACCGCCTCAGCCTGTTCAAGGGCAGGGGCATTTTCAAAACTTTCAAGTTGCGCTTCGATCCGGATGACGGCCAGCTCAAACAGTGCAATCAACACCGCATCCTTGTTGCCGATCAGATTGTAGATTGTCGGGACCGTAACGGAAGCCGCATCAGCCAGAGCACGCAGGTTCAACGCTTCAAAGCCCTGTTCGCCGATTATGCGCTGTGCTTCGCCGAGAATTGCATCCCGGCGGCGCTGCATATTGATTGATCGTGTGGTCGACTTGGCCATGCAGTAATATTTGCACAGCGATATAATTTAATCAACGTTAAATTTATATATTGCGATTCTAAAGACCGTCAATTCGGCATCCACGTGCTTCCAAAACTGGTCGAAGCTCCCGGAAAGCGGCGGGTGTACGGGTCAGTGGGATCGTCGGATGCAAATGGTGGACGATGTGAAACTGCATGCCCATTGATCCGACCATGCCGAGCCTGCTGCGCCAAGCGCGGGTATTGCGATAACGTCCGGTTGCCTGGGCTGGGTGATGCGGTGCCCAGCTGAGGAAGAATTGGATATAGGCAGTACCGATATGGCGAGGGAGCCACCAGAGTAGTAACGCCTCGATCCCGAAACCGGCCCAGGCAAAGCCGCAAAGCGTTCCATAATAGGCGATTTGATAGATCGTTCCATCAAGCAAGACATCGGAACGCCCGATCCGTCGCAGCACACAGGCATAGCCGCGCAATCCGCGGTTGGATCGAGGTTGACGGTTCTTGAGGCTCACCCAGATCATATGCACCGGTCCGTTCGCACGCATTGAGTAGTCGGGATCGCGAACCGGATCGTTCGTATGTTTGTGATGTTCAAGATGCGTCAGCCGCGCGACGCGATAGGGCAGG
>Ga0209344_10005522_pt1 | contig 10890 bp, 3 predicted proteins | sample Cruoilmetagenom6_FD_187293 | JGI IMG/M metagenome (GOLD analysis project Ga0209344, IMG submission 187293) | Oil polluted marine microbial communities from Coal Oil Point, Santa Barbara, California, USA - Santa Barbara Oil Seep Sample 6 (SPAdes)... | ecosystem: Environmental > Aquatic > Marine >...
GAGACTCAATAGATGTAGTGGTGAACAATTTGAACAGCCACATCTCAGCGGACTTTGATACCGACACCACCAACGAACGCATCAGCAGTGCTCGATTAGTAGGCGATAGCATTGTGATTGTAGAAAAGGACTCCACATTCTATGTAGACCTGACCAAATACCAAGCAGCGATCAATAACGACAACGATTCCATGAACGAGTTAATCGACAGCTTGGCAATCAACAATGACATCTTAGAAATATATGAAAACGGTCAATTAAGTGGAAGCATCAGTTTGGATACCATAGGCGATTCAGAGCGCGCAATATTACAAGCTCAAATTGCTGCCAACACCGTATTAAGCACACAGAATAGAGACTCAATAGATGTAGTGGTGAACAATTTGAACAGCCACATCTCAGCGGACTTTGATACCGACACCACCAACGAACGCATCAGCAGTGCTCGATTAGTAGGCGATAGCATTGTGATTGTAGAAAACGACTCCACATTCTATGTAGACCTGACCAAATATCAAGCAGCGATCAATAACGACAACGATTCCATGAACGAGTTAATCGACAGTTTGGCAATCAACAATGACATCTTAGAAATATATGAAAACGGTCAATTAAGTAGAAGCATCAGTTTAGATACCATAGGCGATTCAGAGCGAGCGATTATTCAGAATCAGACGACAGCAAATGCAAATGCGATTGGTAGTTTGTCAACGAGATTAGTTAATGATTCAGCTAACTTAGCAACACACCTGATCAATGATGGTGATTTAAGTGCAATTAATGAACTTCAAAATTTATCGTATAGTACGAATAGAGACTCAATTATTATAAGTGGAGGTAATCGTATCCGGATTGCCGACATCAGAGATAGTGCTTTAACAGATCTAGCGGATACTTCTGCGGTATTGAGAACATTAATTGGTTCAGCAGGGGATAACCTCGGAAATCATACAGCAACTCAGAATATCAACTTAGGGACAAGTAAACTTGTAGGTAATGGTGGTACTCAAGGGTTGGAAATTAATAATTCTGGTAATGTTGGAATCGGTACTTCACCGAATTCAAATGCCACTTTACATGTGGAATCAACAGAAGATAAAGCAGCTTATTTTGAACAAAACGGAACAGACCCCATTAAAGTGGCGGTTTTTGGAGAGGTGACTGGACCTGGAACTTCTGCATTTGCCTTAGAAGGAGATGCAAATTCTACAGCTACGGCGAATTATGGTTTACATGCAGTTTCTAGAGGAACAGGAACAGGAACGAATTATGGTGTATATGGTAAAGCCATTGGAGGGAGTTTGAATTGGGCAGGATACTTTGACGAAGGAAATGTTTATTTGAAAAACAAAGTAGGTATAGGAACATTTACCTTAGATTCAGCATTGAATGTTAATGGAGGTATAATGGCACATGCTATTCGTTTAAGCAATGGCGCAGGAACCAACAAAGTTTTGACATCGGACTTAAATGGTAATGCCCGATGGGAAAATATTTCAAATTTGTTTACTGATTCTGATAATCAAACTTTAAGTATTACTGCGACAGGTGGTACTATCTCGATTTTAGATGGGAATAAAATCGTAATACCCGATTCTAGTGCAACTAACGAACTTCAAAACTTAAGTATTAATGGAGCAAACGATTCTTTATTGTTAAGTGATGGGAGTGGAGTTCGATTAAGTGATATTACTTCAGGTATTACAGATAGTCAGCAATTGAAAATTAGTGCAGATGGAGATACTCTTTATTTAGACAACAGTGCGTCTGTATACTTGCCTGACTCTTCCAACACTAATGAACTTCAGACTCTAAGTTTAATGAGTGGCAATGTTGAACTAATTAATGCTGATGGCACAGTTGCAAGTTCAGTTTCATTAGATGATAACGATGCTGACCCAGGAAATGAGCTTCAAACGATAAGTAAGTCAGGATCAGCAGTAACACTATCTAATGGAGGTGGAACATTTGTCGATTCAGCCTTAACAAGCACACAAGTATTAGGTTTTGTAGCAGCTGATGGGTATATAAAAACAGAAGTGGATGGCAGTGTTACGAATGAGCTTCAAGATTTAAGTATTAATGGAGCAAACGACTCCTTGCTATTGAGCAATGGAACTGGAGTTCGAATAAGTGATCTAACTGCAGGAATTTCAGATAATCAAAACTTAAGTGTAACAGCAGATTCGATCAAAATAGAAAGTGGAAAAGGAGCCTACATTGGAGATATACGAGATACTTTAACAGCGCACAATACCCGAATTGGAAATAATTTGACTGGTATTAAATCGAATACTACAGCCATAGGAAATGAGGTGTCAGCACGGCAAACAGCAGATGGGAAGTTGGCGGCAAGAATTGTGAATGACTCAACTAGTTTGCAGACTCACATTATAAATGATGGCGATTTAAGTGTTACGAATGAGCTTCAAGATTTAAGTATCAATGGAGCAAACGACTCCTTGCTATTGAGCAGTGGAACTGGAGTTCGAATAAGTGATCTAACAGCAGGAATTTCAGATAATCAAAACTTAAGTGTAACAGCAGATTCGATCAAAATAGAAAGTGGAAAAGGAGCCTACATTGGAGATATACGAGATACTTTAACAGCGCACAATACCCGAATTGGAAATAATTTGACTGGTATTAAATCGAATACTACAGCCATAGGAAATGAGGTGTCAGCACGTCAAACAGCAGATGGGAAGTTGGCGGCAAGAATCGTGAATGACTCGACTAGTTTGCAGACTCACATTATAAATGATGGTGATTTAAGTGCCACGAATGAGCTTCAAGGTTTATCATTCGTTGGAGATTCTTTAAAAATAAATGGAGGCTCTTCTGTTAGAATTAAAGATATTAGAGATAGCTCATTAACTGATTTGGCAGATAGTACTGCTGTAATTAGAGGGTTAATCAGTTCTTCTGGTGATAACTTAGGTAATCATACTGCAACGCAAAACCTAAACCTTGGCACTTTTGATTTAGTAGGAAACGGAGGGTCAGAAGGTATAAATATTTCAGCAGCAGGTAATGTTGGAATTGGAATGCCCGGTGCATCGGCAAAACTTTCTCTTTTAAATTCTAGCTCAGGAGGGGTATTACTGATTTCTAACACACAAACATCAGTATCTACGACCAACTCTGCTATAATAAATACCGCAGGTTCAAATGGAAACAATACTGGATTGAATATTACCACTTCTGGTGGTTCCCTTTACAATTCAGGAGTAAGTTCTTACACCACTTCCACCGGGACAGCAAGCGCGATAGGGTATGATGGAAATGGTTCCAATACCTCAGGAAATGGAAAAGCATATGGTGCGAAGTTAAGTGCTACATCAATTGCAGGAACTGCTTTTGGACTGAACGCACTATCAACTAGTAGTGGTGGAACCTCAACAGGTTACGGAATATTTACAGAAGCTAGTGGTAATGGAGCTACCAATTATGGACTATACGCTAAAGCATCCGGAGCCGGAATAAATTATTCAGGATATTTTGACGTTGGTGATGTATTAATAAATGATACATTAATTCTAATTAAAACTTTTAAACTTCCGACTAATTCAGGCGCTGGGAAGGTTTTAGTGTCAGATTCAAAAGGTGTTGCAAAGTGGGAAAATCCAATTTCAGTTGATACGGCATGGAATCATAAAGCCACTCAAAATATTCAATTACAAGGGAAATACATTTCTAATGATGGAGACAGTGAGGGTATACACATAGCTCCAAATGGCAATGTAACCATTGGAAGTAATAAAGGCTTTAACCAATTTGGAATTTGGCAAGAAACTACCGAGGCCGAGTTGAGCATATTCTCAGAAACGAAATCTGCTAGTATAGAAATGGGAGCCTCTGGCGCTGGAGAATCAAATGTACTAAGAGCGTTTAAATTTAGAGGGAATTGGCCTTCATTTTCAAGCGTTTTGGCAGGTGATGATATCTTTAAATTAGAAATTTCCGCACATAATGGGAGTAGCTCAAGTCCTTCAGATGCCATGAACATTTCTGTTGATGGAGTGAATAGTGGAAATGTTGCCACTAGAATAGACTTTTCAACTGTGAATCTTTCCGGGTCAAATGATAAAAGACTGTCGATTACTAATGCGGGTAATGTAGGAATTGGAAATACCAACCCTGATTCGTTGCTTACAGTTAATGGCGGTATCATGGCTAATTATCTTAGACTAACAAATGGTGCTGGAATAGGAAGAGTTTTAACATCAAGTTCAAATGGTTCTGCGAGTTGGAGTGATATAAGTAGTTTAGTTACTCAAGATACAATGTCAATAATTAGAAGTTCAGATTCTAGTACCTACGTCAGTACAACAACTCCTGGTGAAGTAAATATAGCAGTCGATGATACTGTATTTTTTGAGTTTGATAAAAGAAGGTTAGAGTTCCTGAATACGAATAGTATAATTATAGGAGAGGATGCCGCTATTAATGCGAATCAAAATACTGAAGTGACTGCAATTGGTCAAGGAGCACTGAGAAGCAATACAACAGGAGCAGGAAATACGGCAATTGGTACAGGTGCTATTTTAGGCGCTAACACTACGGGAAATGAAAATACAGCTGTTGGTCATATTGCTTTAAGATCTAATACTACTGGGTCACAAAATACAGCATTGGGTTCTGGAGCTTTGGATCTAAATGTAACTGGTAGTAATAACATCGCTATTGGGCAAAGAGCTTTAGAAAAAGGAACTACTGCTGAGAATAATGTAGCTATTGGGGGTAGAGCTTTAGAAAATAACAGTGGAAATTCAAATGTAGCGATTGGTAATTACTCAGGGAATACTAACATAAGTGGAGATAGTAATATTTTCATTGGGCATCTAGCTGGTTACAATGAAATGGGAAGCAATAAGCTCTATATTGCTAATGACAGTACGGACACACCACTAATTTTTGGTGACTTTGCTGCGGACGCTTTAGCTATCAATGGGGTTTTAACTGTTGATAGTGCCAAGAATGGTAACGGATATACATTCCCAGGTTCCAAAGGTACTAATGGACAGGTGTTAACTTCTGATGGATCAGGAAAAGTAACATGGAAAGTACCGACAGTCGCAGTAGAAACTTGTCCTTCAGGGATGGTAGCTGCAGGACCAAAAATGTGTATTGAAACGGCCGAAAGAGGCGCAACAACGTGGTTTACTGCTGCGCTTACTTGTACTGGTTTAGGACGTAAACTTCCAACTTGGGCAGAGTGGTATTCCGGTGTCTCTTTAGGTACTGGTATAGCAAACACTACGGATGATTGGGAATGGGTTGACGGTGGAACTTCAAATACAGTAAGAAAAGTAGGAAATGGTGGTTTGCAGAATACAGCAAATGATACTCCGACCAATGGTGTAGATGTTACTTTTAGATGTGTTTACTACAGAAGGTAGGAATCTTTAAGGTGATAAGGGATAAGTTTATAGCGTAGGGATAAAAAATGGGAAAGTTTATAAATAATAGTTGGAACTCGAATCGCAAGAAAATATGCATGTTTCTTGCGTTGCTGGCTGTAAACTTTTTTTCATTTGGGCAAAGTGTGTCAATCAATAGCGATGGAACACCTCCAGAACCATCTGCAATGCTTGATGTTTCGGATACATCTAGAGGTATTTTGATTCCAAGAATGACGGCTTCTCAGCGATTAGCAATAGTATCGCCTGCCAATGGATTATTAGTATACCAAACAGACGCGTTGGAAGGAATATATACTTACTCTACCAACAGTGGTACTTGGGCTAAATTAGTTGCTCAAAACGATTTAAGTCTCACCAACATTTTAGATAATGGAAATGATGCAGCTGAAGATACTGCTTACAACTTCGGAGCATTTTCAATTGGGATAAATCGTTTGCCAAAATCGTCTATGGAGATAGATACATTTTTAACAATTCAAGGAAAATCCTATCAAGGATTTAGATGGTATGGCTACAATACGTATGTGGATGGAGCGAATAAACTTAGATATCTTAATGATGGGCAAGCAGGTATATTAGGCTTTGGAGGAGATAAAACCATTATTGGTCATTGGCTGAATGGGACAGCAAATTCTTTAATTTCCGACGATGCTTCCAGTTCAATTTCTTTGGATAATTCTAGTGTTTCTATAGATGGGGAAGAGGCTAACTTTTCGATTGGTTTAAGAGGAGTTACATATGTAGATTCATTGAGGATAAATCAGAGCTATTCTTTCCCCACAAATGATGGTTCAAATGGACAAGTTTTAACTACTAATGGGTTAGGAAAGATGGACTGGGCTAATCCTCCATTAACAAGTTCTATTGTCGATGCTGATAATGATACTAAGGTACAGGTGGAGGCAACGATAAATGAAGACATTATTAGATTTGATATAGGAGGTATAGAGTTTTTAAGGTTAGACAGTGGTAAGCTACATTTTTCGAATACAGCGGAAAACACTTATGTGGGACAACATTCTGGACAAAGCGCTAACTATTCGGGTACAGGAAATACTGGGTTAGGGTATAATACCTTGAGGGATAATTTAGGAGCCCGTGATAATACTGCAATTGGTAGTCAGGCACTTGAAAAGAGCAGTTCAGGGAGAGAAAACGTTGCTATCGGTAGACAGGCATTACAAAATGGTACACCTGGCGATGGAAATGTTGCTATCGGAATGAGGGCATTGAATACTAACTCAGGACAAAAAAATGTTGCCATCGGTAGAGATGTTTTACGCTTCAATACATCAGGTTCTTTTAATACAATTATCGGTCAAGAAAGTGGATATGGAAATCTTTCTGGATCCAATAATGTTTTTATAGGTTATCAAGCAGGGTTCACTGAAACAGGCTCTAATAAACTGTACATTGAAAATTCAAATTCTTCCACTCCTTTAATTTATGGAGATTTTAGTACAAACGTTTTAGTATTTAATGGAAGAACTTCTATAAATGGGGCTGCTACTGCAATTGGAATAGATTTAACAGTTCCAAGTTCAGTTCGTATAGGTGAAAATGGGAATGACGGTTCTTTAACACTATATTCTGAGCAGGGCGCTACAGATAGGAACCTTACATTTAAGCCAAATGCAGCAATGACTCAAAGTTACGACTTAACTTTTCCATCGGATGACGGCGCAAATGGAGAGGTACTTGCTACCGATGGAAATGGAAATTTGAGTTGGATTACTGCAAACGGTGACAATTTGGGAAATCACATTGCATCACAGAATATAAGACTGAATAACTACTATTTATCCAATGATGGAGGTAATGAAGGAATTGCGATTTCCAATGCTGGAAATGTAGGTGTGGGAACAAATAACCCTACTTATCAATTAGAAGTTCGTTCTACTACTCAAACCTCTAATCCAATGTTTGCTATTACAAACGAGAATGCTTCTGCAGGCGATGCCTTTATGCTATTTGAAGCTGACAATGCGGAGCTATTTTCTATTGGTGTTGATGGTTCAGGAACAAGGGATTTTATCATTTCAAACTCTAACGTATTGTCAAGTAATCAGCGGTTTAAAATTAATGGGTCTACTGGAGCAGTGGATGTGTACAGTAGTTTAACAGTTTCGGGATCTTTGGCTGCTAGCTCAGTTACAGTGAATAGCCAATATACTTTACCAACTAATAATGGTTCTAATTTACAAGTTTTAACTACAAATGGGTCCGGGGCTACTTATTGGAGTTCTCCTTCTGCTAGTAGTGATAACTTAGGAAATCATACTGCCACTGCCAATATTCAATTAAATGGGAATTACTTATCTAATGATGGAGGAAATGAGGGGATAACAATTGATAACAGTGGGAATATTAATATTAACAATGGAGAACTTCGAACCACAGCTAATGGCTTTGCCAATATGATTCCAATCGCATATGGAAATGTATATTTTACTGGTTCTTTAGGTGCGAATTCCGGGAATGTATCAGTCAGTAAAGTCTCAACGGGGGTTTATGACATTACCATTTCTGGAGAATCCTATTCAAACGGAAGTTATGCGACAAATGCTACTATTGTAGGTAGTACTTACGGATTTATTCATACAGATGCAGTGGGTGGAAAGCTAAGAGTTTACACCAGAAATGCTGGAGAATCTTCAACTGACATACAATTTCACTTTACGGTTTACAAGCCATAACAAACTATAATGAAGCAATTTATTTTATTTTTATTTTTAATCTCATTTTTAATTTCTTCAGGTCAGAATGTATCTATAAATGCAAATGGTACTGCTCCTGATAATTCTGCTATGCTGGATGTTTTTGCAACAGACAAAGGAGTACTGATTCCACGGATGACCGAGGCACAGAAAAATGCCATTACTAATCCTGCTACCAGCTTAATTATTTTTCAGTCGAATAATGATGTAGGATTCTATTTTAATGCAGGTACACCTGGAACACCATCTTGGATTAAGTTGATGAGCGAAAATGATCTTGGAGAGCCAGTAGCCATTCAGGATGCTGATGGAGACACCAAAATAGATGTAGCAGGTAGTGGTGATGATGACATCATTCGATTTGAACAATCTGGCACAGAATATTTTAGGATGGATTCAGGTCGATTTGAAGTCGTCAATTCAAACAATTCTGTGTCAATTGGGAATAATTCAGGGGCAGGACTGATATCCAATAACAATAGCTTCCAAAATGTTGTAGTAGGTAATAATAGTATGAATGGAGTTGTTGGAAGAGATAACCTTGCGATTGGCTTTAATGTTATGACTTCGCCAACTTCGATAGCAGTAAGGGAAAATACAGCCATAGGACAACAATCCATGCAAGCTTTAACTACCGGTTACCATAATACAGCAGTTGGTCGTGCTTCACTCACAAGTATTGAATCTGGTTTTGAAAACACTTCAATTGGTCGAAACACGCTTTCTGGTAATACTACAGGAAGCAATAATGTTGCATTAGGTAATCAAGCGGGCGCAAGTACCACAGGAAGTCTAAATGTGTTTATTGGAAATCAAGCTGGATCAGGTTATGTGGGAGACAATGCGTTATTCATTGACAATTCAAATACTAATAGCCCATTAATTTTTGGAGATTTTGCAAATGACTCTGTTAAGATTTATGGAGTACTTTCAGTAGACTCTGCGAAAAATGGCACTGGCTATAGTCTACCTGGGAATAGAGGAACTTCTGGAGAAATATTACATACTGACGGTCTTGGAAAAACTTATTGGTCAACTTCAGCTGCATCGGCATTTAACTTAACAGGTCAAACAGTGGTACCCAATTCAAATAATTATAGATTTGCTGTTGGGACATCTTCAATACAAGCTAATTTTAAATCTGAAATAGAGGTGAATACTGGAGGTTCAACAAGTGGATTGCTTATTGACAATCAATCTAATGCTGGGTCGAATAAAAAAATAGGATTACAAATTGAAATAAGTTCAAGCTCCTCGAAAGAAAAATATGGTATTCGAAATTATGTAATCGGTACAGCGGGTTCGTCTGACTCATTATTTGGGAATTATACAGAAATCACTCCGAATAATACTACTACTACTCCCCCTGCTTTTGCCTATAAGTCTAAATTCATGGGAACAGATGGGACTACCTATGGTGTTTATACAGAAAACGAAGACTATAATTATTTTAGTGGGAAAGTGGGAATAGGAACAAACACTCCTAATAATTTATTAACTGTATATAGTGCTGTCGAAGGGGCCTATTTTGATCTGAAAGGGGTAGGAGATGCATTTAATTTTTCTGGTTTTAAACTAGATTCTGATGAAGGGACTGACAAAAGTTGGGCGTTCTACCATAGAAAAATAGGAAGTGAATTAAATAATTTTTCTTTTGAGTTTTTCGATGGTTCTTCCTACATAAAACCGTTTAACATTACGCCCGGTGGAAGAATTGGAGTAGGTAATAACAATCTATTGCCAACTTCAGATTTAGATGTTGTTGGAGATATAGAAATAGATGGTAGTGGGGGTGTTGGAAATGACGCTTTTTATTTTGGGGATCCATCAGTTGACGGTACGTGGAGAATAAAGAGAGATGGTAACGACCTTTCATTTGAAAGAAGAGAAAGCGGAAGCTGGGTGTTTAAAATGAAAATTAATCCATAATGAGACGAGTATTCCTAATAGTATTTACGCTGTTTTTTACAGAAATCCTTTACGGGCAATCAACTACGTTTCAAGCCCTCATTACAGGATCATGGACTTCTTCATATAATTGGTCCAATGGTATCCCAGATGAGAATACTGATGTTACTATTGATGGAGCACTTACCTTTAATTGTACAGTAAATGGAAATGGGAAATGTCACGATTTAATTCATACAAATTATAGCACCTTAAATATTAATCAAGATGTAACTCTGACGATTTGGGGAAATTTGTTTTTGGGAGACTTATCAACATTGAAAAACAATGGAACTATAGTGCTTCATGGAGACTATTATTACAATGGAAAAAAGAGAATTGAATCGAATGGATCTATTCAGATAAATTCATCAATAGAAACGAATTAAAGATGTCAATAAAACCAATGTATAGTAAACCGCACTACATACTTTGCTTGCTGATAGCCAATTTATTGATTTTTTCAATGCATGGACAATCATTAGAAAGAGCAGTAATAAGTAGTACTGGAAACAGTACCTTAAGTACAAGTTTCTACTTGGAGTCAACAGTAGGAGAAATGGCAGTAGGGTTTTCTAATTCAACAAACTATGTGCTTCAGGCAGGGTTTCAGCAGGGTAGTTCTTTATTGGTTTTTGACAGTTTAGATTTTTCAATTGATATATTCAACACCAGTTGTGAGGGTTATTCTGATGGGTCTGCCATTGTATCAAATATTAACGGGTGTATCGCTCCTTACCAAATTATTTTTTCAGATGTATCTGTTGATTCTACTCTAACTGGGTTATTAGCTGGCATTC
>Ga0209344_10005523_pt1 | contig 10885 bp, 8 predicted proteins | sample Cruoilmetagenom6_FD_187293 | JGI IMG/M metagenome (GOLD analysis project Ga0209344, IMG submission 187293) | Oil polluted marine microbial communities from Coal Oil Point, Santa Barbara, California, USA - Santa Barbara Oil Seep Sample 6 (SPAdes)... | ecosystem: Environmental > Aquatic > Marine >...
TAATGCTCATAATGATCCCATGGCATACCTGGAAATTGGTGGCGAATCTGACCAATGGATGAATCGGCCGTGAGGGTTTTACTGACCCAATTGATTACTGGCTTGGCGGCCACTGCAGCATTAAACCGGTCGGTTAAACCGACTGCATAAGCGGTGGCGATACCACCAGCAGAGCCACCAGTGATGAACAGATTTTTCTTATCAACAAAGCCTTTGGCAATCATTGCATCCACACCTGACATGTGATCAGCAAAATCATCAGGGCTCGAATATTTTTCATGCAGCAGTAAGGCAAAGTCGGTGCCATAACCTTTTGAACCACGATGGTTATCATAAAAAACCACATAACCCGCACTGGCCATTTGTTGTAGTTCCGCTGAAAAATACGGACCATATGCCAGCCAAGGGCCCCCATGTATTTCCAGTATCAAAGGGTATTTTTTAGTCGGATCAAAATCAGGAGGGGTGATGTACCAACCTTGAATTTCTTGCCCATCAAGCGAAGAGTTGTAAATAATTTCATGCACCTTTCCTAAGGTTTTATGGCCCAATAAGTCTTCATTCACTTCAGTCAACAATCGAGTTTTATTGGATTTGTACACGGCCAAATCGGCTGGTCTTGATGCAGAACCACGCGTATAAGCAATCACACCGTTGTGGCTGACTGAATAGCCACCGCTGACATACGGACGTCCATTTGTTGTACCGCTTAAACCTTGAACCTTGGCCGTTATTTTTCCTCCGACTGAAACTTGCGATACCCGTCTGACGGCACGTTCATCATAACTGAAGTAAAGCGATTTATTGCTACCGGCCCAATCGAATGAATCTACACTTTGATCTAAATTCTCTGTCAAAATTTTGGCAGATGAACCATCGCTATCCATCACCGCTAATGACGATTTTACATATGATAATTTCAAATTTGGTCTCTGCATATAAGCAATCTTTTGACCATTGGGTGAGTAACTGGGCGAAGTCTCTGCACCTGCCGCACTACTGATTTGAGTTAATTGGCCCAGTAAATCAACATGATAAATATCACTTTCGATGGTCTGCCTTTCCCAGTCTTCATTTCTGTTGGCAGAGAACAAAATGTGTTTGCTGTCATTAGACCAAGACAAAGGGCCTTGATGCTGAAATTTTCCAGTAGTTAACTGTCTTTCCGTACCGCCATTTGATGGGATAACAAAAACATGTGAATAAGCAGGTGGCACAATACCACGACCGTCTCGTTGGTAATTAATGGTATCAATAACAACAGCAGGCTCAGACCATTTGGCACCTTTGGGTTTACTTCTCTGTTTAATTAATTTAGATTTTGTGGCCTCCACTGACATGGTAAAAGCAATGTACTTACCATCAGGTGACCAGGCCAAAGCAGAAGGCGATTTTCTTAAATCACTGATTAAAGCCGTCTGGCCAGTATCCATCCAGCGAATATATAACTGAGTGGAGCCATCAACACTTGATTTGTAAACAATGCGGTCACCTTGTGGCGACCAACGTGCTGAAGAGAAATTGTTTTTACCAGACAACAAAGGTCGATTATTCTGGCCATCAACATCAATGATCCACAAATTGGAATTGGTCTTGTCATACATGATGTCATTGCTGTTAAGGGTATAAATTACTTGCTTACCATTCGGCGAAATACGCGGGTCGCTGACAAACTCCAAATTGAAAACATCCATACCTTGGTAGTATTTTTGTTGTTCTAGAAAACCTGCTTGAGTTTCTTTGGCCATGACCGTTGAATTAATTATCACTGAGCTGACAATCACTAACCAATAGATGAACCGCTTATTCTTCATAGATACCCCTTTGTTTGTATAACCGTATTTAACCAACCCTTTTATGTTGATGTTTTTATATAGATGCATTCAATTGACCCTTCGCCATTGTTTTATAAATTTTTAGTTTGACGTCTGCGCCAAAATACCACCATACCACCACTGGCGAACATCGCTAAGGAATAAATAGCTGCTGGGATGGCCATGACTGGCTGATGTAATATGGTGGTTGCAATCAGAATCGCTAAGGTTCCATTTTGCACCCCAATTTCTATCCCAATGGTGGTACTTTGCCGAGCATCCAATTTAAATATTTTAGCAATAATGAATCCTGAAATCATACTAAAACCATTCAAACAAGCCACCACCAACCCCGTGGTCACAATACCCATTTTAACCGCCTGTGGTTGTTGTAATAGGATAGCAAGCACCAAAAATGCCAAAAATAATCCTGAAAAAATATTCACTTTTGTTTCTTGTTTAATAGAAAATTCTGCATATTTTTTTCGCACTAACATACCAAGCCCCACCGGTAACAAAGTAATCACAATCAACGTGCCTATGGTTTTTACCACCGGTAAATGTATGGCCTGATCTGCCACCAAAAAATATTCCATACTCAAACCCACAATCAAAGGAATGCTGACCACCGTAATTAAACTACTGATGGAAGTGAGACTGATTGATAAAGCAGTATCACCTTTGGCTAAATGACTGATTAAGTTTGAAGTGGTGCCACCTGGACAAGCAGCAATTAACATCACACCGACAGCAATCAGTGGTGTAACCTCCAGCCACATGATTATTGCAAATGCAATCAGTGGTAAAACAACGATTTGTCCGACTAATCCCAAAATTACCGCTTTGGGGTAAACCACAACTCGCTTAAAATCATCAACCACCAATGACATGCCCATCCCGAACATAATAATAAACAATGACAACGGCAATAAAAGGTCTGTCAGTAGGCTAGTTTCCAATTGTCATTTCCTTAATTTTTAAATGAAGGGTCGATAGACTCTATCAACTGATACAGCGGTTGAAAACCACCCCAAACTACCAGGTCAGAACCAATAAACTGTCGAGTTTTACGGGCCACATCATCAGCTATGAGTTGTTTGGACTTAGTTTGATCTACCAATAACTGATTTTCACAAGCACGTTCCAGCTGCACAAATAAAGACACAGCACTGTCCACATCTTTACCTACGGTGAGTAAGCCATGGTTTTGTAAAATGACGGCGACGTCCTGAGGTTGCATGGTGGCTACAATGGCATCACCTTCTGTTTGTTGATGAACCACCCCTGTGAAATTGGAGAACAAACTGTGGGCTTCAAAAAATAAACAAGCATCCTGAGTTGTTGGTTCTAATAACCGCCCTTGGGTGGACCACGCCTTGCCATACTTTGAATGGGCATGCGCCACTGCATTAATTTGGGGGTTAGCCGCATGTATCCGCGAGTGAATCATAAAAGCCGCAGTATTAACCAAACCCTGACCTTCAACTATCTGACCAGAGTGGTCCATTCTGACTAAATCACTGGCACAAATTGTAGAAAAATGATGACCCAAAGTATTCACCCAAAAAGTAGCTGAATCAATCGGATCTCTAACAGTAATATGACCGGCTAAACCATCGTCAAAACCATAATGAGCAAACAATCGGAATGCAGCGGCCAATCGTTGTTTTAAATAAGCTTGTTCTTCTGACTTGTCTTCAAATACGGGCGGTCCAAACTGGTCTATGGTTTTTTTATCACCCAAGGCACCTTGAGCTATTGAAGAATTTTGAGCTTGTTGATCTTTTAACATGGATGATTTTGAAATCTATGGGTTAACTTAGCTTAATGCCATGGTGTTTATTTTTCCACTGCAATTTACGCTAAAGTCCAACGACGTACATACAAATTAATTCTGAGCGAATGACGACCAAAACATTAAACACCTGCCTGGAGATTCAACACTTAAACATGTTGATCAATCAAGATTACATTGCCATCAGGGTCTTTCAACGTAAGACTGCCTGGTCCTGAACCACCCTCAATGGCAGCACTGACCACATCAACTCCAGTGGCTTTGAAATGTGCAGCCATGTCTCTGACATCCACAAATTCATCTAAAACATGACACTGCGCATCCCACCCTGGGTTGAAGGTCATTATATTGTTCTCAAACATACCTTGAAATAGACCAATGGTATGATCACCATTGCGCATGATTAACCAATGATGATTTTGATCACCGCCAACCACCTCAAACCCTAGTTTTTGATAAAAACCTTTTGAAAGGTCAATGTCTTGCACGGCCAAACTCACTGAAAATGCGCCTAAGGGCATTTTGTTTTTTACAGTATCACCTGTCATAACCTATCCTCATCAATATAAAGCAAATACTATAGTAAAATAAAAACACTGTTAAGACACCCTCTAATCGGATCAATTGATCGCGCTTTTACACGTTTACAGAACCTCACATGGTAAACTAAATGGGTATGTAACCAATCCAAAAACATCATGAACAACACACACATCAAACACATCATTGAACCTAAAAAGAAAGATCTGGGCGGCTTTTCCGTCAAAAGAATTTTGCCCATGGCACAACAAAAAATGGTTGGCCCTTGGATCTTTTTTGATCACATGGGTCCCGCAACATTCAAAGCAGGACAAGGCGTTAATGTCAGACCACATCCACATATTAATTTAGCCACAGTCACTTATTTGTTTGAAGGTGAAATTTGGCACAGAGATTCTTTAGGTTCCAGCGAACCCATTGCGCCCGGGGATATCAACTTAATGGTGGCTGGTAAAGGCATCGTTCATTCAGAGCGCGAACGTGATGAAATTCACCAACAAGACCACCGTTTAAACGGTTTACAACTGTGGCTGGCACTGCCCGAGGCCGATGAAGAAGTAGAACCGGCCTTTTATCATTATGACCAATCTGTCATTCCATCGGCTCACATTGATGGTGTGCCCGTGCGGGTGATGATGGGTTCAGCTTATGGCCTGCAATCTCCTGTTAAAACCTTTGCAGAAACCCTGTATATTGAAGCTACACTGTCACAAGGTCAAAGTTTGACATTGCCTTTGGCAGAAGAACGGGGTTTGTATCTGGCCAAAGGCCAAATCGAGATCAATCATCACCCATTAAACACCTTCCACATGGCGATATTAAACTCAGGTGAAGTCAACATCACAGCCACTCAAGATGGTACCCGCATCGCTTTGATTGGCGGTGAACACTTAGGTCATCGATATATTGATTGGAATTTTGTCTCCAGTCGAAAAGAACGCATTGCACAGGCCAAAGAAGATTGGCGCCACCAACGTTTTCCTAAAGTCATTGGTGATGAAGATGAGTTTATTCCTTTGCCATAAGAAACGCTTTAATTTCATTGGCTTGATTCATGGCGTCTTGATAACCCAGGTCGATTAATGCTTGGGTGTAACTGGGTTCAAATAATAAATAACTCGGCATCCGCCAATCTTTGCCCCACCCACCAATCATTTTCAATAGGGTTTTAACGGGTCTAGGGATTGCCGGTGCATGGGCTTTTGTCAATTCTCTTACATCAATACTGGGCTTGACCACCAAAGTTTGCACTGTCCTCAAATGACCTTGGTTTCGCTGCTCTTCGTTCATGAGTTCCAAAGTGCGATTGATGCGCCTTAATCGAGACAAATCTGCCACCATGGTGTCCATAAAAATGGTATCCAGCATATAGCCGCCCAATTCTCCCATACTGGGGTATTCACCCGGTTTTTGAGGAATGTCTATAGGGCTTTCATCTCGAGTACCTATGACCAAAATTTTATCAGCACCCAAATGGATTGCTGGAGACAGGGGAGCTGTCATGCGTAATCCACCATCTCCATAATACTCATTGCCAATCAATTGTGCAGGAAACAAAAATGGTAACGCCGTAGAAGCCATAATGTGCTCAACAGTAATGTCTTCTCGTAAACCCACTCGGCGCGTTCGGTGCCAAGGAATGATGGCATCATTGGCTTGATAAAAACATTTAGCGATGGCTGTATCATAGGATGAGGCCGTGATAGACAACCCTTCCAAAACACCCTCATCAATGGCGGATTGAATGTTTGATATATGAAGTTCTCGACGGAGTAATTCCGCCAAAGGTGAATTGTCTAACAAAGATTTTGGCGGTTTAACACCGAATCGTCCTAATAATATAGAACCAACCACTTTAACCATGGTTTTAAAGATTTGTCGCGCATCGGTTCGATAAACATCGGCGCAATGAATGGAGGTCCAAAAATGCTGCAATCGAGCCGCTCCGTGTTTTTGGTTTTTCGCGTGAGCCGCCATCACTACTGCATTAATCGCCCCTGCGGAGGTGCCATTCACTATGGGAAAATGAAAGCCATCTGGCATCACTTCCAAGATGGCTTTAATCACACCAACTTGATAAGCACCTCGCGCGCCACCACCTGGAAGCATCAACGCTGTTTTGTTTTCATCATTTTGCATACTGAACATTATAAATGTTTTTTACACAATGGTTTGATATAGTAATCAACATAATAATTTAACGCCTGAGCAAAAAACATGAAGCCTTTAAGGTTTTTACTGATGATCTTTCTGGGTTGGTTTATGGCCAGCACAACAATCACTGTGCATGCCGATTCAGCTGCGATTGGCGATGTGGCACAAGCCATTCAGTATTCTGTCGTAGAACCACAAGTTAGTTTTAAAGCCGTCACTGAATTGGCAGTGACTCAACCTGACTTGAAACTCCCGTATGGTGATGATCCCGTGCAATTTGGCTGGTTATGGAAACCTGATAAACCCAGTCACAAATCAACCATCGTTATAGTCCATGGCGGTTGTTGGCTCAATGCATTCGGGGTTGATCATTCATTTCCCATGGCCACTGCCTTATCACAAGCTGGGTACCCGGTTTGGTCATTGGAATACCGTCGCACTGGTGATACTGGCGGTGGATGGCCTGGCAGCTTGAATGACATTAAATTGGCGCTAAAAAACCTCAATCAACTACATCAACAAGGAATTAAGACCGATTCAATTATTTTGATGGGACATTCATCCGGAGGTCACTTGGCTCTATTGGCCGCCAGTGAAATGCCGGACATCAATTTTAAACAGGTGATTGGTTTAGCAGCCATCACCGACATCAGTCGCTATGCCTTAGGTGAAAACAGTTGCCAATCGGCCACAGCTCAGTTTATGAATGGTCTACCGCACGAGCAAAGTGCCGCTTATCACCAAGCCAATTTGATATACCGCTCATTACCTGAATCGGTGCTGTTATTACAAGGTGATGCCGATCGCATCGTACCCGTTGTACAAGCCAAATTGTATGCGGTAAAAATTGAAATAATGGCCGCAGCTGGACACTTTGATTGGGTACACCCAGGCACCGCTGCCTTTGATAAGCTTTTACGGGTTCTCGATTGATGGTTCAACAGCAGCTACAGGCTTTTAAACAACAACTGCTGGAACTGCAAGCAGCTCATAAACAACGAGTCAGCAACAATCAGCATGCGCTAAAAACTGTAGAATTGGATCAAAACCGAATGGGTCGTCTCACTCGAATAGATGCTCTACAAGGTCAACAAATGGCCCAAGAAGGTGAACGCAGACGGCTGTTAAAACTCAAACAAATTGCCGGAGCTCTGTTGCGAATTGAACAAGATGATTTTGGATATTGTTACCTCTGTGGTAACGAAATTCAATTGGAACGTTTACAATTTGATCCCACCATCACCCGCTGTATAACTTGTAGTGGTTTGACCTGATGGAAAGCAGTATGATCATTCAAAACGCCATTTTTACCCTGGTTATTCTTATTTTAGCCAGCTTATTGGCTGAGCCTTTGTCGCGATTGTTTCGATTACCTTTTGTGGCCTTTTTAATTGTCATTGGTTTTATTGGTTCTGAAGCAGTGGTTTTTTTGGGGTTCGATACCGGCATACGTGCCAGCAACTTCAATGATTTGGTGTTTTACGTATTTTTACCCATCATTATTTTTGAATCAGCCTATCGGATTAATCAAAAATCACTGAAAGAAAACTTAGTTCCTATATTAATGTTGGCCATACCTATTATGATAATCTCAGCTGGCATTGCTGCTTTATTGATTTATTGGGGCATTGGTCATGACCAAGGATTTCCGCTGTTTACCGCTTTGGTTGCAGGCACTCTGTTGGTTGCAACAGACCCCATGGCTGTCGTCAGTCATTTGAAAAGAATCAAAGCACCAGAGGAAGTGACCACTTTGATTGAAGGTGAAAGTTTGTTCAATGATGCTGTTGCTGTGGTTTTATTCACCACAGTACTATCCGCTGCCTTAGAAATTCAGCACATGGGTGACACCTCGAACAACATCAGCCTATTCAAGCAAATACTCAACTTTTCATGGTTATTTTTGGGTGGCTTATTATTTGGGTTTGTCTGTGGCTTATTGGGTGCTATTTTTAGCCATGTCATTCAGACCAGAATACTAGAAAATGTTTTACTGGTCTCAGTAGCCTATGGTTCATTTTTGATTGCGGAGGATTATTTAGGTGTTTCTGGCATGATGGCAGTCTTGGCTTCCGGTTTACTAATGAATAAGGCACATGAAAAATTCATTCCTGCTGAAGATCGGGATTATATTCATTACTGGTGGGAGGTGATTACCTTCTTCGCCAATGCAATGATCTTTATTCTACTTGGAGTCACCATCACGCTCAATATGTTTGAAGAAAGGTGGCTGGCCATGTTGATTGCGATTGGTGCGGCACTTTTAACCAGAGCCATTGCTGTTTTCAGTTTGTTACCTCTTTTTACCTTTAAATCAAAACAGCCCGTTTCACTGCCCACGCAAAAAATCTTATTCTGGGGAGGTACCCGTGGTGCCGTAACCGTGGCTTTGGCTTTATCACTACCGGTTGAATTAGATGCTTGGTGGACCATTCAATCCATGGCTTTTGGCGTGGTGCTTTTCACCTTGTTTGTACAAGCCCCGACGGTACCTAGATTGTTGCAGACTACCCACCCTAACCACACCAAGAGTCATATTAACCTATTAAAATCAACCACCAAGAATACTGACTGATATAAACCTTTATTGGGGAGGAACACCCGCTTCATTTCCACCCTGCTTTTTAACAAGTTTTAATTTTTTTCGCTTAACCAAACTTTTAAAGTCCTTAATCTCTTCGTAGGTAAATTGATGGTCTTTAAACTCAAAACCTGTCCAGCAATTTTTTCCTGAATTTTTGCACTGGTATAAAGCATAATCAGCCAAACGCAAAGCCACGTCCCAATCTTCAAAACTACAATCAATCAAAGGAAAACTCGAAAAGCCCATCGAGCAAGTCACCTTGTCTTCATTGTCTCGGAACCAACTCAGGTCGTCTAATGCCGTTTGAAAGTTTTCACAACTATTTGAACCATCAACATCACTTTCTACCAACCACAAGAATTCTTCACCTCCCCACCTGGCAATCACATCTTCTGGGCTTCTGACCCACTCTAAACATTGCGCAAACTGCTGAAGCACCTCATCACCTCGCTGATGACCATACTTATCATTGATTGTTTTGAAGTTATCAATATCAATGATAATTAAACACCACTTTTTATTCGCTTGTTTAGGGTCAGCCATAATTTCAGTCAGTTTATTGGTGATAAAACGGCGGTTGTTAATACCTGTTAAAGCATCAACTTCGGCTTGTCCTTTAAGCTGAGTGTTCAGTTTAACCAGCTGATTTTGTTGACTTTCAATGCGAACATTCTTATCCAGTAACACTTTATTGACCTTACCTCTGAAATACCAAGACCGGAAAATAAAAAACAACAGCAACAACAAGGCAGAAACCATAATGATCATCAACCTCATCATGCGTTTTTCTAGTTCATTCCTGCTGTTCAGCAAATCAATGCTTTTTTGTTGCTGACTTCGGGTCAATTCAGAATCAAGCAAAGCCTTTTTGTTTTTTTCCATTTCAAAAGTAGCCATCAATTGGTTTACTTTTTCAGTCGATTCAACATTGGTTATTTCATCATTCAGTGATTTAAATTCAACCATCAATTCATACGCCCTTTGGTAGCGATTTTGCTTAACCAACACATCAATCATCTTAGGGTATAACTCAACCCGCTTCATTTTGAAGTCATGAATTTTATGTAATTGATAGGCTTGTTCATACAATTTTATGGCCTGATCATAATTCTGCAAATTGGCATACACATCGCCCATAGACTTATAAATCAAACTGAGTTCTTCTTCACGATCCTCTTTGATGAATTCAGCCTTGCTGATGGTCAACTGTTCCAGTGCTTGCTGATACTTGCCTACTTGATTGTATATGTACCCGAGGTTATTCCTTGCACTGGCGGTACTGCTACCCATTGACTCACTGACAGCTATGGATTGATTCAATAATTCAATGGCTCTATCTAAATCACCCTTCTCAACATAAGCCGCGGCCATATTACTTAACGCAGAAGCCGCAGATTCATCCTGCTTGGACATCAGTGCCAATGACTTTTGACTGTATTCAATTGACCTATCCCACTCTTTAAGCATGAAATTAAGCGATCCCAAATTACGGTAGCTTGCAGCAAGAATCGGTAAGTCATTTTGTTCCAGTACTTCAATCGATTTCAGCATATATTCAGCGCCACCGGCTAAATCTGCTTGTTGTGCTTTAACCACACCAATGGTATTTAACAAATCACTTAATGCCTGGTGTTTGTTACGGTCAATGGTCGTTAGAGACTCGAAAAAATAAGGTTCTGCTGTAGAAAATGAGCCTTCAAAATAATATTTATAACCCACTGCTCGAGACAACTCATAAATGGCATTATCGACTTCAGCCTGGTCAGATACTGCTCGAAACTTATGCAACATGCTCTCAGCATTGGTAACCAAAGGCTGTAAATCTTGACCCTTTTTAGAACTCCTGATTAAATTTATTTCTTGCGCCAATAGCCTGGCCAGTTGCACATCACTTAATGCAGGCAAATCACTGAATGTTTGTAACAGTGCTTGGGCTTTATCAAACTCCTTGTTGGCGCTCATTGCATTGATTAACAGCATGCCTGAATTAAAATGTTG
>Ga0209344_10005524_pt1 | contig 10885 bp, 8 predicted proteins | sample Cruoilmetagenom6_FD_187293 | JGI IMG/M metagenome (GOLD analysis project Ga0209344, IMG submission 187293) | Oil polluted marine microbial communities from Coal Oil Point, Santa Barbara, California, USA - Santa Barbara Oil Seep Sample 6 (SPAdes)... | ecosystem: Environmental > Aquatic > Marine >...
CGATGAATCATCGTTCCATTCGCAATGGCACACCTTTATCGAATGACATAACAAATATTGCGCAGGAAGCGCGAAAATCGGGTTATGACCCCATGTTATATGGCTATACAGATACCAGTTTTGATCCGCGCGCACACCATCCAAACGATCCTGACCTGACAACCGAGGAAAATGTTTTACCGGGGTTCAGGGAAGTACTGGAAATGCGATTTCAGCAAAGCTATCCTTGGCGGGCATATCTGAAATCCAGAGGTTATGACCTGCCTGATTATACGCGTTTTTATGATGCCATTTCCCCGGATTCGAACAGGGCACCGCGCCCGGATGACCCACCGTTCTATAAGGCCGAAGATAGCGATACCGCATTTCTGACCAACTCGCTGCTTCATGATATGTCTGTGCGCACTGATCAAAACTGGTTTGCGCTTGCGGCATACATTCGCCCGCACCCCCCGTTGGTAGCACCTGAACCTTACAACAAGATGTATGACCCAAGCACATTGCCAAAGCCCGCACGCTTGCCCACACAGGCAGATCAAGCGGCATCGCACCCCTATATGGCAGGTGCTGTGCAACAGCCGACAATCAATACGGTTGTGCGCGGGCTTGATCCGTTGGACAATGAAAACAACCATGACGTACAATTGTTGCGTGCGATTTATCTGGGACTGGCAACCGAGGTGGATGCCCATTTCGGGCGGATTATCAATTTTCTTAAGGAAACCGATCAATATGATGATACTTTAGTCGTCTTGGTCGCTGATCACGGTGAAATACTGGGCGAGCATCATTTGTGGGGTAAACAAAACCCTTATGAGGCGGCTTACCATATTCCGTTGATTATTCGTGATCCGAAAAATGCCGCACAACACGGCACAACGGTTCAGGCTTTTACCGAGTCTATTGATGTCACCCCGACAATTCTGGATTGGATTGGGCAGGATGCACCCGCGGGCATGGACGGCATTTCTTTGCGACCTTTCCTAGAAGGTAAGGCGCCAGAAAACTGGCGCGATTGCGTTCATATGGAACTGGATTACAGCGAGCCGAACGAAATGACTATTTGGCAGCAGGCCGCCGGAGTATCAACCCATGAGGCAAATCTGGCAATTCTGCGTGAAGACCAATTTAAGCTGATACATTTCAACGGTGGACTGCCACCGATGTTATTTGATCTGACGGCTGATCCTGATGAACTGAACGATCTGGCAGGTGATCCTGCGCATGCGCCCACGTTGCTGCGCCTGACGCAAAAGCTGCTTAGCCATCGGATGAAATACGCGGACCGAACTTTAACAGATATCAAGATTACGCCTGATGGCGCAGTTGGTTTTACGTCTTGAAAGCGTGCACAATAGTTGAACTATTTTACTGATAAATGGAGAATGCATATGACAATCCCGAAATTAATGAGCGGCGTTGTACTTACAGGTCATGGTGGGCCAGAGATGCTTTCGTATAGAAACGATCTGGTTGTTCCTGTACCCAATGCTAATGAGGTTCTTATTCGCGTTGCAGCTGCGGGTGTGAACAACACCGATATTAACACGCGAACCGCATGGTATTCAAAAAGCGACCAAGATGGGGGCGACGCCAGTTGGGCAGGTGAGGCAATTCATTTTCCACGTATTCAGGGTGCGGATGTCTGCGGGCATATTGTAGCGATAGGAACTGGCATTGATAGGGCACGCATCGGCGAGCGGGTTTTGATCGAACCCTGCATACGAGAATCTGGAGAAAAAATCTTAGACACACCATGGTATTTTGGATCGGAATGCGACGGCGGTTTTGCACAATATACAACTGTCGCTTCCCGACATGCTTACAAAGTTGAAAGCCCACTTGAAAGCACGTCTCTTGCATCATTTCCCTGTTCGTATTCCACAGCAGAAAATATGCTGACCCGTGCCAATGTTTCAAGTGCTGACCGCGTTTTGGTTACGGGGGCTTCAGGCGGGGTAGGGTCGGCCACAATCCAACTGGCCAAGGCCCGTGGTGCCCATGTTATTGCGGTGACCGGGGCAACAAAGGCGCAAGCCCTTTCTGATATTGGTGCAGATGAAATTATTGATCGTAACGATGGTTATCTGTCGCCGCTTGGCCAAAACAGTGTGGATGTGGTCATTGACCTTGTTGCAGGCGATCGGTGGGTGGAACTTCTCGAAGTTCTACGACCCAGAGGTCGCTATGCAGTTGCAGGCGCCATTGCAGGCCCGATGGTCATGCTGGATATTCGCACGCTTTATCTGAAGGATTTAAGTTTTTTTGGTTGCACGGTTCTGGAGCCACAGGTGTTTGGTAACATGGTAAAACGCATCGAAAGTGGTGATGTTCAGCCTCTCGTTTGGGAAACCTACCCGCTGGAACAGATCGCAGATGCCCAGAAATCTTTCGAGAGCAAGAAACACATCGGTAAGATTGTGGTAACGATTGACTGACCCCAATCAGTTTCGGCCTGTCTGACCGCGATAGATAAGATCAGAGATACCACCGCGGGTCTGACCAATATCATTCAGTTCTGTGTCAATTAAAGTATCAAGGGTTTTAATTGTGTCGCGATGGGCAGTCCAGTCCATGACATATCTTAGAAATCTGACAACAGCGGATTCTTTCAAACTTTTCATGTGCATACCTCTAATGTTTAGAGTGTCATCAGCTCCTCCCAGCGATGGCACGCTACTTCATGCCCATCTTTGGAATGCTGCAATATCGGCTCCTCTTTGCGACATTGATCTGCCACAAAAGGACAACGGGTATGAAATTTACAACCAGATGGTTGGTTTGTGGGTGACGGAATTTCGCCTTCCAGTTTCTGGGCTTTACCGCGATCATCTGGGTCAAGTGATGGGATCGCTGACAACAACGCTTTGGTGTATGGGTGCCGCGGGTTGGAAAACAACTCGCGTGTAGGTGCGGTTTCCACCAGACGCCCCAGATACATCACTGCGACATGATCGCAGATATGCGCTACCACACTTAAGTCATGGCTGATAAACAGGAACGTCAGTCCCATTTCTTGCTGAATTTCCTTCAACAGGTTCAAAACATCGGCCTGAATGGACACATCCAGTGCCGCCACACTTTCGTCGGCCACAACGAATTGCGGTTGTGAAACCAGCGCGCGTGCAATGGAAATTCGCTGGCGTTGGCCACCTGAAAACGCATGTGGGAAACGCCGCAGGTGCTCAAGGTTCAAACGACATTTCGCGGCAATTTCGCGGACACGTTCATCGGTTTCTTCGCGTGATGATGTTAACCCCATCACTTCTAGCGGCTCAGCGATAATATCACGCACGGTCATGCGCGGGCTTAAAGCGGCATATGGGTCTTGGAAAATCAATTGCGCGCGTTTGCGATAATCTTTCAGCTCCATCGGGGTCAGTTTGGTCAGATCAAACTGCTGTTCACTGTCATCGTAGGCGACTGTGCCACGTGTAATAGGGGCCGCTTTTAAAAGCGCTTTACCCAATGTGGTTTTGCCAGAGCCACTTTCGCCTACAAGGCCGAAAAAGTTACCTTTGCCAATATCAAGATTGACGCTTTCAACGGCTTTGACCACTGGCTTGGGGCCAAACATACTGCCACCACGCAAAGGGTAGTGAACCGAAAGATCACGGGCTTCGATCAGAACGTCTTCACTCATTTTGAAGCTCCTTCACCATAAAGATGGCACGCCACCTGATGTTCATCAGTTATTTTAAGGAAATCCGGTACTGCAGAGGCACAAACATCACCCACAATAGCTGAACACCGTGTGTTGAATACGCATCCTGGCGGGCGTTCCAACGGTGATGGAATATCACCCGGAATGGCTTTTAAAGGTACATCCAGATCATCAAGTTGCGGCAGGGCGGCAATCAGCCCTTTGGTATAAGGATGCGCAGGGTTGCGAATAACATCACGCACCGCCCCTTGTTCCACCAGACGGCCCAGATACATCACGGCAACTTTGTCAGCGGTTTGTGCGATTACACCCAAGTCGTGGGTGATGAATATAATCCCCATACCAAAATCCTTGACCAGATCTTTCATCAGATCAATCACCTGTGCCTGAATGGTCACGTCCAACGCTGTTGTCGGCTCGTCCGCGATCAGCAATTTAGGTTTGGTTGACAGGGCCATCGCAATCATCGCGCGTTGGCGCATACCGCCCGAAAGCTCAAACGCGTATTGCTTAAAACGTGTGCCGGCATCTGAAATCCCAACGCGGTCAAGCATTTCAATAGACAGTTCAGTGGCTTGTTTTACATTCATGTCCGAATGGATTTGCAGTTGCTCTACCATCTGGTTGCCAATTGAAATCGCAGGTGCAAAACTGGCCATCGGTTCTTGAAAGATCATCGAAATCGCACCGCCACGTACAACCTGTAAATCGTTTGATGTTTTCAACGACATAATATCCACGGGCCCACTGTCCAAATGCAGGGTGATTTTGGTTTGATCACCATAAATCGCATTTGACGGGTTCAATTTCATTACTGACTTGGCGGTCACGGATTTACCCGATCCACTTTCGCCAACAAGGCCCATAACTTCGCCCGCTTCCAAGTTGAAAGATACATTATCAACTGCGGTGATCCGACCTTCGTCCGTGTCGAACTGAAGGGTTAGGTTTTCTACATCAAGAAGTCGCGTCATTTGCTGCTATCCGAATAAGGGTCGGCAGCATCGCGCAATCCGTCACCGACGAACACAAAGGCCAACACAAGTACAATAAAGAAGATCACGGGGATAAAATACCACTGGTAATTCAATAGAACGTCGGCACTGGTCACGTTTTGCAACATCACCCCCAGCGAGTTTACTGGGTCTTTCAAACCCAACCCGATAAAGCTAAGTGCGGTTTCCGATAAGATCATATAGGGGAAAGAAATCACCAGATCGACGATGATATAGCTGGTAAAGCTTGGTAACAAATGGCGCCGAATGATATGTGAAGGCGATGCACCACACAGTTGGGCTGCCAGCACATATTCCTGATTGCGTTCCGTTAATAAGTGCGTTCGTATTCGTCGGGCAAGGGTTGGCCAACCGATCAATCCCAGAACCATCGAGATAAAAAAGAACCGCATCTCGGCACTCCATGTATCTGGAATAAAGGCGGCAAGCGCCATGAATAGTGGGATACTGGGAATGGTTCGTACTGTATCGGTCATCATTTGCAAACCGGAGTCGATCCAGCCGCCATAATACCCAGCAATCCCGCCTATCGCCAACGCCAAGACAAAGGCAATAAACACCCCGATCGTTCCCACTGCCATTGACGTGTTGATCGCTGTCAGGGTGCGGGAATAAATATCCTTACCGGTCGAGTCAGTGCCGAAAATATGGATCATACCTTTGTCGACGCCAAATAAATGGGTTTCAAACGGAACACCTAGAAAGGTGTATGGTATGCCTTTGGTGAAAAACTCAACATATCTGCGCCCCTCAAGGCTGGTGTCGGTTTCTGTCACCCAACGAAAGTTTGTTTTGATCGAACGGGTACGTTCCGTGGTGTAAATAAACGGGCGCAATGAGCAACCGTTCTCATCGCAAAACGACGGTATTTGCGGCGCACCGTTCAGATATCCCTTATCCCGCCCTGCTATGGTTGCATCATAAGGGGTCAGGAATGGTGCGAAGATGCCTGAAAGGATCAGAAAGATCAGAACCCATGCCCCGGCGAGGGCGGATTTGTTTTTCTTGAACCGTTGCCAAATAAGTTGGCCTTGCGAAGCGGTGAAATACGCCTCTTTCATTTTCTGGTCGTCGGTAACATCTATGTTTGTTGTATCAGTCATATCATCTATCCTACAATGCTGCGGCGAACGCGCGGGTCGGTCAGGGCAAGGATGATGTCGGTGATAAAGTTAATTCCGACAATACTTGCGGTCAGCAAGAAAATGATCGCCCCCGCTAACTGTTGGTCGTTTGATCGCGCTAACGCTTCGATCAACAGGGAACCGGCCTCGGTCAGTGTCAGGATCAGCGCCACGATAGGCAGTTCGTTAAAGATACGATTCAAATCGAACCCCAGTGAGTTGATGATCGGGCTTAGTGCGTGGCGGGCAGGGTAGCGCAATAACAAACGTCGCCCCGATACACCGCGTGCAGCGGCGGCTGTTACATACAACTTACCGATTTCATCAGACATCAAGGCACGTACTGTTTGGATCGCAAACGCAGTCGCGGACCAACCCAGAATAAAGATGGGCAGCCAAACGTGCCCAAGGAAATCCTTGACCCGTTCATAAGACCATTCCGCATCCCGGAACTCTTTCGAAAACAGTCCTGTTAGACTATCCCCGAACATCACTGTCGAGAACAACATGATCATCAGTGCCAGCAGGAAGTTCGGCAGAGCTAGACCTAGGTAGCTGACCAAACGCAGGCCGTTGTTCAAAAATGCATTTTTAGAAGTTGCAGCCAATATACCGACTGGGATCGCTATAACATAGGCTAGGATCAAAGATGATAGGCACAAACCCAAGCTCAACCAGAACTTTTCACCCAATAGCTGGCTGATATTCAGGCGTAAAATACAGCTGTCACCATATTCGCCTTGGAATGCGTTGATAATCCAAACACCCCAACGCTGTATATACGGTTTATCAAGGCCAAGCCGGATACGCTCTGCTTGAATATCAGCAAGAGAGATCATAGAGCCTTGGGAATTTTTGAAGGATAGGTAACGTTCGGCACAATCGCCGGGAACCATTTCCATCAAGGAAAAAACAATGAATGAGACCAGTACAAGTGTGAAGATTGCCAACACTCCCCGAACTACAACAAATTTGGAAAACTCTAACATTGCTACTTTATTCCCCCCGTGGAACTTAGATAGATGGCTTTTTTATATATACCTTGGGCAGTCGAAACTGCCCAAGGTCATTTTTATCCGAAGATTTAAATTATTCGTCCAGGTACCACTGTGTTGGGCGGTACGGGTATGACCTGTAGTAGGCATAGGACTGTGTCTTGAACTCGGTGAAGTTCTTCACTTTGTTGCTGTGATAAATCGGAGCAACCGCTTTTACAGCACCGATGAACAATAGGCTCTTGGCCGTATTTTCAACCAGACGCGCACCCAATGTGTTTGACTCTTCAGTGCCAACTACAGCACCTTGGAATGCATCAATGTCTTTCATCAATTGATAAACATACTCTGGTGGTTTCACACCTGATGCACCATTGGTATCGATGTATTCACCCCAAAGCATACCTGTACGTACGTTGAAATAATTATCAAACGGTGGTTGGAATAGTTCCGCGTTACCTAGGATAACCGCCAAAGGTTGACCTTTTGCATACATCGCCACATCCAGCTGGTTTGCAGACATTGCAGAACGGAACTCATCGGTAGTCACTTCTTTCACAGTATTATTGACGCCCACATCTTTCCAGTTTTGACCAACAAGTTCGACCAGTTTCACTGAAATACCTTGTGTTGCAACTTGTAGGTTTAGAACAAGAGGTTCGCCATTTGGCAACTCGCGCATTCCGTCACCATCTGTGTCGACCATACCCACCTCATCAAGCAAAGCGTTTGCTTTGGCAGGATCGAATTGGGTCATGTAGTTTTCCATCTCTTCGCTTGCAAACGAAGGCGCAGGTGAAAACCCGATATATTGTGTTGGTTTACCAAGGCCGAAATAAACAACGTCGTTAATTTCGTCACGGTTCATCGCAACTGACATCGCCTGGCGGAACCGAATATCACCAAAAACTTTACGTTTTTCCAGGTTTTCAGATGTGACGTTGAACGCAAATGTGCCCAACGCAACCTCAGGCTTTAGATCAACTGTGAAGTCACCCTTTTCCTGATTTTCCATTAGCAATGGTGCATAATCAAGGTTCAATGACTGTGATTTATAATCAACCTCAGCATTGACCAGTTTCAGCAAGCGCACTTCGCTTTCACCGACAAACAATTCGTCCTGTTCGTTGATGTAAGGCAGTTGGTTGCCCGCAGTATCAATCTGGAAAAAATACGGGTTGGCGACCAAGTGGCGACCTTCCGTGCTTTCAGCAGTGATGATGTGGCTTTCCAAAGTCGGTACCGTATCAGCCGGTAGACCCGCTACTTTGTCAGGATGAGACAACATCGGTGTCGGTGTATCCATCCAGTCAGAGTTGCCATAGTAAGCAGCGATGGCTTCGTAACCGTTTGTAAACCCAAGAGCCTGTGCATTTGCGTCGGCATTTGCATCAACGGCCGGGTGGTACTTGCCTAGGAAATGCATAGGCTGGAAGCCTTGCGCATAGTGGTTGGCAAAGTGTGACAACAAACCTGGCTTTGGTGATGGCAAATCAAAGCGTACGGTGTTTTCGTCTACAACCACAACATTGATCTTTTCACCAGCGACCAGAACGTAGTCTTTTGGCTTTTCACGGACATTCGTATCAACCGCCAGATTGTCGTACCAGAATTTCACGTCACGAGCACCGAATGGCGCACCATCTGACCACTTGTGGCCTTTGCGCAAGAAGAATGTCAGTTGTGTGAAATCAGCATTCCATTCCCAGCCCTTGGCAACGTTCGGCACGATAGTTTGCAGATCATCGGAATAACGCACAAGGTTTACGTGGCGCGTTGACATAAAGTCAGATGTGCCGGCTTCGGTCGCATTTGACAGTGCATCCAATGTGCCACCATATGAACCGATTGCATCATATGGTGCCATAACCAGCGGCTCGGCTGGTAGACGATCAGCAAGGGATGGCAATGCACCATTGCCGCGGATACGGGCATTCAGGTCACTCGATGCAGGGTTTGCAGCAAATTCCACTGTGCAATTGCCCAGCGATTGAAACTCTGCAAGCTCATATTGCTGTGGAAAGGCGCCGGCAGCGACACCCTTAGCATCGCTGACGGTCACGGCTGGACACGCGGCGGCTAATGCCCCACCTGTCAGCGCGACAAACGCAACGCCTGAGTATAGTAATGTTCTCATTATATTTTCTCCCTTTAGTTTACTTTATTGTTCTTTAAAGCTGGGCTGACATCAGCCCCTGCGCCATATCTTGGCAACATTTCTTAATCATGCAGATAGTCCGTATAAAACACATTACAGATTTGTAACAGCTTTGTAACGTTTTAGATATTGCTGATATTTTCTCCCATATTACGAGCATGCAAATACTATGCGCACGACCTCTTGAAGAAGATTGGACAAGAGTTGTTGGGCTGTCAATAAATTTTCATACCCGCTGTGTATAAATTCACACGGATGTTATGGTCTTCGACTAAGGGACTTCAACAAGACGGTTTCACTTTCAGGTCTGCAAACTGTGCTTTGAATACTTTTAAGGAAAATGATGTGTGATGGTTGCACTTGTATTCAACGCTTTTGGCCCATTTGGCAGTATGACCAGCATTATAACCATGTTTCGTGTCTATATATACCTTTGATGGCGATTGGCATTAACATTGATTGTGATCAATCGTGTGCGGTTTCACCGGGCGGAATACGCTGCATAGCGATACGTATCGGGCTATTGTGAGATCTTTCAACCGGTACAAAGCCACTCGTCAACTACCCACCTCCAACCCTATGTCAAATTTAGCAATAACCCCCAAGTTTGTAGGAATTTCCTTTAAATAGGTGCTTTGTTTGCAAGCTGTGGCTGCATTCTAAACCCGATTCGTCCGAATATTAGGCTATATTTGATGTAGGCATCGGCTGTTTAAGGCGCGGTGCATTGCCGTTTGGTTTTAGGACACTCTACAAACTTTTGGATATCGGGAGCTTTAAGAATTATATACGATCAACAAGGCTTTTGCGGAAGTACCATTTGCGCGAATGGCATGATTGCAATCGGCGGCATAGCGCACTGTATCGCCATTATTCAGGTCAGCAACCTCTTTACCTGCAGTCACCTGCAACGCACCTTCCAGTACGGTTAGATGTTCGCGACACCCTATCTGGTGGGGCTCACTGATCAGCGCGCCGTTTGCGCTGAACTGAATTTCGTAAACTTCCAACTCGCCTGCCTGATCGGGTGGGCTAAGAATGCGGATACGGCAACCTTCGCCTTGACTGTCTATGGTCGGGGTGCGGTTCGCGCGCATCACGTCTTTAATGGTACTGTCAGCTGTTTCATCATCAAGAAGCCCTGCAAAATCCACCTGCAAGGCGCGTGTCAAGCTCCACAATGTTGCGACCGTCGGGCTGCTTTCACCGCGTTCGATCTGTGAAAGCATGGAACGGGATACGCCGGACAGTTTGGCCATTGCTTCCAAACTCAAGTCTTTGCTTTTACGCGCTTTGCGCAATCTGTTTGCCAGTCTTTCGGCTATATTGTTTTCAGAGCTCATCTGATGACAGTGCTGAATAGGTATTATCCTGTCAACGCCGGATTGATTTTATGCTAGATTATTTAACACCTTGACCTTCCAGTTGCTGGAAGCATTATCTAAGATGTTGAAACAAGAATTATCAACCGAGTAAACCAATGAATACCCCTCAGTTAAAAACATTCCAGATCGAAAATATGTCGTGTGCATCTTGTGTCGGGCGTGTGGAAAAAGCATTGCTGGCTGTGCCCAATATCGCAAAAGCGTCGGCCAATTTGGCAAATGAAACGGTTCAGGTCAGTACTGTCAAACCTGTAACTGATTTGGTTTTGATACAGGCATTAGCGGATGCAGGTTATCCTGCCGTGTCAGAAGAAGTGACGTTGAACATCGAAAACATGACTTGTGCGTCGTGCGTTGGGCGTGTTGAGAAAGCCTTGAAAGCGGGGACAGGCGTGTTGGATGCATCGGTCAACCTGGCAACTGAGACCGCACAGGTACGTCTTGTGGCGGGTGTTACAAACCCTGCTGAAATCGCCGAAATTGCCACACAGGCGGGCTACCCTGCAAAGGCTAAATCCTATGACCAGACCGACCATACTGATC
>Ga0209344_10005525_pt1 | contig 10883 bp, 8 predicted proteins | sample Cruoilmetagenom6_FD_187293 | JGI IMG/M metagenome (GOLD analysis project Ga0209344, IMG submission 187293) | Oil polluted marine microbial communities from Coal Oil Point, Santa Barbara, California, USA - Santa Barbara Oil Seep Sample 6 (SPAdes)... | ecosystem: Environmental > Aquatic > Marine >...
GATACGAAAATGATAAGCTTGCTACTTTTTACATGGACGAAGAGCTTAAATCCATGGATATGAACGAACTCATCGCTACTGTCACCCAACGAAAGGCTAGACAAATTAAAAATGAAAGAGACGGATATACTGATATCTAATTCACCAAGGCCTCTTTTAATATACTTACAGGGTGCTTTGCTATCCTTTTTGTTCCGTCGAAAATTTGATGTCTACAACTAGTTCCATTTGCCGCAATTATTGTTTCTGGAGCAGATTTATTAACCGCAGGAAATAATTTTAATCCGCCAATTTTCATACTTGTTTCATAGTGTTCTTCCTCATAGCCAAAAGAACCAGCCATACCACAACAACCAGATGCTATAATAGTAACCTTATAATTTGTTGGCAGATTCAGAATATCAAAAGTTACTTTCTGATTGCTTAAAGCTTTTTGATGGCAATGATTATGAATTTTTATATCTCTTGCATCTTCCGTAAAATCGGAAGAGTTTAAATTGCCGTCCGTTATTTCTTTTGCCAAGAACTCTTCGATTAAAAAAGAGTTATCTGCTATTTTCAGAGCTGTCTCTTTATTTGATGTCATACGCTTGTATTCATCTCTAAAAGATAGTATAGCCGAAGGTTCTAGACCTAATACCGGCAAACCTGCATCTGCGAACTTCTTTAATTCTTGAACATTCTTAATTACTAAATTTTGAGCTTGTTTCAAAAAACCTTTTGACAGAAATGTTCTTCCACTTTCTGCATAATAAAGTTCAACATCATAACCAAGCTTCGTCAATAAATATATAGCATCTTTACCTACTTCGATATCTAAATATTCAGTAAACTCATCAATAAATAAAACAATTTTTTGTTTTTCATTATTTGTTTGTTTATCAAGTTTTTGAAGATATTTATTAAAATTAAAACTATAAACTTTTGGTAAATATCTTTCCTTTGCTACGCCACTAATTTTTTTCAATAATCTCCCAAATAATTTCGAATTATAAACGGCGTTTGTTAAAACGGAAACCTTACTTCCTAGTCTGTTTAACCTGGTGTTATATGCAAATAATTTCCCTCGTAAAGAATAGCCGTTCGCTTCTTGATATTGATATAAAAACTCAGCCTTTAAGGTAGACACATCTACATTACTTGGGCATTCACTGGCGCAAGCTTTACAGCTTAAACAAAGATCAAACGCCTCTTTAATTTCAGGGCTATCAAAACGATTCTTAGCCGTACTCTTAGGGTTGGTCAAGAACTCTCTTAAAGTATTTGCCCTTCCTCTAGTAGTATCTTTCTCATTTTTGGTTGCGTGGTAACTAGGACACATACCACCGCTCATGTGATGTGTTTTTCTACAGTCGCCACTTCCATTACATTTCTCGGCCGCCTTTAATATGCCTTCACTGTCTGAAAAATCCATCAAGGTCTTAATATTAGGTTCATCTCGGTCTATCTCATATCGAAATGATTTATCCATAGGGTAAGCATCTACAACCTTACCTGGATTAAAAATTCCGTTAGGGTCAAAGTATGATTTTATACGCCTTAGTAATTCATAGTTTTTATCACCAATCATTAATGGAATAAATTCAGCACGAACAATGCCATCGCCATGTTCACCACTAAAAGAACCTTTGTACTTTTTAGTCAGTTTGGCTACGTCGGTTGTAATAGCCCTAAATAAACCAACATCTGCAGATTTCTTTAGATTCAAAATAGGTCTTAAGTGTAGTTCACCAGCTCCAGCATGTGCGTAATACACGGCATTTTGGCCATAACCTTTCATAATAACAGAAAACTCTCCAATAAAATCTTTTAGGTCAGGTAAGGCTACGGCCGTGTCTTCTATACATGCAACAGCTTTCATATCTCCAACTATATTCCCTAAAAGACCCAAACCAGCTTTACGAAGTTCTATAGCTTTTGTAATTTGATTGCCATATAGAACAGGGTTTGAATAGCTTAAGCCTGATTTTTCAATCGTCTTTATTAACGACGCTATCGCTTCGTTTAGTTTTACTTCTGTATGTGCAGAAACCTGTAGCATTAACAATGCCGCTGGATCACCTTCAACAAAAAATCGATTCGCTAATTGCGCACGATTATTCTTTGTACAATCTAAAATGACCTTATCCATCATTTCACAAAGTTGCAAAGGATGCTCCATAACAGGAACAACGTCCATTAAACAGTCTTCTAAAGATGTATAATGCGTAACCACCATAGCAGATAATGCCGGTGGTAAATCATCTAATTGAACCGTAATTTCAGTAGTAAAAGCTAATGTACCCTCACTACCACATAACAATTCTGCCATATTAAAATAGGGTAAATTACCTCCAAATAAATCAGACTTCAATAATTCATCTACAGCATAACCAGTACTTCTTCTATGAATTTCGGGTTTAGGAAAATGCTTGATTATTTCAGAAGTTATAGATTTATCATTGAGTTCTTTAAATATATTTTTATAAAGTGATGCTTCAAGTAAATTTCCTTCTTGCTTTTGCTTAAATTCAGTCTTTGATATTCTACCAAATTCAACTTCATTCCCATCAGATAAAATGGTTTTCATCGAAATAACCTTATCTCGGGTAACCCCGTACTGTATAGATGTCGTACCTGAAGAATTGTTACCCACCATACCACCGATCATACACCGATTGGAAGTCGACGTGTTCGGACCAAAAAACAAACCGTGAGGCTTCAAGTATTGATTTAATTCATCTCTTATGACACCTGGCTGAACGGTCACTTGTTTCTTTTCTTTATCTAAACGTATAATTTTTGTGAAGTACTTAGATACGTCGACCACTAAACCATCACCAACACATTGGCCCGCTAAAGAAGTGCCTGCCGTTCTAGGTATAAGACTTATTTTTTCATCGTTAGCAAACCGTACAATCTTTTTTATATCTTCAACAGTCTTTGGGAAAGCAGCTCCCAATGGAATTTTTCTATAAACCGAAGCATCGGTAGCATAAACGGTTTTGGTAAGATTATCAAATTGTACATCTCCCTCTATATCTTGTCTTAACTTTAACAGCAAATTATTATCCAACGTAACACAATTTTGATCGCTAAATTAAGTTTTATTGTGTGAGCTGCATTATAAATGCGTTCATTTTTCATTACAAAAATAATAACTATATGAGGATTTTAAAAAGTATTACAGCATTGCTATTCATGGCGACTTGTTCAATTTCAGCACAAGATATTGCCGATCACGCACTTGGACTGCGATTAGGAGACAGCGATGGATTTGGAGCAGAAATTAGTTATCAAAAATCACTAACTCGTTACACTAGGGCAGAGTTTGACCTAGGATGGAGAGACAGCAGAAATTTTGATGCTTTTAAATTATCCGGACTTTACCAATGGGTGAGACCGATAGAAGGAGATTTCAATTGGTACTACGGTGTTGGTGGAGGATTAGGCAGTGTTGATTTCCCTACCAGTTCTAATAATGATGATGACGGTGGTCTATTTGTTTTTGCTGCAGGTGATATCGGTATCGAATACAATTTTGATATCCCTTTAATTCTATCGTTGGATTTTAGACCCGAACTGGGGGTTATAGGTTATGATGGCTTTTCGGATAATTTCGATTTCGATATCGGACTTGGTATTAGATATCAGTTTTAAATAAAAATATTACATTATTACAAAGACCTTTAACCATTACGTTAAGGGTCTTTTTTTATATCTTATATATAAGTACATTTGCAACTTAATTTAAGTGAAATTTATGAAAAATAGTATTGTAATACTGCTAACAGGAATATTGTTGTTTAGTTGTAATTCTAATCCGGAAAGCTTTACCCTTAATGGGAAGTTAAGAGGTGAAATGACTGATGGAACACGTGTTTTCCTTAAAAAAATCGGAGAAAACAATCAACCTATGGAAGTTGATACCGCTACAACTACAAACGGGGAATTTACTTTTACCGGAAAATCTGATATTCCAGAACTACACTACATCTTTGTAGAGCAATTAGCTGGGTATACACCGGTAATTATAGAAAATGGAGAAATTCAATTTAGCGCACAAATAGATAGTATGGGATTCGCTGAAATTAGCGGAACTTTTCAAAATGACACTTTTGGCGATTATATGGAGCAGTCTAGAGAGATTTCTTTACAGGCACAATCTATCCAACAAGATATGAAATCTGCCTCTGGGGAATCTGCATTGGCTTTACAAGACGAAATGAAAGAGCTTCAGGAGAAATACAAGACCTTTGAATTGGAGTATATAAAAAACCACCCAAAAGCACTTATTTCCGCATTGATACTTGATAGGGCACTAGCAACTAAAACGGTCGGTCTTGAGGAAGTTCAAGGAATATATAAAAGCTTATCCGAAGAAATTAAAAAAACGAAGCCCGGAAAACAAATTCAAGAAGGTATCGAAAAACTAAAAGCATCGGAAGAAGCTGGTAAAAACTCTAGTATTGGTGCAAAGGCTCCCGAATTCTCAGGTCCTAGTCTTGATGGAACAGAACTTGCTTTAAAAGATGTTATGGGTAAAGTAACCTTAATCGATTTTTGGGCCGGATGGTGCAGACCATGTAGAGCTGAAAACCCTAATATCGTTGCGGTTTACAATAAGTATCATGATAAAGGTTTAAATGTTTTAGGTGTTTCTTTAGACAGAACCGAAGAAGCTTGGAAAAAAGCCATTGCAGAAGACGGATTGGTTTGGAACCATATTTCTAACATTGCCTATTTTGACGATAAAATTGCTAAATTATATAATGTAGACGCCATACCTGCTGCATTCTTATTGGATGAAAACGGAGTTATCGTTGCTAAAAATTTAAGAGGTCCTGCTCTTGAGGCTAAGGTTGCAGAGTTACTGAACTAGATTTCAAAACAACATATAAAAAAGCCCGAACATTTTAAATGTTCGGGCTTTTGTATGACTTTATATTGGAACCATTAAAATGCTCCTCTAACATCTCTAAAGGATCCTTCAACCGTAGTATTAGCTCCTCTATTTACACTACCAAAGATATTTATTACAGAATCATCTCCTATGAATTCTATGGTCGAACCTTCATTAAGATTCAAATCACCGTAAATAGTTAGGTTGCCTTCTACTCTTAAGGTTGCACCAGAGTTGATTGATACATTTCTTTGTCGGTTATTTCTACCAACAACCAATGTTCCATTCATTTCGAATAGACCATCTGCATTGATATTTACATCTTCTCTAACCGTCCAAGAACCACATAGCAATAATTTTCCACCAACATTTATATTATAAAATCTTTTTGATCCCCTATACGCAAAATCTTCTTCGCTATTTACATTTAAAAAAGAACTACCTGAGTACGCAACTAAATCTTCACAACGAGTTACCAAACTATCATCTGGTCTGTTTAATTTTATAATCTGGAAGCCTTTTTTTCCTGAAGCTGCAAAAATATAATCGCCTTTAGTCGCTACATAGTTTATTGAACCTGTAAGTTCGATTACACCAACACCTACAGTATTGTCATCGTTAGTTTCTGAAAGACTTAATCCGCCAGCACCGTTTGCCATTAAAAGTACTTTTTCGTTCACTGCCACACCATTGGTAACAATTTCACCTGGCTCAGCATTTTCTGGACTCGTTAGAATAGGTAAATACTCCACAAGGCTTCCTGATGTAGCATTATATACTCCGGCTCCTTTTGTTCCTTCCGAAACAACTATATTTTCATTTAAAAAGTCTAAAGTACGTTTGGCATCTATACCGAAATCAGATTCAATAGCAATACTACGCATGGTGTTCAAATTCTGGTCTAAGAAACTTACACCTTGTGCAGCATCTAAAACAGCTATTTCGCTACCACTATATGCAACAGAGCGCAAATCTGAAAAAGCAGCTTCGTTCAATACACTTAAGTCATTTTTATCATAAACGACTACAAAGCCATCTTGTCCACTTGTTACCACAGCTCTGTTATCTATAATACGTACATCTGTTGCATTAAAGCCTTCTTGAAAACCATAAGTAATGTTAGACGTATTCATTTTGCCGCCACTTACTGCTATTTTAGCTACTAGAGAATTAGCTGTCGCAGTAACCGATTGCTCGGAGTCTACGCCACCTGCAACATATATATACCCATTATCGTAGGCTATTGAATTTAAATCTGCATTCGTATAATATACTCTTGATGTAACTCTCGGACTTGTAGGGTCGCTAATATCGATTACATCGACAGCACCAACATAATCTTGACCAACCGTATTGTAAGACACATAACCATAATCACCATCTAAGGCAACATGGGTAGCTGCTAAATTTTCTCCATTTGCGAATGAAGGAGCAGCAATTTGAGCTACAAGCGAAAGAGGATAATCTCCTGCTTCCTCTTCTTCGTCTTTTCCAGTAACACTTGAGCTTTTTGCACTCGTAATAGGATCTTCAAAGATGTCTAATACACCGGCACGATCAAAGTTTATACTATTGTCTAGTTTAGATTGGTCGGTTTCACTAACTAAATTATCTTCAGAGTTTTCGAAAACTGTAGTTTCATCACTACAACTTGCTACAAAAAACGAGGCAGTTATAGCCATTAACCATACTTTTCTGATAGAGAGGGTTGATTTCATTATAATTCGGGTTTTTGCTTTAACGACCCAAATTGTCTTATTGTTGTCTATACACAGGTAAATACGATGAAATGCACTTTATTAGGGTAAATCATACACTTTATCATTTAAAAAAATGAAAGCAGCCTATATCTTGCCCATTTTTTCAAGTACCAATAACAATACTATTGGTAGAGCTAGCAAACACACCATAAATGTCTCGGTCTGTAGCAGACTGGGCATGAATAATAAAGTACAAGCGTACCCTCCGATCGCTCCTCCAAAATGAGCCGTGTGGCCAATATTTCCTAATCGTTTTTTCATACCATAAATAGAGTATAACAAATACCCTATACCCACAACAAATGCAGGAACAGGAATGGGGATAAACATAATACCCAATTGCATGTCCGGATGTAGAAGAATTGCCGAATATAGAATACCAGTTACCGCACCACTTGCACCAACCGCAGAATAATAAGGTTCATCTTTATGAAAACTTAAGGCCAATAAACTACCGGCAAAAAGGCTAACAACATAGATAATTAAAAATTGGGTCTGTCCAAACCAATTGATAACAACTCCTGCAAAAAAATATAAGGTTAACATATTGAACAATAAATGCGATATATCTACATGTAGAAACCCCGAAGTTGCCATACGTTCTTTTTGCCCGGCCTTTATAGCGCCTATGCTGAATTTATATCGTTCAAAAAAAGTAGTATCGTTGAATCCCTTCATCGACACTAATACATTTGCCGCAATTATTGCTATGGTCGCTATATCAATGTTGTACATTATCTGCCCTTTATTTAGCGTCAAATATAACTATATTTGCTCATAATTTTTTTGAGAATGCAACTATTGGCCTTTGTTTTGATCTATCCATTTTTATGGATTGTTTCCATTTTGCCACATCGCCTATTTTACGGTTTATCTGATATTTCCTGCTTCTTTATATACCGCATATTCGGATATAGAAGAAAAGTGGTACAAGAGAACTTAAATTTGGTTTTTCCTGAGAAGTCAAAAGAAGAGATTAACCGTATTGAAAAGGATTTCTACAAACATCTTTGCGATATGTTTTTAGAGATGATCAAAACCATGAACCTAAGTAAAGAAGCTGTCGCTAAAAAGTACCACGTTGTAAACCCTGAAGTTTTACTGGAAATCGAAAAAGAACGGAGCATTATTATTCTTTGCGCACATTATGCCAATTGGGAATGGAACATAAGTATCAATAACTTCGTAAGCTCTAGAGGCTATGCGGTTTACCAAAAAGTGAACAATTCTTATTTTGACAATTTCATTAGAAAAGTTAGGGCCCGTTGGAATACTACATTGATAACACAGGCACAAACCGCAAAAACGGTTATTCAGAATTATAGAAATAATGTACGTGCCACCTATGGCATGGTGAGCGACCAGTCTCCACAAGCCCATAGAGCACATTATTGGACTAATTTTATGGGCATAAAAGTTCCGATTTTTAATGGTGGAGAAGCCTTAGCCCGTAAAACAGGATTGGCAACGGTATTTTTAAAAGTCAGCAAAGTTAAGCGTGGACACTACAAAGCAGAGTTTATACCTATTGCTATTAATAGTAAAGAGACCGAAGAACACGAAATCACAAACATTTTTCTAAAACTAACAGAAGACCAAATAAGAGAACAACCTGAATATTACTTATGGACACATAAACGCTGGAAACATAGAGGTAAAAAAGCGGCAGCTTTTGCCGAAGTAAACTAATACATAAAATAAAAACCCGGAAGCAGTCGATCTGTTTCCGGGTTTTTATTTGAATTCATTTTATGCTATAAACCTGCAATAGATTTTATCTCATCAATAATTCTATCAGCCAACTCATCGGCTAGTGACTGACTTTTAGCTTCTGTATATATTCTGATTATCGGTTCTGTATTCGATTTTCTAAGGTGCACCCAATTTTCTGCAAAATCTATTTTAACACCATCTATAGTAGATAGTTCTTCATCGGCATACTTTTCTGCCATAGATTTTAAAATACCATCAACATCTAAACCTGGTGTTAGTTGTATTTTCTTTTTACTCATAAAATAACTTGGATAGCTAGCTCTTAGTTCTGCAACCGTACCACCTTTCTCTGCTATCAGCATTAAAAACAAAGCTGTACCAACTAATGAATCTCGTCCGTAGTGGCTCTCTGGATAAATAATTCCTCCATTACCTTCACCACCAATAATTGCATTATTTGCCTTCATTTTTGTAACCACATTCACTTCTCCCACTGCAGCAGCTTCATACGTACCTCCATGCTTATGGGTTATATCTCGTAAAGCTCGAGAAGAGGATAAGTTTGAGACTGTATTTCCTTTAGTTTTCCCTAATACATAATCGGCACATGCTACCAAAGTATATTCCTCACCGAACATTTCACCGTCATTGCTAATAAATGCCAACCGATCAACATCTGGATCTACAACAATACCGAAATCAGCTTTTTCTTCGACCACTAAATCACAAATATCTTTTAAGTGTTCTTTTAAGGGTTCTGGGTTATGTGGAAAATGTCCTGTTGGTTTACAGTATAATTCTATTACTTCTACTCCGAATTCCTTCAAAAGCTTTGGAATTGCAATTCCGCCAGTAGAATTAACACCATCTACAACAACCTTAAATTTTGCTTTTTTTACTATTTCGGCATCTACCAAAGAAAGATTTAAAACTTCATCTATATGTATGTCAATATAACTATCGTTCTTATTGATCTCTCCTAAATCATCAACATCAGAAAAATCAAAAATCTCTTTTTCTGCTATTCTCAAAATTTTAGCACCTTGGGACGCATCTAAAAATTCCCCTTTTTCATTTAATAATTTAAGCGCATTCCATTGTTTTGGGTTATGACTGGCTGTTAAGATAATTCCACCATCAGCACTTTCCATTGGTACCGCGATCTCAACTGTTGGTGTTGTAGATAGATCCAAATCTACGACATCGATACCTAAACCTACCAAAGTAGAAACTACAAGGTTCTGAATCATTTCTCCAGACAAACGGGCATCACGACCAATAACTACTTTCAACTTCTCTTTATTAGAATATTCTTTTAGCCAGATACCGTAAGAAGCTGCAAATTTTACTGCATCGATGGGTGTAAGATTATCTCCTGGTTTACCTCCAATTGTTCCTCGAATTCCTGAAATAGATTTTATTAGTGTCATATATTCTTCATAAGTTTTTACAAATATAAAGGTATAGTATAACATCTCTATAGCCCTTCTTTGTAAATTCGACTTACGAAGCATAATTTTGGCGAATGAATTTTTTAGCTCATATTTACTTATCCTTTGGTGATAAAGAGATTACTATTGGAAATTTTATAGCGGATAGCATACGTGCAAATAAATTTCAACATCTTCCTCTAAAAGTACAACAGGGAATAAAACTTCATCGACATATAGATACGTATACCGACACACATACAATTCCAAAAATTAGCAGCAAGCGACTTCATGCGAACTATAGCCATTATAGTAGAGTTATCGTTGATATTTACTACGATCATTTTTTAGCCAAAAACTGGTCCATGTATTCTGACACCCCTTTAGAAATTTTTGTAAATGATTTTTACGACTTATTAGAGGATAATTATGAAATTTTGCCTGATGGGGTACAACGTATGATGCCCTATATGATTTCTGACAATTGGCTTTATAATTATTCAAAAATGGATGGAATTGGTAATGTACTTAATGGTATGAACCGTAGAACAAAAAACAAATCTAAAATGAATTTTGCGATTTTAGATCTTGAAGAACATTATAATGCTTTTGAAGCAGAGTTTACCGATTTTTTTGAGGAGCTCATTATGTTTTCAAAACATAAATATATTTCATTAGTAAATAAATGATAAAAATTAAATACTATAAACCAATACTCTAAATTAAATTATATAAACTAATAATTTAACTAAATATGAACCAACTAAAATTAGTATTGATACTAACTGTATTTGTGATTTTTAGCAGTTGTAAAGAGAATACTGTTGCACCTACAGGTGCCGTTACCGATAAAGCAATGGTTGTGTCGGCACGAGAAGAAGCCTCTAAAATTGGAAGTGATATTATGCAAAAAGGAGGTAATGCTTTTGATGCCATGGTCGCTACTGAAATGGCTTTGGTCGTTGCCTATCCCTTTGCTGGAAACCTCGGTGGTGGCGGATTCATGGTTTACAGAAAAGCAGACGGTAAAACGGGTGCTTTAGATTATCGTGAAAAAGCTCCATTAGCTGCACACCGAGATATGTATTTGGACTCTAT
>Ga0209344_10005526_pt1 | contig 10883 bp, 10 predicted proteins | sample Cruoilmetagenom6_FD_187293 | JGI IMG/M metagenome (GOLD analysis project Ga0209344, IMG submission 187293) | Oil polluted marine microbial communities from Coal Oil Point, Santa Barbara, California, USA - Santa Barbara Oil Seep Sample 6 (SPAdes)... | ecosystem: Environmental > Aquatic > Marine...
CAGAATCTCCAATTCGATTTTGTGCGGCGGCGATGAGCTCGGGCAGAGTCGAACTGTGGGGGTCGATGCCGACGTGGTGTTGGAACGCGTCGGCGTACGTGAGTTTCTCCATGCTCCCAACGCGATGGGAGCGGAGCCAGGCAGCCTCTCGCGGTGAACCAGGAGCCAGGCACCGAGCCCGCGCATGATCGGGTTGATCGCCGACGGGAGTGGGGTGCTGTTCTTTGCCGCTGATTCGGTCAACGGTATTCCTTGATTGGGCATCGTCTTCACCCTCGAGGCGGGTCAGTGCCGGATCGGGTCGACGGCCCTCAACGGGTTGGTCGCGGGGCCTGAAGGCCCCGCCTACAAGCTTCGATTTTTCATCGCCATCGTTGGGCTCGGTCCCCAGCACCGCGTCAAACAGTTCCGCCACCTCGTCCATGAGCTGGTGGTGATTCCAGCCGGGGCGGTACCACTCGAGGATGGTGAATTCGGGGTTGTGCCGGCTGCCCGCCTCGCCATCGCGAAAGGCTTTGCAGAGCTGGAAGATCGGACCGCTGCCCGCGGCTAGCAGCCTCTTCATGGCGAACTCGGGCGAAGTCTGGAGCCAGAGCCGGCGGCCGTCGTCGTGGCCGGGGCCGCGGTAGCGCGTTCTCATGGCCTGAAGGTTGAGATCGGTTCCCGGCGCTGAGGCGAGCAGGGGAGTCTCCACCTCGAGCACGGCGCGCTCGGCGAAGAAGGCACGGATCGTACTCAGCACGTCCGCACGGATCCGTAGATTCTCCATTGAGGCGGTGGGTCGCCAGTCGGTGGTCATGGGGAGATTATGACGCAGTTCACGGCGGAGAATCGAATCGCAAAGGCGCGAAGAACGCCAAGGCATCGTAGATAGCTCTTAGCCATTAGCCGTTAGCTTCCATCGCAGGGCGCTGCGGACCGGAATAGAAATGCGATGGGGCTAAAGGCTAAAGGCTAATGGCTAAGAGCTTCGCGATTCTTGGGCCTTGGCGGTTTTTCTTGGCCGGGCTATTCAGGCTCGGGAAACGTAGTCGCCCGTCCTAGTATCGACCTTGATCTTCTCGCCGATCTGGACAAAGAGCGGGACCCGAACCACGGCGCCGGTTTCCAAGGTGGCCGGCTTGTTGCCGCCGGACGAGGTGTCGCCCTTGAGCCCGGGGTCGGTTTCCGTGATCTCGAGTTCCACAAAAGTCGGTGGGGCGATGACGATGGGGTTGCCCTCGAAGAGGGTCACCGTGCAGATGTCCTCTTCCTTAAGCCACTGGCTGGCGTCGCCGACGGTCTCGGACGCGGCATCGATCTGCTCGTAGGTCTCCTGGTCCATAAAGGTCCACATGTCGCCGTTTGAGTAGAGGTACTGCATCTCGGTTTCGTGGACATCTGCGCCCTCGACCGAGTCCGACGCCTTCATGGTGACTTCGTTGACGCGCTCGGTTACGAAGTTCTTGTAACGCACGCGGGTGAAGGCCTGGCCCTTGCCGGGTTTGACGACATCGGTGTCCACGATGACGCATGGGGCATTGTCCTTCATGATCTTGAGCCCGGCTTTGACCTGGTTCATGTTGTAGGAAGCCATCTGTGTTTCTCTCTTTCTTGCTTGCGCCGATCATACCGAAGCTGCGAGACTGCGCCCGTGAAGTTCAGCCCCGACCCCTGGCCGGCCGGCGAGTGGCGGCGCCATCTCGCTGCTGCGGTTCGCGACCTCGACGAGTTGCTCGAGATGCTCGATCTCGATGCCGAAGCCCTCGGTGTCGATGCAACCGTGCAGCACCGCCGTCGATTCCCGCTCAGGGTACCACGCGGTTTTATTGCGCGGATGGCTCCCGGCGATTCCGAGGATCCGCTCCTGCGACAGGTGCTCCCGGTCGCGGCCGAAGATGACGAAGTGCCGGGATTCACCGCCAACCCGGTGGGCGAGCTGGGTCTGATCCAAAACAACGGCCTTCTGAGCAAATATCACGGTCGGGCCCTGATGGTTGCAACCGGCGCCTGCGCCATCCACTGCCGCTACTGCTTCCGGCGGCACTTCCCCTATGACGACGGGCGTTCGCGCGATGGAGAATTTGCGGCCGCGCTGGAGACCATCGCCGGCGACGATACAGTTGAAGAGGTGATTCTCTCGGGCGGAGATCCCTTGATTCTGGCTGACAACCAACTGGCGGCCTTGGCCGAGAGTATCGCTGGGATACCCCACGTACGGCGATTGAGGGTGCACACCCGGATGCCGGTGGTCCTGCCCGAACGAGTGGACGTTGCGCTCGTCGACTGGATCTCGGAGTGTGCGATTCCCGTGGTCGTGGTCGTCCACGCCAACCACCCGCACGAAATAGACCCACACGTGGTGCGGGCGCTCCGTTCATTGAATGCCGCCGGCGCCTCGGTGCTCAATCAGGTGGTTCTTCTTTGCGGGGTCAACGATTCGGCTGAGGTGCTCGCGGAACTCTCGATAAAGCTCTTCGATGGCGGTGTGCTGCCCTACTACCTCCACATGCTCGATCGCGTGGCCGGCGCCGCCCACTTCGAGGTCGGTGAAGCTCGCGCCCTGGAGATCATGAGAGATCTGCGGGCGAGGCTTCCCGGATACCTCGTGCCGCGACTGGTGCGTGAGGTTGAGGGCGCGGCTTCCAAATTGAGCGTCGGATAACTTCGAGGTCTGGCCGGATCTCGTCGAAGACCGGGTCAGGCTTGGTCGTCGCGAGGTCTGGTCGATGGCCGGGGAACGGGTCGGACCTTTTTGCCGGTTGGGAGGACCCTGGCCTCGAGGGCATAAGCGACGTGCGAGAGATAGCAGACATCGGTCTCTCTCAGGGCGCGGGTGATCTGGTCGGCAAACCAGGCCAGGTGGCCCCGACGGAGCCACTCTGCGATTCCTTCGAGGTACATGGCTTCGCCAACCTCCTCGTCGGTGATGGCCTCGGCCTCGAGAGTCGCCACGTGAGCCATCAGACCCACGAGAGCGACGATATGGTCGACGGGCTCCGGGCCGATCCGCGAGTAACCGAGGGATTCGGAGAGACCCTTGAGATCAGCGATGACCGCTCCCCGGTCGCGTTCGAACCGATGCTCGGACTCGCGCGAAGTCAACAGACCATCGGGTCCGAAGAGACACTGGTGATAGTACTCGTGGCCCTCTCGTTGGGCCATTTTGACCGCCACCTCGAGCTCGGGGTCGACGGTGTCGGCGGATGCGTCGAGGAGCTGCTGGCGCCAGTCGACGCGGGGTGGTTCAAGGAGCTTGGCCAGAAGCCGCCAATCCTCGGCCTGCTCGGTGAGTTCTTCCGCCGACCGAACAGGGGAAGGCCGCGGGTCGGTCATTGCATGTCCTCGAGCATGGATGCCAAATCGAGTACCAGATTGTGAAACCGCTTGAAGGTGTCGGGCCCGAGGCGCTCCCGTTCTTTCTCGAATTCAAGGATGAGCGCTGCAAACTCATCGTCGGTCATTTCCTCGCGCGCCATGGGGAAGAAGGTCTCGTCCTCGGTGTGAATGTGGTGCCGAAGGAGTGAGACATAGGCGGCTCCGTTCTCACGCACAACGGCGATAGCCATCGGGTCACCGTCGGCGTATCCGGCAATGGACTTGCGGATGCCGGCCACGAGACCCCTGCCCTGATCGTGCTGGTAACGGAGGGCTTCGATCCGACCATCGATGGCTCCATTCTTTTTCTGTGCGAGCTGGCGGAACATAACCAGCTCTTCCTTGCGGTGGTGAAAAGTGTCGGCGAACTCAGAGGCGAATTCGACGCTCTTGTTGAAGAACTCGGGCGGAGGCGTTCGGTCCTCCTCGAGCTCTTTGACGGCCATGGAGAGAGTGTCGATGAATCGGCAGATGAGGCGGTGTTCGCTTCGGAGGGTGTCGATGGGGTCCATTGGGAATCTCCGGCCGGATCGATAGATCAGTGGACGTGGGTCAGGATCGAACCCATATCGACCACCATTTTGTGGCACGTTTCGAAGGTGTCGCCGCCATGTTTCTCATGTTGCTTTGCGAACTCGCCCGCGATTGCGGCGAAATCAGAGTCGGTGAGGGTCTTCTCTGCCATGGGGTAGAAGATGTGGTCCTCGACATGGATGTGGTGTTTGAGCAACGCGGTGTATGCGCCGAGGTGCTCGAGCATTTCGCCGGTCTTGATGGAATCTTTGACGGCGTAGCCTGGGAGCGCCTTGTCCATGCTCGCAATCAAGTTGCGGCCACGTTCATGCTCGTGGCGAAGCGCCTCGAGTTGAGCATCGACCTCGCCGCGCTTCTTTTGCGCCATCTGGGTGAAAAGGACGTACTCCTCCTTGAAGTGGTGGAACTCGTCGGTGAAGACCCTGGCAAACGTGAAGGCCTTCTCGAAGAATGCCTCGGACGGGTGCTGGCCGTTTTCGATCATTTCGGTCGCCATGGTCAGGTTGTCGAGGAAGTGCCGGATCAGGCCATGCTCATTGGAGAGCGTTTCGATGGGTTTCATCTCTGCTCCTTTGGGTGTCGCGTTTTCATGGATTGACTGGTTTGGATTGGGGGCACAGCGCCGTCTGATCGTCGGACACGAGTTCTGCGATGCTGGTTGAGGTGAACGTCTCACGGATCGATGCGATGGCGTCGTCAAGACGGCGGTGGAGTGGGCACAGATTCTGCGCGTGGGCGTCGATGGCCAAGGGGCAACACTCGATCCGTTGGATCGGGTCGACAGCGTCGATGACGTCGAGGACGGTGATATGAGGGGCCGGTTTGGCCAAGGTGAAGCCACCACCCTGGCCGCGCTGAGAGAAGACCAGCTCGGCACGGACGAGGGTCTGGAGAACCTTGGAGAGATACGCCTGTGGAACCTGAGTCCTTTCGGCGATTCGTGGCGCCAGCATCGGTTCACCATTACCGTCGGCCAAGGCAACGGTTGCTCTGAGTGCGTATTCGGCGGTCTTCGATATCAGGAGCGTCTCTTTTCAGATATTTGGATCTTCTTATCCAAATATGTGTTCAACCGAGCTTGTTGTCAAGGGGGTCGAGCTGGGTTTTCATCGACCGAAATCGTGCAGCCGTGGCCAAACGACGCTTGGGTGTTCGTCGTCGCTGGATTGCGGTGCTTTTGGCTCTTCGTGGTTACGGAGTCCCTGGACCTCGTTCAACCCCTCAGGATTGGTCTCGTCAGGCAGGTCGCGCCGCCCTCAGCCTTGAGCGAGAGCTCGTTGCCGCGGTAGATCAGCACCTCGCACCCGGCCGCCTCAAGCCGATCTCGGGTAACGGGATTACCCTCGATGGCCAGACACCTTCTCGGTGCCAGCGCGAGAACGTTGGGTCCCATGGTCGGGTACTCCTCCTCGGGAACTTCGATGAGCTCGATGCCGCGCTCGTTGAGCAGTTCAACAAAGGGAACCGGCAACAGGGGCATGTAGACCACCGCGAGATCGTGGTCGAGCATGGAGATCATGGACATGAGGTGGAGACAGGCGGCGGGTCCACCGGCGTGGGGGAGCTGGACCTCGATGGTCTTCGCACCGATTGGGCGAAGCGCCGCCGTCAGCTGACGAAGACCCTCAGCGTTGGTCCGGTAGCCGCGGCCCACCGCGAGGGTGTCGTGGTCGAGCCAGAGCAGATCGCCGCCCTCGGCGGTGGCTTCACCCTCGAGGGTGGCCAGGATCGGCACCCCGAGATCGGCGAGGGTCGCTGCAACGGCGGCCTCTTCACCGCGCCTCTGGGTCTTGCCCATGCCGAGGATGATGGCCCCCTCATCGGTGACGATCACCGGGTCGTGGGTGAAGATGGCATCTGCGTGGTCCGGTAGCGATGTCTCGTGGAAGAGTACCTCGCAACCCGAGGAACGAAGGATATCGACCAGGGCGTCGTGCTCGATGCGGGCACCGCCGAGATTGGGCTGGGCGGTGTAGTGCCAACGGTCGGGATCGGCATTGCCGAATGCTTCATCCGGGCGTCGGACCAACACTCGTCTCAACGTCTCCACCATGCTTTGGGATCCATACGATCTGTTCATCATGTCTCATCCTCTTCAACCTAAATTGAGCGATTCTCTCAGGCGATCTGCACCAACTCCTTGCGCTCTGTGCGTTTGCAAAAAGCCTCGACAGACCACCAGTATTCCTGCGTTTTTTGCAAACACCAGAGCATCAAGGACTTGGCACATTTCATCCGGCAGAATCGCTCAGTTCAGGTTCAAACCTTCTGGGGTGGGCGTGGACGGTGGTGAAACGACGAAGGGTCACCTTACCGGGCGCCATCCCTCTCGATTTTCCAACATCTCCGGCCCGGGCCATGTGGACCGCAGTCTTGCCGCCCTTCCGTGCCTTTGAGTAGCCGGCGGCCATTGAAGCGGCGAAACGCTTGGTCTCGCGCGGCAGGGTGTCGAGTTTGTCGGGGTTGCGGACAACAACGTGCGACCCCGACTCGCCGGCGACGTGGAACCAGAAGTCAAGCGGCGCCGCCAACTTGAGCGAGAGCACATCGTTGTCCCTGGCGGTCCTCCCGACAAGAACGATCATTCCGTCCGGAGACGTTGCGACCCGCGCCACCGATTGGCCGAGGTGGATTCCTGCATCCGCATCCGTCTCTCCCGACGGTTGTCCGTGTTTTTCCATCGGTCCATCATATCCCGCGTCTGCGTCTGCGTCTGCGTCTGCGTCCGGGGCCGGGTCCGAGTCCGCGCGATGGGCGAGGTGTGTCCGGATCGCGGTTCTTGAACACCGGCCTTCCGGGCCGTCGTCGGAGACGGCCCGGCGTCACTCGATCAGCGTGGTCGCGCGGGGGTTCATTGGTCGGGCTGCGACCACGCTGATCGAGCGCCGGCGGCCTCCCTCGGATCGTCGAGAGGTTCTCCCAGGCGCGCTCTCCGAGGTTGCCCCCCTTGACGTTTTTCGCGAGGCCACACAGGGCGTGGACGGGGCGTAAGAGAATAACATCAAGGACGGCACGCCCGGTCGAGGCGCAACCCGCGCGAGATCGAGGTGAAGCCCACCGAAGTAGGGTGCGGTTTGTTGCCGCTGACGCTGTTGAGAGAACCGGTACAGTGGTCCGGCAATGGTTTCACGTGATGAATACGGTCATCCGATCACCATCCCCGCCAGGGATCGGTACCCGCTCTCGGCGCGTCTCTTCGGCGACGACGCTCCCGGTTCGCGTGTGGTGGTGATCTCGAGTGCCACAGCGGTGCCGCAGCGGTTCTATCGTCATTTCGCCGGGGCGCTCACCGAGGCCGGTTTCACGGTGATCACCTATGACTACCGTGGGATTGAGTTGAAGAAGCCCAGCGAGCTCAAGCGGCTCGATGCTTCTGCTCGAGACTGGGCGCTGCAGGACCTCCCGGGTGCGATCGATTGGGCGGTGGACGAGTTGTCCCCGGGTCGGCTCTTTCTGGTCGGACACAGCTTCGGCGGCCAAGTCGCAGGGATGTACGATCGCCCCGACCTCGTCGGCGGGATGGTCACGATGTCGGCGCAGAGCGGCCACTGGCGGCTCCAGGGCGGCGAACAGAAGTTCGTGGTCTGGCTCCACACCCATCTCACTCTGCCATTGCTGGCCAGGCTTTTTGGTTATATGCCCATGAAGGCGGTGGGCGCGGGCGAGGACATGCCTGCAGGGGTGGCCATCGAATGGGCGAGGTGGTGTCGCCACCCGGACTACATCCTCGGAGACCCGACCCTGCCCCTCGAGCGGTTTTCGGCCTTCGAAGCGCCGGTTCTCGCCTATAGCATCGGTGACGATAAATGGGGCACTCCGGGATCAGTGGATGCGATGATGCGCGCCTATCCCAACGTCGAGCGCCGCCACATCGAACCAGGTGACGTCGGTCTTCCGTCCATCGGGCACATGGGCTTTTTCAGACCGGCCTCTCAGGCTCTCTGGAATGAGGTCATCGCTTGGTTCGACGCCCTCGGTCGCGGACCTGATCGAGCGTGACAGGTCGGTCTGTGTCAGCCGGCCCGTGACTTCGCCAGAACCGATCCGACGATCCGGCAGCCTTGTTAGTTCGGATCCTCTTAGACGTACGCGATGATCAGCCTGAAATGAACGGGGCAGGGGGCTCCCATGTAGAAACCGCTTCCGACTCGGTGTCCGTGCCTGGTGCCATACCGGGATGAACAATGACATCGTTGGCCTGACGAAGAGTGTGAGGTCAAAGAAATCGATGGCCCGGCTCTCTCGAGCCGGGCCGGATCCATCGATCGCCGATCGGGTTCAGTCCCAGGCCGAGGTGCTGCCTGACTCAAAATCGTCGCAGAAGAAGCCGCGCGGTGTCAACAGATCAAAGTACGGAATTCCGGTGCTTCCCCTATACAGCATCCCGTAGCTGCCGACGCAACCGGCATGGAGGTAGTTGATTTCGGTCTGCGTGCCGGACATGGTGTCGAAGTTGGAGAAGTGCAAAGGAGGGTCCCAGGTGCCGGACTGAAACCTGCGGCCTCTGTGGAAGGCGTTGTCCATGGCGCCCTCCTCCCTGTTGTAGGTGATGTTGGCGCTGCGCCCGGAGTGGAGCGACACATCCGCGCCGTGTGCATAGGGCTCACCGGCGCCGGGTTCATAGAGATCACCGAAAGCCCACGAGTCTCCGTGGTCGTAGCTGACCTTGTATACGATTCCGTTTCCGTTGGTATAGTCCTTCTCATACGTAATCATGACGGTGTCTTTGTAGGCCGAAACCGCGGTGTAGTTGTTGTCACCGTCCATGGTGAATGAGTAGACCTCGTCCCATGTCCCCAAGAAGCTCATCCGCCACACCTTGATGAATCCGGCGGTGGACTCGAAGGACAGAAACGCGACATAGCCCGAGGTGGTCAAGCCGTAGGGGCAGTACGTGAAGTCGAGGTTGTCTTCGGCGTTGGTCACCGCGGGCGAGAAATCGGAGAAGCTGGTTCCGTTGAGGTCGTCCCAGTAGGTTCGCAGGTTGTTGTTGCCGTCGATCACCGCGACATAGACGGCGGTGTTGACGTCCGGGATGTTGGAGATGAGGGCGACGTCGTCCACGACTGCAGGTCCGATGTCCGCGACAAGTTCCCAGAAATAGACGTTGTCGGGGTTTCCTGTATCGGCGTCGAATCGGCGCATCCGAATCTCGTCGGTGGCGCCGGAGGGCGAGTAGGCGACCCACGCGTAGTCGCCTGCCACAGTCATGGAAATCTTGCTCGTGATGCTGTAAAAGTAGGTCTCAACCCATGTGACGCCACCATCGGTGGAAACATTCATCGTCCATCCGTCGGACCACGCCACGGCTGCAAAGATGGTCTTCTCCCCACCGTGGGAGTCAAGATGCAGATCGGACGCACCGGTGCGTGTGTCGCCGATTCGCACATCCCAGTAGTATTTGAGCTGGCTGCTGACGATGGGCTCTCTCCAACTGATGGCGGGCGCGAAGACCGCGCCGGCCGCCTCGAGCCGCCAGAGGGCGGTCAGGGCCCGATCGTAGTCGCCGCTGTTCCAGAGCGCCTCGACGTTGGCGGCATCGGTGTGAGGCCACGCAGAGACGGTCTCGCCGAGCGCCTCGAGGCTGAGGATGGCGTTGGACCTGGCCGCGGCGTCGAGAGCTGCCAGAGATTTCGAGACAGACTGGGCGGATATGGTCGCCGCAGGGTTCTGCAATTCATCCGGTGGGGTGTCCGCGATGCACAACACGGCCATTCCCAGCATCACGGGTACGACGAAGATCAGGCGAAGGGTCATTCTCATGGTCAACCTCCCAGGTGTTCTGTCATTGAACCTGATTGTGGGTCGAAGTCGGGGAGAATGACATGGACGGATGCGCCAAGAGCATGGATGAACGCGACATCCGGGGTCAGAATGTGCTGAGTCCGGTGGTTTCCAGCACCCAGGCGGAGAGGCGTCGCAATTTCGACGTGTCTCGGAACGAGGCGTAGGGGAGCGAGAAGGAGCCGTCCTCGTTGGTCCAGATGCGGTCCACATAGAGCTTGAGTTCGCGATCGAGATTGGATCCGCGCGGCGCCTGAACCCAGACCGATGCCTCGAGGTTGTAGTCGTCGAGATTACGGCGGGTGAAGTTGGCCGAACCGAGAACGATATCGATCGTCTTCCTGTTGCGAACCACCATGAGCTTGCTGTGAAATTGCTCTCCGTGGGTTGCGTACCAGCGGATGGCGAGGCCGCCGCCGGCGTTTCGGGTGAGGTGCTCGGCGGCCTGCCGATTCGGAATGCCGGACTTCTCACGGCCGAAGGCGTCACGGTTCGGATCGAGGACGGCTCGAATCCAGACTCCTCGACGGGCCGCCGATCCGAGTGCGGTGATGATTTCCGAGTGTGAGAGATAGAAGAGCGCGAGATCGATTTCGTCACCGGATTCCGCGCCGTTGATGAGCGTGAGGATCCGGTCGCGAACAGCGCTCTCGGTGAGATAGGCTGCGCGGTGATCGCCGGCCGCTCCTTCATCCCCGAAACCGTCGAGGGTGTCGAACGGCGGTCGTCCGCCGGACATCCGAACGACCTCCATTTCGGCTCGGAAGACCTGCCGTGCCAGATCGGTGCTCGCCACCAGCAGCGCAACGTTGGAGTGGGCGCTCGATCCGTCGTGGGGGTTTGCCGAAGTGACGAGGCTGACCCATCGATCTCCACGGTCGGCGAGGACCATTTTGCGGTGGTTGGCTTTGAAATTGCCCATCCGGAGGTAGGTCCGAAGGCCTACCTTTTGGCCGTTCGGGTCGAGGGGATTGGGCAACCAGCCGCCGCCGGCGGAGTTGCCCCACCATTGGAGGGCCAACCGCCACACACCGGAGTAGACGGGGTTGGAGTCTCTCAGACGGGTTAGATCAGTGATCACAACCTGGATGCCGGCCTTGCGGAGGGTCTCGAATTGGGGTGAGGGGTCGCCGCCGTAGATGTCGTTGATGGGATCCGTGACGAGGACGATCGGCATCTCAGGCGAACGTCCGTGCGCTGCGACCAAG
>Ga0209344_10005527_pt1 | contig 10881 bp, 9 predicted proteins | sample Cruoilmetagenom6_FD_187293 | JGI IMG/M metagenome (GOLD analysis project Ga0209344, IMG submission 187293) | Oil polluted marine microbial communities from Coal Oil Point, Santa Barbara, California, USA - Santa Barbara Oil Seep Sample 6 (SPAdes)... | ecosystem: Environmental > Aquatic > Marine >...
GGCGTCGGCCTCAGACGTCTGCGAGGCACCGCTGGATTGGGCCAGCGTGAAGCCACCATCGGATGTTTGCCCGATCCTTAGCGTAAAGACCTGCCCATGAGCAGACGGCATTAGAACTGGATCGGCAAGAGACGGATCCTCTGCAAGCCCGGCTTCGATCTGGTCAAGTCTCTGGCTGACAGGAGCGGGCATCACACCACGATGAACAGCCTCGCGCAGGAAGATGTTCCACGGCAATCCAGGCTGCAACACATCGGACAGACCCGGATACATCGCGTGAAAACTGGAATTGGACAGAGACAAGCGAGCCTCGTCATCAAAAACTGCGATACCCTGATCCAGAAATTCAATCACTTCACGCAGAGCATCAACGCCTGCGCCAGATTGTAGTGGGGATGAGGCTGACCGCATCAGGGATCAGCCTTGTGATCCGGCATCATCGAAGTCGTCAATCAGGATGTAGTCTCCGCCATCTGCAGCCGGGCTGATTTGGAAACTATCACCGACAAGTGCGCCAAACTGGGCATCCGATGCGATGGACATCGGATTGGCCTTGGTGCGGTGAGTTGTCGCCCCAGAAACCGTGGGGCCAAAGACATCATAGATATAGTTCTGACTGCCAACAACTGACCCGATAACCGAACCTGTGGCCAAGCCGATACGCGCGACCCATTGGATCGGATGCGTGACGTTGCGCCGTTCCAAATAGCGCAGGAACCGGACGGCGGAATTCGCAATCGCCATAGCATGATCTTCGTTGAGATCCGGAACACCGGACACGGCCACATAACTGTCGCCGTTGGTGCGGATCCGCTGACAATTGAATTGCGCGCCGATGCGGTCAAAAGCACTGTAGATATCGTTAAGCTCGCTGACGATGACGCCAGGGTCATGCTCGGACAGAAGGCTGTCAAACCCTACAAAATCCAGTGCCAGAACTGAGACCGGATCGAACAGCCGGGGCGAGACCACTCCGAATGTTTTGTATTCGTCATAGGCTGCGCGCGGCATCATGTTCAGCAGCAGCTTTTCAACCTGCTCTTTCTCGCGCTTGATCTCATGAGTGTTGCGTTCGACCATCATCGAATAGGAATCGATCATCGATTCAAGTTCCTTGATCCGCGTGATGTTCTGGCACACCAATACAGATATATTCTGCTTGGTATTCGCAGCGCGGTTGAATTCCATCGCAACGGTCATGGTTCGGCGGCGCAGCTTGAACGAGGTTTCGGTCGTCAGGCGGCCACCTTTGTCCATTTCAGCGATCAGATCATCGATGGCAAGATCGGGAAACAGATCATTCAGTTTTGCCGACAGGGTATTGTCGCCAAACCATTCGTTGAACGTGTCGTTGCTGAAATTCAGCGAAAGTGTCTCGAGATCAACCAAGGCAACACCGACGCCGATGGCGCGCAAAAGTTGTTCATTAATGGCTTCAATTGACATTAGGCTTTTCCACCAAAAGCACCCGTCGATCCTCGAACCCGGCCAGGATCACATCGATATCATCGGGAGCGACATCGAAATCCGCCAGCGTCTCGGTTACGATTTCTTTTAACCGGTCGAAATGAAAGTTCTCGATCGTCATGCTGCGATGGGCGCGTTCGATGTGATCATCGGAAAACGTGGCTGGGCCGCCCATCAGCGACGAGATGAATTTGGTCTGATGGTCGATCAGTTTCGAAAGGTCGATATCGTCAAAGAACGGCCCGACATCATCATCCTCAATCATCCGATCATAGAAGGTCAGAACGATCTTACTGATGGTCGAAAATCCACCGTATTTGTCAAAAAGCGATTTTTCCATAAGTCCCTCAGCACTTGACATGCGTTTTTTACTTCGTCGCGTTATGCGGCCAATGCGATCGATTTAACGCAGGATTGCAGGGTTCGGTCAACGTTCTTGATGAAGCTGTCAATCGCAGGATCAACCAGATGCGGATCAGTCAAAGGCAGCATGTGCCCGGCATTCGCGAATACGGTCTGGGTCGCAAAAGGGAGTTTTGAAACCAGATTATGAGCAAGGGTTGCCATCACCGCAGGCGAGGTATCGCCACGCAATATCTGCACGGGGCAAACAACGCCGGCCAATTCCCATTCGGTCATGGTGTCCCCGCTCAAGGCATCAAAATCGTTAAGAACCTGAACAATCGCAGGGGCCAGTTTGGCCTGCAATTCGAAACTGCTGCGCTGCCAAGTTCCTTTGCCATTCCAGAAATCAATGAACTGCTTCATGGCATTATGGGTTTGGCCACGCGACAATTGAGCGCCGACGCTTTGTCCCAATGCGATGAAATCGCTGGTTTCAGTAGCCTCAAGACCGTGTTCCGCCCAAAAGGCACTGAAGGCTGCAGGCTCAATCAACGTCAGGCTGCGAATTTTTTCTGGCCAGAGCGTGGCGATTTTCAAAGCCACCGCACCACCAAAAGAATGGCCTACCAGGTGGACTGGCTCTTCGATCTGGTCGATTACTGTGACAATGCTCTGAGCCGAATCTTTAAGAGATTGGCGCGTGGTTGCCGGTATGGCGCTGCGGCCATATCCGGGCAGGTCAGGAGTGATAATACGAAAGTGGCCCTTCAGATGGTCGGTGAGGCTTCGCCATTGTTTGCCACTGCTGGCTGAACCGTGAAGCAGCACGACAGGTGTGCCTTGACCTGTGTCGGTGAAGTGCAAGTTCGGAATTGAGAGAAAATGGCAGGTCATCAGAAGTTTCCTTTAATTTGATGTAATTTTCAGCTGACCTCAGGAGTAACGCTGGGATGTTTCACCTGTTTGTCCGAGAGAACGCCGCAGAGTTTCAATTGTTTCAGCGTCTTTTCGGCGATATATCTTGGGCACTAAGCTTGTGGTACAGAATCGAAAAATCCCACTGGTTGATCCGACGGGGTTTTCCTTTTGGCTCCGTGAGCGGTTGCCAAATCAGCGCTGGTTTAGCGACTGATATTTGCCCAGTGATTCTTCATTTTGCGGGCCAGAGTCTGGATGTGCTGTGGGCCGGTCTCAAACCCGATAATCGACACTCTCAGCACGCGTCGCCCTTGCCAGGTGGCCGTGCGAAAGAAATGCTGCCCATCGGCGTTCAATGAATCCTCCATCGCCTGTGTCATCTGATCGGCGTCAGTGCCGCCCTTGCCTCGATCAAAAGACAGAACCAGTTGGTTTAGAACCACATCATTAAGAATTTTGATACCGGGCACATGCTGCAACTTGTGGGCCAGCAGGCTGGCGCAGTCACAATGGTTGCGAACCATGTCGGCAATACCATCCCGACCCAGCGCCTTGAGGGTTGCCCAGACAGCGAACCCGCGGGCGCGACGTGACAGTTCGGGGCTGTAATGCGTGGCGTTGCGCCCGTCGCCCGGTGCCTCGGACAGATAGCTGGCCGAAATGTCCATCGCGCGGCGGTGCGCCTCTTTGTTGCGAACAATGGCAAAGCCGGAATCGAATGGGATTTGCAGCCATTTGTGCCCGTCAGTGGACCAGCTGTCAGCCCGGTCAATGCCGTTGGTCATCGCCCGTGTGGTCACACTTGCCCGCGCCCACAGGCCAAAAGCGGCATCGATATGCAGCCAGGCATCATGCAACGCGGCCAGATCGGCCAGCGCATCAAAATCGTCGAAGGCACCTGAGTTGATATGACCAGCCGTGGCCACGATGATCTTGGGGCCATCGGTTTGCGCCATGCGTTCGGTCAGATCGGCCATCACCAATCTGCCCTGATCATCAGCCGCAATCCGTTGGATATTGCGGTTGCCAAAGCCAAGGTAACGCAGCGCTGCCAGGTTCGACACATGCGTGTCTTCCGAGACAAAGACTGTGATGCTGGGCGAGCCCTGCAAACCATCATGTGCCAAATCATAACCGGCGCGGCGCAGGACGTCATCGCGCGCAGCGGCAAGACCGATAAAGCCCGCCATAGTGGCGCCGGTAGTGATGCCCACGGACGAGGTGCGCGGCAGATCGAGGATGTCGAGCACCCAATCGCAGGCCACTTCCTCGGCGGTGGCGGCGGCGGGGGAGCATTGGTAAATCCCCGCATTCTGCCCCCAGATCGAACTCAGCCAATCGGCGGCAACTCCAGTGGTGTGCGAACTGCCCATCACCCAAGCAAAGAAACCGGGCTGAGTATTTCCGACAAGACCCGGTTCAGCCGCTTGGATCAGATCGGCGATAACTTCTTCGCCGGGCTGGCCTTTGGCGGGCAGATCGCCGCCAAAGGAGGTGCGCAACTGGGCCAGGCTGGCAGTGGGATGCAGCATTGTTTTGCTATCTCGGTAGCCGTTGGCATAAGCCGAAGCCATGGCCAACGGGCCGGATACGGCGGGAAAGTTGTGTGTCTGTTTCATCTCGGATGTATCCAAGTTGGCAGGAAGGAATACGCATTGATGTTCTCAGACGGCCCGCTGGGCACTCCCTTGGCGGCAAGCCGGGTGTGCAGGGAACCATCGTTGAAGGTGTCAAAGGTCTCGGTTGCGCCGCCGATATGTTCGCCACCAACAAAGATCTGCGGGATGGTTGGCACCCCGGTGATCTGACGCAAGGCAGCCCGCATTTCGGTGCCCAGATTGTCCTTCTGATAGGCAACACTATCCAGATCAACGCTCTCAAAGGCGATTCCCGCAGCCGCAAACATCTTGCGCACCGACCAGCTGAACTCGCACCATTCAAGGGCAAACATAACCACGGGTTTGTCGGCAGTGATCTGATGGATCATGTCGACAATCTCGGGCCGCGCGGCCTGTGCGGCACCGGTGGGTGCGGCGGGTGCGGGCACGTCGAAACGGATGCTTTCTGTAGATTGCGACAGAGCCATTTCTTCGGAGGTCATTTCCACCGGAACGTCTTCGAACAGCGGTGTCGAAATATACCGCTCACCCGTGTCTGGCAACATCGCCAGGATTTTGGAGCCTTTGGGCGCCGTCTTGGCAACCTCGAGGGCGGCTGCAAAGGTCGCGCCGCCGGTGATCCCGCAAAAGATACCTTCTTTGCGGGCCAGTTCTTTGGCCATCGCCATGGAATCGGCACCAGACACGGGCTGCATCTGATCGATCAGACCACCTTGCAGCGCCTGATTGGCGAGATCCGAAATGAAATCTGGCGACCAACCCTGCATTGGGTGGGGGCGGAACTCGGGGTGGCTGGCAGCCGCGCTGCCATCGGGGTTAAAGGCTTGCACGGTGCCGCTACCCAGCAATTGTGCATTGTCAGGTTCGGCCGCGATGACCTTGGTTTTGGGGCTTTGTGCCCGCAGCGCCCGCGCCACACCCGTCAGGGTGCCACCGGACCCAAATCCAGTAACCCAATAGTCCAGCCCATCGGGGCCAAAATCGCGGATGATTTCCTGCGCGGTGGTTGTGGTGTGGACATCGGCATTGGCGGGGTTTTCGAACTGGCGCGACATGAACCAGCCATGTTTCTCGGCCAGCTCGCGCGCCTTGGCGATCATGCCACTGCCCTTGGCAGATGCAGGCGTCAGGACAATTTTTGCCCCCAGAAAACGGATCAGTTTGCGGCGCTCAACACTGAAACTCTCAGCCATTGTGACAACTAGGGGATAGCCCTTCTGCGCACAGACCATCGCAAGCGCGATACCAGTATTGCCACTTGTGGCCTCAACAACGGTCTGACCAGGTTTCAGGGTGCCGTCACGTTCCGCCGCTTCGATTACGCCGAGGGCGAGCCGATCCTTGACCGAGCCCATTGGGTTAAAGGCCTCAAGCTTGACGAAAAGTTCAACCCCGTCGGGGGCAAGGTGATTGATCCGGACGATCGGCGTGTTTCCGATTGTGTCCAGTATCGAGTTCTTAATGTTGTTCATGACAATTTCCTTTTCGCGTTAAGCTTGCTGAGTCTGGGGTTATTGGTGCCGCCCAGCTGTTTTCGATGGGCCTGTTGTGGCGGCCCAAAGTTGCAGTCTGTTGTCTCGACGCAGGAATAGTGTTTCAGTTGTGAAACCAAGTGGATTTAGCCAAAGAATTATTTTATCTATTTATTTCAATTAGATAAGTTGTTATAAGCCGTTTTATGTGTCTGAGGCGCTGTTACAATTGAAACAAAACAAGGCATCATTGAAAACGGGCTGAAACACTGGGCGGATAAACATGATCTCATGACACCTCAAAGTAAGCAGAAATCTTTTGTAAGAAATCCGGCAGCGGCCGACCTGGTCTGGGACGCTATGGAGGCGTTGTCCGAAGGCATTGCGGTCTATGATGCCGACAACAAGCTCGTCACCTGCAATCAGCGCTATGTCGACATGTTCCCCCTAATTAGCGATCTGATCGATCGGGGCGCCGATTGGGAGGATCTGCTCAGGGCTGGCGCAGAGCGGGGTCAATATGTCGATGCCATTGGCCGCCAAGAGGACTGGCTGAAAGACCGGATGACCCAGGGCACGCCGTTCAATCAGACCATCGAAGTTGAGCTGACTAGCGGAATAATCTATGAGGCGCAATTCAGACGGACTAGGAACAACGGCTTTGTCGTCGCCATCACCGACATGACCGAGCGCCGCAAGGCCCAGGCGGTGGCGCGCGAGCAGAAGAACATCCTAGATACGGTTCTTGAAACCAGCCCGATGGCGGTGGTCATGGCCCGTCTGAAGGATGGCCGGATTTTGTATCGCTCTCCCGTAGCCATTACATTTTTGGGCGACAGGCAAAATGCGCTTCAGCACTACGAGTCGGACAAGGATCGCACCGATTACATAGACGCTTTGATGCAATCCAAGCGCGTTGACGATTACCGCCTTAATTTGAGAGATGCCCAAGGCGTGCTGCGCGCGTCTGCATGCTGGGGGCGGTTGGTGGATTTTGATGGTGACACCTATGTCGTCACCGCAATCATGGACCTAAGCGAACAACAAGAACGCGAGGCATTGATCCGGCTGGTGCTGGAGGCCTGCCCTGCCCCGATTCAGATGACCATCGCTGAAACCGGCGAGGTGCTGTTCAGCAGCCCCGAGACTATCTCGCTGTTCGGCCCTGCTGACAGCGCGAAAGTGTTTTACGCCGACGCGGCCACACGCGCGGCCTATTTGAAGCAACTGCAGCGTGACGGATCGGTGACGGAATTCAAAGCCGAATACCTGGATGCTGACAACAACCGGTTTTGGGGCGCAGTTTCAGCCCGGTTGATACGGTACAATGGCAAAGACGTTATTGTCTCTCATACACGCGACCTTACAAACCAAATGCGGATCGAAGCCGAATTGGCTCAGCAGCAAGATCAACTGCATCAAAATGAAAAAATGTCTGCAATGGGCGAGCTGCTGGCAGGGGTTGCACATGAATTGAACAACCCACTGTCAATTGTAGTCGGCCATTCGTTGATGCTACGCGAGGATTGCACCGAACCTGACGTTGTTCGCCAGGTCGAAAAGATCAGCCATGCCGCCGAGCGTTGCGCCAAGATCGTAAAAACCTTTCTGACCATGGCACGGCAACAGCCGGTGAAAATGCATCATGTGAGTATTAATGAAATCATCCAGACCGCCGCAGATGTCGCCGGTTATGGCGATCCGGGGGAAGGGGTTTCTATTGATTGTCAGCTCTCCGCCGATCTGCCTGAAATCTACGCCGACCCCGATCAGATCACCCAAGTTATCATCAATCTTTTGCTGAATGCTGAGCACGCGTTGCACAGCAGCGGCAAAGGCGAACGGATTATCGTTTCAACCCGAGCTACCGAAGATCGTAAGGGCGTTGAAATTCTGGTCGAGGATGACGGGCCGGGCATTCCTGAAAACCTGCGTGGTCGGGTGTTTGAACCGTTTTTCACCACAAAGGACGTGGGTGAAGGCACGGGGATCGGGCTGGCGTTGTGCCACCGGATCATTCAGACCCACAATGGCCGGATCTCGTTGACCACAGGCCCGATGGGCGGATCAGTTTTCAAGATTTTCCTGCCGCAGGCGATGGCCAGCCCCGATCACCTGAAAGAGCAAGCGCAACACTTGTCATCCAACAATCCGATCCGCATTTTGATCCTTGATGATGAAGAGGATGTCGCCGAACTCAACGCCGAAATTTTGATGCGTGGTGGCTATCAAGTGGATGTCTTTACCCAAGCCGAACAGGCCGTTGAGAGCATGCGAACGCAGGATTACGGCCTGATCCTGAGCGATCTGCATATGCCCGAAACCGATGGTCGCGGCTTTTATGAGATCATAAAAGAGGAATTTCCTGCCATGATTACCAAGACAGGTTTCGTAACAGGCGATACCATGGGCCGATCCTCGCAAGGTTTCCTGAAAGAGGCGCAACGCCCCTGTGTTGAGAAACCAGTTTCACCCAAGGAGCTGCGGGCCTTCGTAAATGATATTTTGGCAACTGCCGAACAGGTTCAAAAATGACAACTTCTGGCACCATTCTAATATGCGACGATGAACAGGACGTGCGCGAGATGCTACAGGAATACCTGTCCAAACGCGGGTTCGAAACCGTGGCAGCGTCCAACAGCGAAGAGCTCCGTGGAACGCTTGAAAATACGCAGATTGATTTGATATTGCTTGATATCAACATGCCTGGCGAGGACGGCCTGACGACCCTACGTTTGCTCAGGTCCACCGATCAGGTGCCGGTTGTCATGCTGACGGCCGCAGGCGAGGTGATCGACAAGATCGTCGGTCTTGAGATGGGGGCTGATGATTATCTGGCCAAACCCGTGGACCTGCGAGAGCTTGAGGCGCGTATCAAAGCCGTGTTGCGCAGGAAATCTGACCCCGTGGAGCAGCCCAAGCAGGGCGATGCCCCGGCGACGGCCCCGTTCGGAGAGTTCACGCTGGATCTTACTGCGGCCAAGCTGCGGACGGCCAGTGGGGAAGAACTGCCGCTGACGGCGATGGAGTTTAACCTGCTAAGCCTGTTTGCCCGCAACCGGGGCAGGGTGCTGAATCGTGACCAGATCCTTGAACAGGCACATGACCGCTCGTGGGATCCATTTGATCGCAGCATCGATATCCGGATTTCCCGCCTGCGCCGCAAAATTGAACCGAACCCGCAAAAGCCTCAGATCATCAAGACTGTTCGCGGGATCGGTTACATTTATGACCCTGAATAAGCTGGGCGACCTTCTCAGTAGCTTCCGTTATAGCTGAGTCTCGGCGCGCTATAGAAGGCTGCGACCGGCATCACCACTTTCGCAATATCGCCGGATGTATAGGTCGGCCGCTCGCGCCAGATGCTCTGTACCTGCTGCAAGATAGGCGTGTTCACTTTGCCCACAAAAACTGCAAGAAGGATCAAAGCGGTGCCCGGCAACAGGCCTAGTCCCGGATCTTCACCTAAAAGCAGCATCGCAAAAACGATAACCGCGAGGGGTGAGAAGGATGCGGCCAAAGAGATATCGCCAGATCGTGCATATTTCAGCGCCAAAAAACCCACCAGTTGACCGATCACCAGAACGATAAGTACATAGATCCAGATCCATTGCCACAGTACCGGTGAAAACAGGCCCTGAAACTCTTGCGGGCCTCGCAAGGTCAGAATCAACACTGCATAGATCACCGTCCCAACAGCCGTGCGGTAGACCGAGTAGACGCCCATCGGGATGCATTTCAACGCACGTCGCGCCAAGATTGCTGAGACTACATAGGACAGGGTTGCAAAAACGGCGACGATTTCGCCAAACCCGAAAGTGGCTTGACTGCCGCTGTCACGCTGTCCGATTATCAACATGGCACCGCATAACGCGATCAACCCGGCTTTGAAGCTCCGTATATCAATCCGCTCTTTCAGAAATACCGCCGCAGCCACCACAAAGAGCGGCGGTTCTATGCGGCCAACCAACATTACATTTGTCACGCTGGAATGCTCCAGAGCATAAAAGAGCAGTCCAGGCGTTAGCGCCGACGAGAAGCAGGCTGAGACGGTCAGCAAGGCCCACTCATGGCGGGAAAGGCGGCGCATGTTGGCGCGTGTCAAATCACCCCGAAACAGAACAGAAATCGGGATCAGTGAGATGAGCGAGCCAACAAACAAAAGGTTGGTAAATGTGATTGCGCTGCGCCCATTCGACAAAGGATTCGCCATGCCGATGTCGACCAACAATGTCGCGATTGAATTCGATGTTGCGTAAATCATCACAGCTAGCCAAGCAAAACACATGCCTGCCGTAGCTGGTGTGATCTTGCTCAATAGTTTTTTTGTCTCAGTCCGCATAACAGCGCTCCAGTTCCCTTGATAGAGAGCAACATGGAGGTGTGTTGTTTCTGGTGAATGTCCTTAGCCGGTCACCAGTGTTTCATTTGTTTCCTGAGTGTTTCGAGCAGCCGACAGCTGTTTCAATTGAGCTGAAGTTTGTGACTGGTCCATGAATGGTTCTATTGGGGTTATTTCAAAAGAAACTGGCTTGAGCCGGGCCAGGCAGGGCACCAGCTGGCATTTTTGCCAGTGCGACAATTCCAGGGCAAAATGTCTAGAGCAGAGCTGAAATGCGTACCATTCGGACCATCTGGGGCGTGCGACCCGGAAATCTCTGATTTTTGAAATCTCAAACCGATAGGTCAAAGCGAAAGTTTAAGCTTTGGTGGCTAGAATCGCCTCGGGTCCAGGTAGGTCAGCAAATACGCTGTACCGCAGCCAAACACTGATGTTGCGTGTAAGTGCGGTGGGGCCAACAACATCAAATTTACCATCTGCCTTGGCCTGCAGATAGCTTGACCTGCCAAGCCAGGCCTCAGTCATCGCCTTTACAGTGGTGGTAATGTAAACGTCCACATCAAGCCCGGGGTCTGATGTGCAAACGTCAACAGTATCCCCAATAACGGTGATCCACCAATGCGGTTGCTCGTAGAAATCAGTAAACCGAAATTTGATAACCCCATTTGATCCCGGCAGCTTATCTGGCAGGATACTGCGCTCGAGGTAGAGCATCAGT
>Ga0209344_10005528_pt1 | contig 10874 bp, 5 predicted proteins | sample Cruoilmetagenom6_FD_187293 | JGI IMG/M metagenome (GOLD analysis project Ga0209344, IMG submission 187293) | Oil polluted marine microbial communities from Coal Oil Point, Santa Barbara, California, USA - Santa Barbara Oil Seep Sample 6 (SPAdes)... | ecosystem: Environmental > Aquatic > Marine >...
ATCAATGACCTGTTGATCCTCGAAGAAGACGAGGCATATGATAATACGGATGCTTCAAGTATACGGCTTCGGGTGCAATTGTTCATTCGTGAAAAATCGATCTTCTACCAGTCGTACAGAGTGTTGAAAGGTATCCTGAAAACACCAGAGCGATCCCATTCGTTGAACCAAATGAATCTTGCTGTTTCCGAACCGTTTGCGACCAAGCCGTTGTTGACAGAAAGTGAATTAAGCTCAGGTGACAAGCAGGCCAATTTAAGGGCTTTGTCAGATCGTATTGCGACCTTGGCGGATTTGACACGAAAAATGGGGGCCGAGCCAATTTTTGTGACACAGCGCAGTGCGGCTTGGACGCGGCGTGATGGTGCCATCATGGGCCTCAGCGAAGTTGGCCCCGGTTTCTTTAATCAACTTATCCGTCGTGTCGGTCCCATCAACGGAATAGACATTTACAACATCGAACGTGCCGTTGCGCAAACTGTGCTTTCCAGGTGTCAGGAAGAACGCGCCATCTGTTTGGATTTGGCTGCAGAGATTGATTTTGATGTGGCCCAGGACTTCTATGACGAGTTTCATACCACTGCATCGGGATCGGCCGCGATTGGGCAGTACCTTTATCAAAAGCTTGTAGATCAGGGCGTTTAAGCAAAACTGGACAGACAAATATGAAATCCGAGAACCCTGAACAATCACGCGGAAAAACCGCCTACCTGGCTGTCGGCCTTTTGTTGTTGCTGGGTGCCGTTCTGGTTCTCGTGTTCACCGCCAATACGGCCCCGACAACACCCGATACACGTCGATTGTTCGGTCTGTGGCGACTGCCGCATGTCGTGTTGTCCACCTTTGGCTTCATTTTCGGTTTGGGGGTTTTCGCATTATCCGGCCGACGGGAAAGATTCTTGGGATTTGTGTCCATTCTTGGCACGCTTTTCTTGTGCATCGGCTTGTTGGAAGGCGTCGGGAGGGCCGGACTTATCTCATGGGAAGGGCTGTTCCGACCCGCGCAGGTGGGCGGTGAGGCGGTTGGCTGGTCGCCAGTTCCCAATCAACGTGTGACGGGTGAGACATATCAAGATATTGCCACACGGTTCGAATTACCCAGTGATCCAATTCCCTTTGACGTCGCCACGGATAAATATGGGTTTCGCAATTCGGATGATGAAATCGCAAATGTGATCGTATTGGGTGACTCCATCGTATTTGGCGGTCAAACTCAAAAAGAGAACACCATTGATGCCGTTGTCGAGGCAACTTTAAACCAACCGGTTAGTCAGGTTGCCTTGTTAGGATTGTCCATTCAGGAACAACATGAATTGTTGCTGAATTCGGGAATTGATTTGTCGGGAAAAACAGTTGTGCAGTTGTTTTTCGAGGGCAACGATCTGTTAGATTCGGCGCGGTTCCGAGCGCCAAAAACGTCCGGTGAGGGCCTGAAATCTTCGTCGTTTGTGAAAACTGTGTGGGGTTTGGCGACGAAGGCGACCGATCCGACTTCACCATGGGAAAGCGCTGACTATTGCACCGTAAAAGAACAACGCATTTTGTTTTTGTGGACCCGCAGGTCGTTTGATGGCCATATGTCGGAACTTACCCATGTTCAGCAATCGATCAAGCGGTTTGCCACCCAATTAAACGAAGTTGGCGGGACATACGCGCTGGTTTTCGTTCCAACGAAATATCGCGTGTTGAATGATCTGTGCACTTATCCCGAAGGAAGCCCTTTGTCCGACCCAAGCCTTCACCTTTCATCGATCCCAAATTTATTGGGCGAGTGGAGTAAAGAGATGGGTATTCCATATTTAGATTTGACCACGCCGTTAACAAACACGGCGACCCAAGGAGATAACCCATGGCTTTGGGGTGACACGCATTGGGGGGACACAGGTCATCGGATTTCGGGTGAAGCCATCGGTCGTTGGGATGCCCTGCTGGACGAGACCAGATAGCGGACTAGGAGTAATCGAGTAGGGGTGTGCCACACAAGGGTGCAGGACATCAGGAGCTGACCCCATACAGTATCACCATATTGCCAAAGCTTTGCTTTAGGCGTTTTGTAGTAGATACGTTCACATCGGGTAGTTAAAAAAGCAAAAGGACCGCCCGAGGCGGTCCTATGCATCCTGTTGGGGTAACAGGTCCAAATTGGAGCGGGCGAAGAGATTCGAACTCTCGACCCTAACCTTGGCAAGGTTATGCTCTACCCCTGAGCTACGCCCGCGTCCTTGGATGAGGCGTGAGATATAAACTCTGGGCGGATGCCGCAAGAGCAAACTGTACAACAAAGCAAACTTTTTTTACCCTCTGCGCATCTTTTGTCTCTTGCTGGACTGTCGGATCGTTAGGCGCTTGGCGGCACCGGCAAATAACAACAGATTGCAACCCTGATGGCACCACCGGAAAACTGCGCCCCATTGGCCGTCAGGCGGATATTTGTATTGGCATAAAACCCGGTAGGCCCAATTGTTCCCGGATTAGTGCTTCCTTGTGCAGTTCCAAGACTCGATCCGAATTGGCCAGAGTTGGAAGAAGTTCCGACATCAAATGATGAAGCGCCGGTGACCGCTGTGGTCACGCGCATTGAGACGTTGAAAACAATCGCGCCGTTTGGAATTTGGACCGTACTGTCCACCGTCGTCCCAGTAGGCGTTGCGATGATTTCTTCGATTATCTTGAATTGCATTTGCGCGCCATTTGCGGTGCTGGCGGCGTGAAGAACACTGGTTCCGTTGCGGACCGAACCGGAGCTGACGCAAAGAGATTCGAGTCCTGTATCGGTTGTCTCAGAATAGCTGGGTGCACAATAGAACCGATGTTCGGTTGCATCCGGCGACGCCCAACCACCACCACCAAAGCTTAGGGTGCGCGCATTTCCGTCGTCCCATCCGCCAAGCCCGGTAAACGGCGCGTGAGCCAGATCTTGCCGTGCGACCGAACACGCTCCACCCTGATCACCAGGGGCACCCACCACCAATGCGGTGTGCGCGCTGTTGGTGCCATGCGCATTTGCCTCTCGCTGTACCATCAGTGCACCACCGGCATTTACCGCTCCGGGTGTTGAAGCAGCCGTGGATGCCCCAAAGGCGATGTTCCCAGTGCTTTGTGAAACCGACAGCGCGTTGTGAAAGGTCGCCCCATCCGGAGAAACCTTGAGAGATGTGTCGTCATTGCCATAAAGCCCAAACAAAGTCCGTGTGCTGTACCCGGTTTGAAATGTCACGCCGGTGTCGTTGCCAGAGGTGTCTTTGTTGGTGACAATCACCATGTCTCCGTTGCCCGGCGTTATGTCGTCGTGACTGAATAACGCGCGATCCGTTTTTACGGACAATCGGTTGATCGTATCAGGGGCGGTGTTGACGCCGACCTTTTTCAGCGAGCCATCGGACAAAGACGTATCACTTGCAAAGGCTCCAACCCATTGCGCGCCATTGAAAATCAATAGCCCGTCGGTTTCACGGTTAAATGCAATCCACCCTTCGTCTGGGATGAAATACATCCAAGCGGTTCCATCCCATAGCGCGACGGCATGATCTTGCCCTGCCCATGTGCCTGTGGCCCCAACGTCGACGATCCATCGCTCGCCTTCGTTTGGGTCAGTCGGCGGCGATTGTTGAACGTCAAGCACGCCTATCTGAACAACCGCATCAAGCCTGCGAATGGCCTCGTTGTGGGTTACATGTTTCTGGGCTTGAGACGGTTGAATGTAGGGCAGCGATAAATTTGCAGACACGTCAGACATAAAGGTCCCCGATCAAAGGAATTGATTTCGGGGAAAGAATTGAAAGAAACGATTGTTAATGCGTCAATGCATCGTTCGATGCCAAGAAGAAGCCTTTAGGTGCGCGGGTTGGGATTTTTGTTTGCCGCCACGCGCCGTGCCATTATTCGCAATTGTAGTGCCCGTGTTCGTGTGCCGCCTCGATAATGGCTTCCATCAGATCGAAACTGGTTTCGGAACTAACATCTTCAAAATACACTGTACCCGGCCATGGCGGTAAGCGGTTTTTGTAACCATTCGCAGTGATGGCGCATGCCACATCTTTGATGGCCTGTACCTGGCTTTCGGTCAGGGCGCGCAAGGCTTCTTTTTCTGCGTCAAGATCGCGGATGCTATTGCGGTCAATTTGGGAAGACCCAACACCGGAATAAAGCGGCACGCCATATTCGATAGCCTTGTCTCGGTAATAATCAGTCGGGACGTGATCATCGTGCAAGCGCATTACATAGTCGCGACATACGGAATGTTTAGCCTCGGTCAATGCGTCTAGGCTGACGGGTTCCAACTGGGGGTCGCCGATTCCGCTGTTTCGACCACGGCGGCGCGTTTTGGGTTTGACCTGAGTGACGTAGTCCCCGCGATAATTTGCGTCGTACACGCGATGGCCCCATGGCATGTTTTTTTTCAGGTATTGGATAGAGGCGATTGAAATGTCCTTGCAGTTGCGCGGTCCAATAAAAAATGGTGATCCGGATGCGTCGGACAACTCTACCCAGCCATTCGGGAATTTTTTGATGAAGTCGTCAATCCATGGTCTGAGGACACGGTCCGCCAATCGCTGTAACAGGTCCTTGGCGAATTCTGGTTCGTGGACCAATGCGGCCAAAAGCGGTTCTTGCCCAAAGGTATCCGCCGCAAGGCTATAGGGGGCGGACAGATGCAAGATTGGTTCAAGTCCAGTCAGGCGTACATAGCAACGGATCATCTTTTCAATGATGGCTGGAATGCCGCTATTGAAATCAGGGGTTTGCACATCTTGCCAATTGTCGCGATTCAAAAGCATCACATCCGGGTCTGAGCCCGGTGGAAATTTGTCCGGATACATTGTTGTCTGACCCATCGCTTCTGCCGTGAAGGCATAAACCGGCCAACTGAGATAAAGCTTGTTCATACCCAGAAGGCGCCGCGTCATCAGAGTTGTTCGGACATAACGTTCAGGGTCTCCTTTGTAGAACTCTGAAGACTCGTGCCCAAAGAAATCATGCATCATCGTAAGCGTCACAAGATTGATTGACCCGCCTATATGTATGGCGTCTGTAGGGCCTGGCCATGCAAAATTGTCGTCAAATTCGCCTTGGGTTGCGCGTTCCAGCACGTGTTTCAGGGCATCGCATCCCGCTTCTTCACCCGATTGCCAGGATTGCACAAGGCGCATGCCGTTGGGGAATTTTAAAACGTTATCCATTTCGCAAACCTCAAAAGGATACCACATATATGTTAGATATATTGTTTGATGCATGCTTGGAAAGATTGAAAAAATACAGCTTTGTGATAAAGAAATTGTATGAAGGAAAAACGAAACCTGCAGCCTGTTCTAAATGCTCTGTTTGTTTTTGAGGCGGCTGCGCGCGCAGGGAGCTTCACCAACGCTGCGCGCGAACTGAAAATGGCGCAACCGTCGGTCAGTCGGTTTATTGGTAATTTGGAGCACCACATCGGATGCAAATTATTTGACAGACGGCACAATCGGATCAACCTGACCGAGGCGGGTGAAAAATTGTTTAGAGCTACGGAATTGGGGTTGGGGCATATCGCAACGGTTTTCGCAGATCTAAGTGAAAAGAATGACCATCCACGGATTACTATATCCGCGACGCATGGCTTTGCACATATGTGGATTCTACCTCGGCTGGAGGCCCTCAAGGAATACCTGCCCAATTGTGACGTGCAGATCACTTCGTCGGATACGGCCTCGGGTGGTGGTGGGGATCAGGATTTAGAGGTCCGTTTCGGAAATGGGGACTGGCCGGACGTGGTGGTTTATCCACTGTTCGCCGAAGAGGTGTTTCCGATATGCGCACCGGATTTCTTGAAAGCCCAAGGCATGGGTGAAACAGAATTGACGCCCGGTGACCTGCAAAATGTGGCATTGCTTGTGCAAGCAAAGGACAATTCAGATTGGTTGGATTGGACAAGTTGGTTTCGTTGCCATGAAGTTGAACCTGCCGGATTGCCGGGTGTATATCCTGTTCCCAGTTATCACTTCATTTTGCAGGCAGCAGCCGAAGGGCAAGGTGTTGCATTGGCATGGGAACATTTGGTCGAGCCATTTCGAAAGAACGGCTGGATTGTTGAAGTGCCAAATATGCGGGTATCCACCGGTAAGGGATACTTCTTAACCCATGCCCGGGGTCATCCATATTCCGGCAAGATCAAAGAATGGGTTGAACAGGTTCGCTAAACGAAACCCTGTTTTTGCTAGGGCCGGGTAAATCCCGGCCCTGCAGGAAATCTACTCAAGTTCGATCAACAAGTCCTTGGCATCAATTTGCCCACCTGCCTGAACATGCAGAGCTTTGACCGTGGCATCGTTTTCAGCATAGATGCCGGTTTCCATTTTCATGGCCTCGATTGTGCACAACAGGTCGTCGGCCTTGACTTCTTGTCCTGCGACCACAGCGACACTGGCCACAACGCCGGGCATCGGTGCGCCAATATGGTTTGTGTTGCCAAGTTCGGCTTTGGGGCGCGCCGCTGTTGAAGATTTAACCAACCTGTTCGGCACACGAATGACCCGGGGCTGACCGTTGAGTTCAAAGAACACTTTGACCTCGCCGTCATCTTGCGTTTCCCCAACGGCTTGCAGCAAGATTTCCAGTGTTTTGCCGGGGTCGATTTCAGCGGCGATCTGTTCACCGGGTTCCATGCCGTAAAAGAAGGTTCTCGTCGGTAAACTGCGCACCGGGCCATAAAGACGATGGCGTCCCATGTAATCAAGGAAGACCTTTGGGTACATCAAGTACCCGTTGAGGTCCTCATCATCCACCTGTTTGCCTTCAAGCAATGTGCTCAGCTCGTCGCGCGTCGTTTCTAGATCTATGGTGTCCAGATGTTTGCCGGGACGTTCAGTGTTCGGTGCTTCACCTTTCAACACCTTTGACACGATTTTATCCGGGAACCCGCCGGGTGGTTGACCCAGATTGCCGCGCATCATGTCGACAACGCTGTCAGGAAAAGCGACGTCCACAGAGGCATCTTCAACCTCATCGCGAGTTAATCCCTGGCTGACCATCATCAGGGCCATGTCGCCCACGACCTTGGAGGATGGTGTCACTTTGACGATATCACCGAACATCTGGTTAACATCTGCATAGGTGCGAGCCACGTCGGGCCAACGTTCTTCCAGACCCAAACTACGGGCCTGCGCTTTGAGGTTGGTGAACTGACCGCCGGGCATCTCGTGCAAATAAACTTCGGACGCGGGCGCGGCCAGACCGCTTTCAAACGCAACGTATTGCGCGCGAACCTGTTCCCAATAGTCGGACATTTCGCGAATGCGTTCGATGCTCAGCCCTGTGTCGCGGTCGGTATGTGCCAATGCTTCGACTATCGACCCGAGGCAAGGTTGCGATGTTCCACCTGAGAACGCATCCATGGCGACATCAACCGCATCCACACCCGCATCCGCAGCTGCGAGAATGGTTGCGCCAGCAATACCTGATGTGTCGTGCGTATGGAAATGAACCGGAATATCGAGCTCGTCCTTCAACGCCTTAACCAGAACTTTGGCCGAGGCGGGTTTCAGAAGGCCAGCCATATCCTTGAGGCCAAGAACATGTGCGCCAGCGGCCTGCATTTCTTTCGCCATTGCCACGTAATATTTCAGATCGTATTTCGCGCGATCTGGATTCAGAATATCGCCGGTGTAGCAAATAGTTCCTTCGCAAATTTTGCCGCTTTCTACGACAGCATCCATTGCTACGCGCATGTTTTCAACCCAGTTCAGACTGTCAAAAACACGGAATACGTCGATACCGGTTTCGGCGGCTTGGCGTACAAATTCCTGCACAACGTTGTCTGGGTAATTGGTGTACCCGACGCCGTTTGAGGCCCGCAACAACATCTGGGTCAAAAGATTGGGCATGGCGGCACGCAATTCACGCAGACGTTGCCACGGGCATTCCTGCAGGAAACGGTATGCGACGTCAAAGGTCGCACCCCCCCAGCATTCTACCGAAAACAGCTCTGGAAGGTTTGCAGAATAGGCCGGTGCTGCTTTGATCATGTCAAGCGAACGCATCCGCGTGGCCAACAATGATTGATGTCCATCCCGCATAGTTGTGTCCGTTAGCAACAGGCGATTCTGCTCTAACATCCAATCGGCAACAGCTTTAGCACCTTTGTCTTCCAGCAGGTTTTTGGCACCTGCCGGGGCTTCGGTCGCATGTGCAGGCGCGCGCGGTGCGCGTAAATCTGCATTCGGTTTCTTTCGCCCTTGCGTTTCGGGGTGCCCGTTTACGGTGATGTCGGCAATGTAGGTAAGAACTTTTGTGCCACGGTCGCGCCGGCGCGAAAACTGGAACAGGGCGGGCGTCTCATCAATGAATTTGGTCGTATAGGTGTTGTCCAAAAACGTTGGGTGTTTCAGCAGGTTTTCAACAAACGCAATGTTGGTCGAAACGCCACGAATACGAAATTCGCGAAGGGCGCGATCCATGCGCGCAATGGCGGCCTCGGGTGTCTGCGCAGACGCGGTGATTTTCACCAATAAACTGTCGTAGTACCGCGTAATAACCCCACCAGAATAGGCGGTGCCACCATCAAGGCGAATGCCCATGCCTGTCGCCTCACGAAAGGCTGTGATGCGGCCGTAGTCAGGAATAAACCCGTTTTGAGGATCTTCCGTGGTAATCCGGGTTTGCAGTGCATGACCGTTCAGCTTAATTTCAGTCTGGCTGGCTTTGCGCGTTGCTTCAGTCAGCGTCTTGCCTTCGGCTATTTTAATCTGTGCCTGTACAATATCGATGCCTGTGACCTCTTCAGTCACAGTGTGTTCAACTTGTACGCGTGGATTCACTTCGATGAAGTAGAATTTGCCGCTGTCCATATCCATCAGGAATTCGACGGTGCCCGCACATTCATAATTGACGTGTTTGCAAATCTTGTACCCAAGCTGACAGATTTCTTCGCGTTGTGCGTCACTAAGGTACGGCGCAGGGGCGCGTTCAACCACTTTTTGATTGCGGCGCTGAACCGAACAATCGCGTTCGAACAGATGGTACATATTTCCGTGTTTGTCGCCGAGAATCTGGACCTCAACGTGACGTGCGCGGATGATCATCTTTTCCAGATAACCCTCACCGTTGCCAAAGGCGGATTCGGCCTCGCGCCGGCCTTCCAACACTTTTTCTTCCAGCTCGTCTGGTCCGTGAATCGGGCGCATGCCGCGTCCACCACCACCCCAGGACGCTTTCAGCATCAACGGGTATCCAACTTCGGCGGCTTCGGCACGGATTGCATCCATGTCGTCACCCAAAACTTCGGTCGCAGGAATAACCGGAACGCCCGCTTGCACAGCAACTTTGCGGGCACTGGCCTTGTCACCTAGCGATCGCATAGTTTCCGCCTTTGGGCCGATAAATGCGATCCCGTTTGCGTCGCATGCATCAACAAATTCCGGGTTTTCGGACAACAGGCCATATCCTGGGTGGATAGCATCAGCACCACATTCCAGGGCAACACGAATGATTTCATCGATCGATAGATATGCTGCAACAGGGCCCATGCCCTCGCCAATCCGATAAGCTTCGTCTGCCTTAAAACGATGAAGCCCAAGTTTGTCTTCTTCCGCAAAAACAGCGACGGTCTGTTTACCCATCTCGTTGGCTGCGCGCATAATACGAATTGCAATCTCGCCGCGGTTGGCGATCAGGATTTTCCTGAATTCACTCACTGGCAGTGTCCCCCATTTAGAAACATCAGTTTGACGTCTTTGGCGCCGGGATGCGTCAGAAATTGCCGCAGCGCAGCGTAGATTTTTTGAGTTTGTAGAATTTGTTACTGCTTTGCGCAATGGCGGGACGACAGTTTTCACTCGTTCGCGACAAAATTTGCCCGAATGGGCAGGTGGAAATTTTTGATGAAGAGTAAAAATTAGCCAATATAATTAGTCGGTTAACCGGAGTGTTGGGGGATTTTATTGGCAAAGCACTACCCGGTGGTGACTACCCGGTCCCTGACGTCGAAAAGTTGTTGAATTCCAAGTTGGCCCATATTTGCCTGGAGGTCTGCGTGCAAAAGATCAACGAGATGTTCCGGGCCTTTTTTTCCAAGAGCTGCCAGCGCATAGTGCCACGGACGGGCCATCATGACAAAGTCCGCACCCAAGGCGATGGCGCGCAATATGTCCAGGCCACCGGAAATGCCGCCGTCCAATATAACAGGTAATTCAGTTTTTCGTCGAATGGCGGGAAGCACATCAATTGTTGCGGGTGCGGCATCAAATTGCCGGCCACCGTGGTTGCTGATCCAGATGGCGTCGACACCGGCCTTTTCCAACGGGACAACGTCATCAGCATCCATAACACCCTTTACGACAAATGGACCATCCCAAGCATCACGTAACCAATTCAGATAGTCCCAATCTGGTGATGTACGCAATAAATACCCGGCGTGCTTGTTGGATGGTAATCCTTTGGTGGGCACCGTGTAGTCGTCAATCATACGCATCCGTGGCATGCCTTTACGTGCCATGCCCAATGCCCAGGCAGGACGCATTGCCACTTGTGCCAACAGGCGCGGCGTCAAACGGGGTGGTTGCGTCAATCCTGATCGCACTTGTCGTTCACGACGAGACGGGGTGGGCACATCGACGGTTAGTATCAGAGTGTGAAATCCCGCATCCTTGGCGCGTTTTAACATATCTGTCCGGATTTTTGGATCACGCGGTGGATACATTTGAAACCACCCGTTGGACGCAAGTGAACCTTGCACATCCTCAGGCGTTTGACTCGCCACAGTCGACAGAGAGTACGGAATTCCCGCTTTGGTCGCAGCACCGGCCAGAAGTCGTTCTGCATCAGGCCAGATCAAGCCAGACATGCCAACAGGTGATATCCCAAAGGGCAGGGGAAAAGTATGCCCCAATAATTCTACGCTC
>Ga0209344_10005529_pt1 | contig 10870 bp, 9 predicted proteins | sample Cruoilmetagenom6_FD_187293 | JGI IMG/M metagenome (GOLD analysis project Ga0209344, IMG submission 187293) | Oil polluted marine microbial communities from Coal Oil Point, Santa Barbara, California, USA - Santa Barbara Oil Seep Sample 6 (SPAdes)... | ecosystem: Environmental > Aquatic > Marine >...
ATTTCGGACTATTATTAGAAACAAAAGATCTACTAAACGCTACGATGAATTTATTAGAAGAATATCACGGTGCACATGATAGTAGTATAAAACCTGCTGTAATTGCCGAAGAAGATGTAGAAGAAGAATAGATTTCTACAAATCACTAAGTATATAACACAAAAAACCATCTCGATTGAGATGGTTTTTTTTTATTAGTAAAAATTAATTGTAAAGAAAATTACTATCTTTTTGATTATCGTTTTCTTGACTTAAATTACTTTTCTTATTATTGATAAATTTTGACTTTAAGAAAATAGAAGCGTTTTTTCCTGCTCTATTCTTCTTTGCTTTTAGAATTCCTTCTTCAACCTCGTTTTCCTTATTTAATTCAACTGAGTTATAATTTAAAATCTCATTAATCAATTCCATTGCAACTCTCTTCTTTGAAGCATAAGTCGCCTCTCCATTGACTATATCTAATCTTTCAAAAACATCGATATTTGATCTCATTTTTGAGCTATCATTTAGATAAAATGTTTTGGAAGAATTCCTATAATTAATCTCAAACGAAATTTCATCAACTTCATCACGACCAACAAACTTAATTTTTTCATCTAGCTTACTCTTTGAAAAGAAAAGTTTTCTTAGTTCATTTTTATAAAATGTGTTTTCGACTTTATTAGGAAATTTTAATTCTAATGATTCTTCTCCTTTTAGATTTAAGCTATTATCTCCCCAAAGAGACAATTGAGTTACCTGAGAGTATCTATAATTTATTAATCTCACTTTTTTGAGTTTACCTTTTTCAATCATATTAGATAAATAATTAAAATTAAGCCCCGGAGAAGTAATAAATCTAAATTGTTCATATCCTCTTTCTTTTAAGAATCGATTGAACTCCCTTTCAAAAATCACCTTAACTCCATGTTTTGATTTATTTTCAAACACTACATAACCATTCTTTGAGTTTTTTGGTATATATAAGAAAGAAAACAGCTTCCTACACTGAAGTTCAGTTTCTGAAACCAAATAGTTTAAACCGTTTGATTCTCCATTTCTAATTTCAAATTTTTCGCCTGTGTAGGCAGAATCCAAATCAGCTATTAGTCTTCTATTTGTTTTATCAAACTCAATATTTGAGCTTATTGAAAAAGTGCGTTTATTGCCATTATTATCAGCATACGCGACTTTTTCTTGAAAAAGATTTTCGTAATAAAGGTTAAATTCTTTAAGTAAATCATTAGCACCATTAAATTGACTTAATAATTGCTCTTCTTTGGAATTATTTAAAATTCCAAATCTGTAAATAGTAAAGTTTCTCATTTCTACGTTGTTTTTACATCTGTATTAATTTTTATATACAGATTGTTAATAAAAAAAAATGTAGCAGAACGATTAATTTTGTCAAGAAGACTTCAATTCATTACTTTTGAAAACGAAAAGGAGGTGAGGTAATCCTCATGATCTTCTTTTTAATATTTTTTTGGCCCACAAACCAATTAACTAATTATGACAAAACAGGGATGTTCCGCAAAAACGTCCCTTTTTTTATACCTCAGCCTAAAATTTTATATTATTCATCATTTATTTTTATATTTATATTTAATTGGTAATTACTTTTTCCAGCTAAAACCAACACAAAAGCTTCAATAACAATCACTTAGACTGATTTCAACTTTTTCAAATCGTGCCTTAAAAAACCACCTATATTTCAGATGGTTTTTTAATTAACACTTATATATAAACAATACTAATTACCCTTCGCAACTAGTACATTCTTTCTTTTGCTTAAATTGTTGTGCCGCATTAATACTGTGTTGGTAGTACAAGGATTTAACCCCTAATTTCCAAGCAGTAACATACAGTTTATTAATATCTTTTACTGGCATATCTGGATGCACCATAATATTTAAAGACTGTCCTTGATCGATATGATTCTGTCTGTTTGCCGCTTGATAAATAATCGCCATTTGGTCAATTTCAGAATAGGTTTTAAACACTTCTTTCTCATGTTCTGTAAGTCCTTCTAAATGTTGTACAGAACCATCATAATCACGAATACTTTTCCAAATAGCACTAGTATTCATTCCTTTTTCTTCTAAAAGATCTACTAAGAATGGATTTTTAATTGTGGTTTTAATTTTCGCAATATCTTTTACATATATGTTAGACCAAATTGGCTCAATACCTTGAGATACTTGTCCTAAAATAAACGCAGAAGACGTTGTTGGTGCTACTGCATTTAATGTAGTATTACGTCTTCCGTAACCTTTTAATACTTCTGGCTCCCCAAAAACTCTAGCTAATTCTTCGGATGCACTTTTCGATTTATCGTTAATCGTTTTAAATATTTCACTATTTAGATTGAAAGCTTCCGTACTATCAAAAGCTACATTTTTAGATTGTAATAAAGAATGCCATCCTAAAGCACCTAAACCTAAAGCTCTGTTTTCTTTGGCAAAATTATAAGCTTTCTCCATGAACATGAAGGTTTGTCTATCGTCTCTATTTTCTGATTCTCTATATACGTCTAACTTCGTAATAAACTCTTCTAATACCGCATCTAAAAAGTATACCATTGTTTCTACTGCATCGGTATCTTTCCACTTATCATAATGCAATAAGTTTATAGAAGAAAGCACACATACAAAAGACCATCTATCATTAGTTGGTAACATGATTTCTGTACACAAGTTACTTGCATAAATCTCATGGTTTTTATCTTTATAAACATCTGCAGCATTATTGTTTGCGTTGTCTCTAAAGAAAATATATGGATATCCTATTTCACCTCTACGTTGTAATACTTTGGCCCAGATTGCTCTCTTGTCTGCATCCCCATCAATCATTTCTTGCATCCATTCATCACCAACAGTTACACCATGCGTTAATTCTTGAATTGGATTCCCTTCGGTACCAATCTCTAAAAACTCATTAATATCACTGTGATCTATTGGCAAATAAGGAGAAAAACGACCTCTTCTTACCGAACCTTGACTTACAACATCTACCATTTTTTCAAAAAGTTGCATGATATGTACTGCTCCAGAAGATTCCCCGTTATTTTTCACAGGAGCACCACGATGACGCAGTTTACCAAAATAACCAGAAGTACCACCTCCTAATTTAGACATCATACCTACTTCTGACTGTGTATATAGGATATCTCCCATATCATCATCTATATGCGAACCAAAACAACTAATAGGTAAACCTCTTTTCTTACCAAAGTTAGACCAAACTGGTGAAGCTAAAGAGTAATACCCTTCTGCCATATACCCATAGAACTTGTCTGCAAAACCATCCATTTTTAGAATGTCTTCTGCTCTTTCTGCAATTTCTCTAATTCTTTCTTCTGGTGTTGTATCTCCTGTTAAGTAACCTGAAGATAAAAACTTACGACTATTTTCTGTTAACCACTTAATCTCTGGTTGTTTAGTGGCTTCTTTTCTGGCCTCTTTTCTAGCGTTAATTAATTCGTCATAATTGGAAGCTTTTGCCTCTTGGCTTACGTTTGCTTCGGTGTTCTGTTTTGTTTGGTTGCTCATCTTAAAATAGGTCGTCGCTAGTTATACTTTTCGTTCTTTTGCTATAGTTTATAGATCTTTTCACGAAGAAATCTCCATGTTTTGTTCCTATAATTTCGTCATCAAACCATTCGGTTTGTACGAGTAATTTTTCGTTTACTTCAAATACTTTTTCAATTCCAATACTTTCTAAAGAATTATTAAAACGGTTTTTAATAAACTCGTTAATAACATCTTTTGGAAGGAATTCTAATTCTCCTGCTTCAAAAATCCAGTCGATAACTTTACTTTCCGATTCGAAGGCTTCTTTACATAATTCTTGCACTTGTGTTGCATGTGCAGCATCAAACCATGTTGGGTTTTCGCTTTTAATAATTTTGATGATATCGATTCCGAAATCGCCATGGATTTGTTCCTCTTTAGAGGTTGCTTCTACTACATTAGAAACTCCTTTAAGCATGTTTTTATGCTTATTGAATGCCATGATTATTAAAAACTGAGAAAATAAAGACACATGTTCTATAAATAGAGAGAATAACAAAATAGATTCTGCATATTCTTTATTGTCTTCACTTTTAGAGTTTTTTAAAGCCATCTCTAAATAATGCACACGACGCATAATTACTGGCTTGTTTTTTATATTTTTAAACTCGTTGTTAAGTCCTAATATTTCTAATAAATGCGAGTATGCATCTTGGTGACGCACTTCACTTTCTGCAAAAGTTGCTCCTACCGAACCAATTTCTGGTTTTGGTAATTTATTATAGATTTCTCCCCAAAAATTCTTCACTGCAACTTCGATTTGAGAAATAGCTAGCATGGTATTTTTAATAGCGTTTTGCTCTACAACAGTAAGTCTTGTTTTAAAGTCTTGTATATCACTAGTAAAATTAAACTCGGAGTGAATCCAGTACGAATGTCTAATCGCATCTACATAATCGTTAAGCTCTGGATATTCGTAAGGCTTCAGATTTATACGCTTTTCAAAAATATTTGTTTTTCTATTTCTAGTTTGTTCGTCGCGGTATAAGATATAGGCTTTAGCAACATCATGAAATGCGCTTTCCATTAATTTTTCTTCTACAAGATCTTGTACTTGCTCTACCGTTGGTATATATCTATAGTCTTGTTCTTTTCTATCTAACAAGGTTTTCAAAACATTTACGGAAATAGTATTTGCATCTTCTTTACTACCACTACTCACAGAAAGCATTGCTTTTTCAATGGCATTAGAAATCTTATTTAAAACAAAAGGACTTGTTTCATAATCCCTTTTAATAATTTGAGTAATCTCCATAATCTTTTAATTAAATAGCTAGTTTGTTGTTTGGAATGACATGTATCATTCAAAAACTTAATAATAAATCTGTAAAACCGTGTTATATATTTCCTTTTGTAGGTATATAAAAGGAACCCTTTTTCAAAAAAACATAGAAAATCTACTTCGCTTTTTTGCCCCCAACAAAGATTGACAATTGTACTTAAAAAAGAAAGGGTATTTTGTAAACGTTGTCAACAAGTTTTTAACAACCTAGTATTCACCACGTATTTCAAAGGATTTTACCTAATTAAATTAACACCTTGATTATCAGCGCTTTAAATATCTTAAAGTTTTGTTAACAGCAGTAAAATAAGGGCTTTAAGAATTTTACAAAACAAAAAAAACGAGCGTGTTTTACGCTCGTTTTTCTCCCTAAAATAACTAACTGAAATAACTAAAAAAATCAATCAATATAATTACATAATTTTAGTCTTTTCAAAACTATGTAAGTCGATTAATAGCAAATTAATATTGATCATTTTTTACAATTAATAGCAATGCTAATATCTAGATTTTATACAAAACTCAGATACACAAATGTATAGTTGGTAAGAAATTTTGTATAGTTGGTAAGAAAAACAACCACAGAACCCAAGAACGCATAAAATTATGCTTGCCATACAAAAAAAGTAACCAGCTACACATAATAAAGTTAAAGCCTCATTTTATATTATTATATTTGATATTATGATAAAAGCAGTAATAGTAGATGATGAACATAAAGCGATCCAAAGTCTTACTTGGGAGCTTGGCCACTTCAGCAAAGACATAGAAATTATAGAGACTTTTACTAGTCCGGAACTAGCTATATCTTTTTTAAACAAAACAGCAAACACTCCAGATTGCCTTTTTTTAGATATACAAATGCCTACTATGGATGGTTTTCAGTTTTTAGAAAAACTAACCAACAAAGATTTTGCTGTAATTATCACCACTGCCTATGATGAATATGCCATTAAAGCCATAAAACATGAAGCTATAGATTATTTGTTAAAACCTATAGACTCTGACGACTTAAGCAGCACCATTAAAAAGCTTAAAAATTTAAACACGAAAAACATTAACTACGACAAGTTAGAAGAATTGTTCTATAAGTTTAATGAAGAAAACAGCAAACAAAAAATCACCATTAACACAGACGGAAAGCTCATATTCTTACATGTAGATGATATTATTTTTATTGAATCGGATGGCAACTATAGCACACTTATTTTAAAAGACAACCAAAAACTGGTAGTCACTAAAAAATTAAAGGAAGTAGATGCGTTATTACCAGACAAAATGTTTTTTAGAATTCATAATTCCTATATTATAAATTTAAACAAAGTAAAAGAGTTTATTAAAACGGAAGGTTATGTTGTCATGCAATCCAACCATAAAATCCCTGTTGCGAGACAACGTAAATTAGATTTTTTAGACCGCCTTTAAGATATGCATGCACGAAAACTTATATCCCTAAAATATTTAAAGCTAATTATCCTTTTACTATTAGCAAACAGCCTTCATGCACAACAACCAGAAGTTACTAATTTTAACGTTCAGGTAAAAAGCATTACTGAGAAGAAACCGAATAGCTACCAAGAGCTGTATTCCCTTTTTGATGCCGTTAGTAACGACACCTTAAAAATGCATTACTTATCCAAAAAAAGTAAAGCAGCAAACTATTTAGAAGGAGAGAGTTACGCTTTAAACATGTTAGGTATCTATTATAGAAACACTTCTAAATACGACAAAGCAATAGAGCTACATAAACAAGCACAAGAACTGGCAATAAAATCTAATAACGTAGAGCTACAAGTAATCAGTTTAAACATGCTTGGTGTTGTAAATAGAAGATTAGATTTAATTCGCTACGCACTAGATTTTCATAAACAAGCTTTGGATCTTGCAGAAACCGAAAAAAATCCATCTATAAATTTAAAACGAAGTATCGCAGTTTCCAGAAACAGCATGGGAAACATTTATTTAGCTTTAAAACAATATGATTTAGCGCTAATGCAATTTAATCAGTCTTTAAAAATTGAAAAATATTTAGACAATAAATTAGGACTAGCCATTAATTATCAAAACATTGGATATGTTAAAGAAAGTAAAGGACTACTTGAAGATGCCCTTGAAGATTACAAAACCTCTTTAAATTTCAACAACCAAATAAACTCTAATATTGGTCGCGTAATATGCAACAATAGTATAGGCGTCATCTACATCAAACAAGAAAAACTAAAAGAAGCGCAAACTACACTTACCACTGCTTTAGAAAAAGCATTAGAATTAAACGACCAATACCACATTGCTCCTGTTTATATTAATTTAGGATGGCTACAGTTAAAGCAAAACAGATATGAAGCATCCGAAAATAGCCTGAAAAAAGGATTACAAAAATCTAACGATTACAATTTAGTAAGCTCCAAAATTGATGCGTATAAATACCTTTCCGAATTACACGAATTAAAAGGAGACTACAAAAAATCTAACGAATACTACAAAGCACATGTGGCTTTAGACCAAACAGTAACCAACGAAAGAAACTTACAATATGTAAATGATTTGGTTATTAAATATGAAAGTGAAAAGAAAAGCAATCAGATAAAAGAGCTCGCTAGTGAGAATGAAATTGTAAAACTGCGCTTAGCACAAAACAAAAGAATCCTTTTACTAAGTGTCTTTGGAGCACTATTAACCCTGGGAATTTTATATGTATTAAACCGACAAAAAAGCTTAAAAAGCGAAAAGCAAATTATTATGTTGGAGCAGGACATGTTACGCAATCAAATGAATCCGCATTTTATATTCAACACATTAAACTCTATTAAACTTTACATTATTAATAATGAAAAGGAAAATGCGGTGTACTACTTAAATAAGTTTTCTAAGCTTATTCGAAAAATTCTAGTTGCATCTACAGAAAAAGAAATCTCTTTAGCCGAAGAAATAGAAACCATGACACTTTATATGAATATTGAAAACATTCGTTTTGACAATGAAATTCAGTATAAAATAGAAATTGATAAAAATGTAAATGCCGAAATAATTAAAGTACCATCGCTTATTTTACAGCCTTTTTTAGAAAATGCTTTATGGCATGGCTTGTCTTCTAAAACAAAAAACAAAGAGATTCACGTACATATTGAAAAACCAAAACACAATGCAGTTTCTATTTACATTACCGATAATGGTATTGGTAGAGTCGCTTCCGAAAAAATTAATAAACAAAAAACATTGAAGCGAAAATCTGTTGGTATTTCTATTACCAAAGAACGTTTAGACAACTTTTCTAAACAATTCACTAACGACTACAAACTAGAAATAATCGATTTATATGATGCTAATAATCTAGCGAGCGGAACAAAAGTAATTATAGAAATTCCAACCCAAGAAATAAAACTAAGAACGGCCTAATTATTTTTTCATTTTATCAGCAACCTTTTCAAGCTCACCATACCAATCTTCGCCAAACTTTCTAACTAAAGCTTGCTTTACAAATTTATATACAGGAACCTGAAGGGCTGCACCAAGCGTACAAGCATCATCGCAAATTTCCCATTTATCATAATTTACAGCAGAAAACTCAGAGTATTCTTTCACACGAATAGGATACAAATGGCAAGAAACGGGTTTTTTCCAATCGATATCTCCTTGATTGTATGCCTCTTCAATACCACAAAGTGCCGTTTTTTTATCGTCAAAAATCACATAAGCACAATCGGCACCATTAATTAGTGGTGTTTCTAAATCCCCAAAATCGGTAACAATAGAAGTACCTTGTTTTTCAATTTCGGCAATACCTTCTTTACGTAAATACGGTTTTACTTTCGGATAAATATCCGCTAGTATTTTAACTTCCTCTTTATCTAAAGGAGCTCCAGCATCTCCATCTATACAACAAGCACCTTTGCATGCTGACAAGTTACACACAAAATCTTTTTGAATAATATCTTCTGAAACTATTGTTCTTCCTAGTTGAAACATCTAACTACTTCTCTTTAATTAAATTACGAATTCTAATTACGTTTTTTTATTTATCTTTAAAATATAAACGAAACGATGACTATATTTCATTTCTATAAATCTAGTAAACAAAAAAAATATGCTTACAATTTACGGTAATTTAATGAAAGATATCGCATGCAAATATACTAGATATTGCATCAAAAAAGCTAACATTTAGAGTACATAAAATTTACGATTATTTAATGTTAGGAATCCTTTTTTTATAACGACATTTGCACCGAAATTTAAAAGCTAAAATCATGCAACTTAATTTTAAAGAAATATTTACAGCCTTTATGATACTCTTTGCTGTAATAGATATTATAGGAAGCATTCCTATAATCATTGACTTACGTAAAAAGGTAGGCCATATTCAAAGTGAGAAAGCTTCTATTATTGCTGGTATAATTATGATTATATTTTTGTTTTTAGGACAAAACATACTTTCATTAATTGGTGTTGGTGTAAATAGCTTTGCTGTTGCGGGTTCTTTTATCTTGTTCTTTATTGCGCTAGAAATGATTCTAGGAATTACTTTATATAAAGAAGAAGAAAATAGCGCGATGACCGCTTCTGTCTTTCCTTTAGCTTTCCCATTAATTGCGGGACCAGGAAGTTTAACCACTTTACTTTCTTTACGCGCAGAGTTTAGAATAGAAAACATCATAGTTGCTGTTTTAGCAAACGTTTTAATTATCTTTATTGTTTTAAAAACATCTGCAAGAATTGAAAAGATTATTGGTCAAAACGGAATTAGCATTATTAGAAAAGTATTTGGTGTTATTCTTTTAGCTATTGCAGTAAAATTATTTGCACACAATATTAAAGCACTCTTTATATAACAGAAACAACTCTGATTGCAGATTTAATCCGATAAAAGGAATTGCATAGATGTTACCTGTGACCATAAAACAATAAATAAAAACACATGAAAATATTCACCCTTATATTCACGATTATAGCTACTGCCTTAATTATTTTCAACCTTACACAAATTGATTTTAGTAATCTTTTTGAAGGTCAAAGCGTAGTTGCACTAATTACCATTTTCACTTCTTTATGCGCCATTGCTTTATTACAAATTTTAAGGCTTTCTAAGAAAGTAAACAAACAATTAAAAAACAGAAACTAATGTTTGATGCGCTTATTATTGGTGGTGGAGCAGCAGGAATGTCTTGCGCATTAGTTTTAGGTTCTGCTAAAAACAAAGCTTTTGCCAAAAACAAACGCATAGGTATTATCATGCACCAAAAGACATCACACTTACAAAATGCGCTATTTAATAATGTATTAGGTTTACAACCAGGAACAACAGGAGCAACGATATTAGAAGAAGGCAAAAAGCAACTCACCACGCAATATCCTCATGTTACGCAAATAGACAACGAGAAGGTTTCCGAAATTATTCAAACCGAAACTGGCTTTACTGTTATTACAAACAAAGAAACATACCCAACCAAATGCGTAGTAATTGCAGTTGGTTACACCAATTTAATGGCTATAAAAGGATTAGAAACCTATATAGAACCTCATCCTAGAGCTGTAAAAGAAAAAGATAGAATTTGGTTGAAAAATATAGACCACAAAATAGAAGACGGTTTATATGTTGCAGGTACCCTAGCTGGATGGCGTAGTCAATTTGCAATAGCTTCTGGAAGTGGTGCGCAAGTAGCTACAGATATTTTAACGCTATGGAATGACGGCATACATACTAAAGTGCATGATAAAGTATAATTAGTGAGCTTCACTTAAACCGGTTAGCGCGGATTTATAATCCGTGAACACAAACTAGAACATTTTCAAAATCTGCACCTAAAATTCATATTCTAAACTAACGGATAGCACGGATTTGCAATCCGTGACTATTATGAATCTAATCGAATTCTCGTTGTAAATGTCTACAGGCTTTTTTTAAATATTCTGCCATTGTTCCTTTATCTTTTGTAGACCTAATTATTTTTTATACCATTTAAGCTTTTTATAAATATAAAAAGAACATCAAAAACGATGCTCTATATTAACTTACACTTATGGATACAGATTGCAAATC
>Ga0209344_10005530_pt1 | contig 10868 bp, 8 predicted proteins | sample Cruoilmetagenom6_FD_187293 | JGI IMG/M metagenome (GOLD analysis project Ga0209344, IMG submission 187293) | Oil polluted marine microbial communities from Coal Oil Point, Santa Barbara, California, USA - Santa Barbara Oil Seep Sample 6 (SPAdes)... | ecosystem: Environmental > Aquatic > Marine >...
GTTATTGTCAGGCAATTCAGAAGCTTGAGTTCGTTCACCTGCACTTGGCGCTTTGGGCCAGGTGCAAGCCAACCCGATGTGCATACTGGAAAAAGCGCCGCTTTGCACCACTCCCTTTTATCTTGCCCCCCGCTGCCACAGTCCCTTTCCCGCTCCAAGTGTGTCATCCGATGGATTATACTGGCCCGCGCATACACAATGGGAATTGCATACGTACGGCCCTGCCGATGATCAGCGACCAATCAACCGGCCCGAAATACCTCCCATCGAAGGAATCCGGATGGGGTAGCAGAAGCAAAACCTGGCGACGGGACAGCACAATGCAGCCGCGCCAGTTGGGCAGCGAGCGGCCTGCGTTGTCCTTTGTGCGTGCGATCACGATAGCCGCGCCGTTGATCAAAATACGTTGACCTATCCGGCAAATGACGTCGCCTGTTGCCGCTGCAATCCGTTTGATCAGCGGCACATTCGGCGGAAGATAATGACGGGTCTTGACAAGATTTCGCACCGAAGTTGGCATCTTTCCACTGTCGGAATAAATTGGCTCTCTTGGTGCACATGCATCGTACACGTACCTCTCTAAAACCTTGAAATATAAAATAGTTCGTCCAGTCCATCAGACTTTCACCCGCAAATTCATCGCACCTGCAAGACAAATGGCATCAAACATCAGCGTGACGTTTTCAGGCACTATACACCTGACTTGGTTTGCACCCGCCAAGCGGGCGTTGATCGGATTCGGCGTTGAAACATCGCATGGCTATGAGCGCATTCAAGACGACGCGCTGGAATGTATTGCCAGGCACATCATCGCCTATTCGCTCAGCTTACAATCAGAGCGATTTCAGGAACTGCGACATAACACGTATGGCAATGCCCATATCGGTGGCGGATGCATGTTCTTCGGGCACGTGCGATACTCCATCACGGCACCGCACAAATAGCATCGCCATCGGGCAAAGCACCGCCATGGCCGACGCGTCGTGCGTTGCGCCCGATGGTAACAAGCGGTTGCGCCCCTGATGCACAAGAGAGGCTTTCTCAAGCTTGTCCATGAAAGGAGCATGGCAATCCTGTGCCGGTTGCACGTAATTCTGTTGCATCGCAGCGGTGCAGCCGCATGCTGATGCGGTTTCTGCCGTAAACGCATGCGCCATGGCGCTGAACGCCCGTCTGTCAGCATCGCTCGGCGAGCGTATCTCCAGTGAAAGGGTCACTGTCTCGGGGATCTGGTTCACCGCGCCGGGCAAAAGCGTCAAAGTGCCGAATGTGGCGCGCAGCTCATCGAGCGCTTCTGCACGCACTGTAAGTTCTGAAATAATTTGCGACGCTACAACCAGCGCATCACGGCGCCCCCGCATTGGCACAGTTCCGGCATGGCCGGTCTTTCCGTTGATCCTGATTGTGTTGCGCTCGATGCCGCAAACAGATGTGACGATGCCGACGGGCAGGTTGTCATTTTCGAGCACCGGCCCCTGTTCGATATGCGCTTCCAGATAGCCGATGACATCCTCGGATTCGCGCGCTATTGAAAGCACTGCGTCCGCATCACCGCCGAAAGCATCGAGTGCCGCGCGCAAGGTGACGCCATTTTCATCGGCGAAATCGAGCACCGCAATATCGGCTGATCCTGCCAACGCCCGGGGCCCAAGAAGCGCCGTTGGAAATCGTACGCCTTCCTCATCCGCATAGGCATGCACCTCAATCGCAAAATCCGGTCCGCAGCCATCTGTAAAGGCCTTCTCGACAGCCAGACACGCCAGCGCAACGCCCATGATACCGTCGTAACGGCCACCATTGCGCACACTGTCCTGATGCGAACCAAGGATGAAAGTCTTCGTTCCGCGCTTCCCGCCGGTTTGGCGGCGTCCAACCAGTGTCCCGGCCGCATCCAGCGTTATGTCCATTCCGGCGGTTTGCATCCAGCCGGCAATTATTTTATTCGCCTGACGATGCTCGTCCGTGAACGGCAATCGTGTCACGCCCTCTCCCGGCAGCGAACATGCCGATATCTCTGAGAGCCGCATCTGGGCCATCTCGCCCCAGTCTTGAATTTGTCCATTCATAGAAGCCATGTTGCCTTCATTGCACAATTTATCATGATCAATTAAATGCACAGGCTGTGCACTGATCGCAACCCCTGTTCACGCGGGCGGCAGGGTGTGCACAAGCTTGCTGAAAGAACGCGTGAAGGAAACCGCCATGGATGCGATACCCGAAAAAGACGAAAGCCAGAGCCCGGCGCGGCTGAAGCGCAGAAGCCGTCCGCTTCGCGTTGCCGATGCGATTAAAGAATTGATGATCGAGAATGGCATGGTTGCCGGGGATCGCCTTCCGAACGAAATCGAGATGATTGAGACTTTCGGCATGTCGAAAAGCACAATCCGCGAGGCTATGCGCATTCTGGAAGCGCAGGGTCTGGTCGAGACCAAGACCGGACCGGGAGGTGGCTCCTTCATCAGGCAGGTGTCGCATGAGCGCGCGCGGGCGCTGCTCGGCAACTACTTCTATTTCAGGGATCTTAGCATTGCCGACATCTACCAGTTGCGCGTCATGCTTGAGCCGGAACTGGCCGCATCGTTGGCTGGCAAGCTTCCGGCACATGCCATCGAAAAACTGGAGCAGGATATCGCGCGATATTCTTCGCCGGCAAACACGCTCGAGGAGGAGCGCGACCATCATATAAACTCACTTCGGTTCCATATGCGCCTGGCGCACTATGCGGACAATGTGCTGCTGGGATTTCTGATTGATTTCATGGCGAGTATTCTCTCCGACATTACAGTCAACCGACATCTCTATGATCCTCCCAACCTAAATCTCTGGCGGAAGGGAATCGACAGCCAAAGGCGGCTTCTCGACGCATTGCGCGACGGTGACAGCGAAAGCGCGAGGGCGATCATGATCGAACACATGACCAATGCGCGCAAGTTGATGCAAAACCAGGAAGATCATGTTTTGAAAAAATTCATCACGGAAAGCTGATCTTGCCGGCGGTTATGTACCGGTTGTCTTGCCGCTCACCTCCGGGCTTCGGTGTGGGTCGGATGTCGTCGGAGTAACCTTCAACCAGTCGCGATAATCCGGCCGACGCGTTTTCTCAAGCAACCGGCCAAGTGCCACGATTGGCGTCTCGTGCCAATCAACCCGCAAATCCAGCGGTGGGGCATTTTCCCTGACCACCAGCATGGCGGCAGACTGAACGCCGCGTTCATCCCCGCCCGCCTTTTGGCCGGCATCCAGTGCCGCCAACAACCGGTCCTCGAACGGTTGTTGGCCAGTTTCCAAGGCATCGACCATGGCCTCGAGCACTTGTGGTCCAGCGAGTATATTACCGCTTGCCACCAGGCCATTACGGGCAAGATGGCCCTTGAAATCCAAATTGAATTCGCCGGAAAATGCGGCGGTATTGCCATTTCTATCCAGTGCTGCCAGTTGCCGCCAGGCATTGCCGCGGTCTGCGTTCACGAGGCTCTCTACAGCTTGTGTCGCGGATTGACCGTTTGCCATCATGCTTAAAGCGCCGTTCCCCCAGATGGTGCTCGGCGAGTATCCCTGTGATGCGGAGAGCCCGACACCGGCACGTCCGCGCAACACCCATCCGCCGACACAAAGACTGCCTGTCGCAGCAACACCACCCCATGCCCTTGAATTTGGATCATACGCCAGCAGTGAAAATGTCATATTTGCCTCGGACCTTTGAACAGCACTTGAATTTATCATGAAAATTTGCACAAATGCAATTTATCATGATAATTAACTTTCCAGTTTTCCATCCCCGCCGAGAGGACGATCCCGATGAGCATACTGAAATTTACACGCCGCACGGTGCTGGCAGTCACTGCCGCGGCAACCATGGCCTTTATATTGCCAGCACATGCACAGACGCCGGCTGATGTCCTGATTGTCGGCCAGATTGCCGAACCGAAGTCGCTGGATCCCGCAGCCGTGACTGCTGTCAACGACTTCCGCATCCTCATGAATGTGTATGACGGGCTCGTGCGCTACAAGGATGGCACGCTGGAGGTGGAGCCGTCGCTGGCGACCAATTGGGAAATCAGCGAAGACGGCACCGAGTACATGTTCACTCTCCGCGAGGATGTGAAGTTCCACGATGGAAGCGATTTCAATGCCGAGGCCGTGAAGTTTAATTTTGATCGCATGTTGAAAGACGATCATCCGTTCCACGACACCGGACCCTTTCCGCTCTCATTTTTCTTTTCGGCCGTGGAATCCGTTGAAGCAGTGGATGCGAAGACCGTCAGATTCAAACTGAATGCGCCTTATGCGCCATTCCTCTCCAACCTTGCCTATCCGACAGGCCTTATTGTTTCGCCTGCCGCTGGTGAAAAACATGCAAAGGAATTCGGTCGCAGTCCATCCGGCACCGGCCCATTCAAATTCGCTGAATGGAAATCAAATGAGCGCGTAGTCATCGAAAAGAACCCGAACTACTGGGATGGCGCGGCTGGTATGCAGGCAATCGTCTTCCGACCAATCACTGACGCCAACACTCGGACTGCAGAAATGCTGGCGGGTGGCATTGACCTGATGGTCGAAGTTCCACCTGTGGCGCTTTCACAGTTTGAAGGAGACCAATTCAAGGTCGTCGAACAGGCAGGCCCGCACCTCTGGTTCCTGATTCTCAACGCAAAGGAAGGCCCGTTCGCGGACAAGAAGGTCCGTCAGGCGGCCAACTATGCGATCAACAAGACAGCGCTGGTCAATGACGTCCTGGAAGGGACGGCAGAAGTGGCTGCCGGACCAACGCCGCCGGCATTTGCATGGGCTTATGACGAGAGCCTTGAGCCCTATCCCTATGATCCGGAAAAAGCCAAGGCTCTTCTGAAGGAAGCTGGCGCAGAGGGTGTCGAATTGACCTTCTATGTCACTGAAGGAGGCTCCGGAATGCTCGATCCGATTGCCATGGGCACCGCAATCCAGGCGGACCTGCAGGCCGTCGGCCTGAAGGTCAATATCGAGACCTATGAGTGGAATTCCTTCCTTGGCAAGGTCAACCCGGGCCTCGAAGGAAAGGCAGATATGGCTGAAATGGCATGGATGACCAACGACCCGGACACCCTGCCCTATCTGGCGCTGCGCAGCGGGGCTTTCCCGTCAGAAGGCGGCTTCAATTCGGGTTACTATTCCAATCCGGAGGTAGACAAGTTGCTGGAGAACGCGCGCATTGCGACCGATCAGGGTGAGCGCGCCAAACTCTACAAAGAGATGCAACAGATCGTCCACGATGACGCGCCGTGGGTGTTTGTCGCCAACTGGAAGCAAAACGCGGTAACCTCTGATCGCGTGGAAAACTTCGCGCTGCAACCATCTTTCTTCCTGCTCCTGAAGGATGTGGTGAAGAAGTGACCGCGATTGGCGGGGCCGGTGCACACCGGCCTCCTTCTTCGAATGCTCCAAGACTGCCCGTGCCTGGAAAGCTCTTCCGATGACCGGTTATATCCTGAAACGTTTGCTGTCGGCCATTCCCGTCCTCTTTGGCATCACGCTCATCGTCTTTCTGATTATGGCACTCGTTCCGGGAGATCCGGCAACAGCCATTCTCGGTTCCTACGCAACACCTGAGAATGTCGCGAAGCTGAACAAGGAACTCGGTCTCGACGCGCCGATGTGGCAACGATATTTCATCTGGCTTGGCAACATGCTGCAGGGTGATTTCGGGCAGTCCTTCGCGTTGAACCGTCCGGTACTCGACGAGATACTCGAGCGCTTCAGTGCCACGCTAATTCTTGCAGGCACCGCTTTCATTCTGTGCGCAGTCTTCGGTGTTGCCGCGGGCGTCATTTCGGCGGCAAACCAGTACGGCGCCGCAGACAAGGCCATTACCTTTGTCGTTCTACTGGGAATTTCCATCCCGTCTTTCTTTCTTGGCATGATGATGGTTCTGTTGTTTGCAGTAAATCTGAGATGGTTGCCTGTATCCGGCATGGTGGCTATCTATGGCGGCAGTGACCTTCCCGATATCCTCAAGCATCTGATCATGCCTGCATTGGCGCTCGCTGTTGTCGCAACCGGTGTCGTCGCCCGGCTGTCACGCTCCGCCATGTTGGAAGTGTTACGGCAGGATTTCATCCGCACCGCGCGTGCCAAGGGCGTTCATGAAGGCCAAGTCATCTGGCGCCATGCGCTTAGGGCGGCGATGGTGTCTATTATTCCGGTGCTCGGCATTCAGGCCGGATTCGTGTTATCGGGTGCTGTCTATATCGAAATGGTTTTCCAGTGGCCGGGTGTTGGTCGCATGCTCATCGACGCCATTCTGAAGCGTGACATCTTGTTGGTACAGGGCGGCGTCGTATTCGTTGCGGCCTGCTACGTTCTCTTCAACATCATTGTCGATGTGGCCCAATCCATGCTCGATCCGAGGATCAAGACATGAGGTCCTTCTTCAAACTGCTGTTTCGCAACAGGTTGGCTGCGGCGGGCGCTGTTGTCATGGCAGTCGTCGCGCTGCTGGCGCTGGCCACGCCATTCTTGCCGCTGCAGGACCCCGATATCACCAAGACCGCGGATCGCTTCATCCGCCCGTTTTCTGAAGGACATCTGCTTGGCACTGATCATCTCGGCCGCGATCTGCTTTCACGTCTGATGTGGGGCACGCGCCTGTCGTTGGCTGTGGGTTTTGCAGCCGCAATTGCTGCTGCGTTTATTGGTTCGGCCATCGGCATTGTCGCGGGTTATTTCGGAGGGCGATCGGACAACATCATCATGCGGATTGTCGATATGCTGATGGCCTTTCCCTACATCCTGCTGGCGCTCGCCATTGTCGCGGCGCTCGGCCCGGGACTAATGAATGCCCTGATCGCCGTTGCCGCCGTGAACGTGCCGTTTTTCGCACGCAATATTCGCGGTATTACGGTCGGCATTGTGCACAAGGAATTCATCGATGCGGCAAAGCTTGCCGGACTCGGTCACGCAAAGACCATCCTGTCGGAAGTGCTGCCAAATGTTATGCCGGTTATCATCATCGCCATGTCCACGACGATCGGGTGGATGATTCTGGAAACGGCAGGCTTGTCCTTCCTCGGCCTTGGTTCGCAGCCCCCTCAAGCAGATCTTGGTTCAATGCTGGGCGAAGCCCGGTCGGCTCTCATCGGCAATCCGCATACATCCCTCGTGCCGGGCTTTATGATCCTCGTCATCGTCATGGCGATCAACCTGCTCGGTGACGGCGTACGCGATGCACTCGATCCGCGGCTGAAGTCTGGTGCCCTGTCGCGGCCGATGGCGGCAACCCTTGTTGATCGCAACCGCGTGCCGGCACCGTCTGCCAATACCAACGCCATCCTCTCGATCAACAATCTGCAGACGCAGTTCCATGTAAAAGACCGTGTTTACAAGGCCGTGGGCGGTATCGACCTGGATATAAATCCGGGTGAATGCCTCGGTATCATCGGCGAGAGCGGGTCGGGCAAATCCGTGACCGCGCTCTCTATCATGGGACTTGTCGCCTCGCCGCCAGGCATCATCACCGGCGGATCGGTGATGTATGACCGTAAGGATTTGGTTGGTGCGCCATACAAAACGCTGCGTTCTTATCGCGGCGACAAGATCGCCTACATTTTCCAAGACCCGCTCGCAACCCTGCATCCGCTCTACAAGGTTGGTGATCAATTGGCCGAAGCCATACGATGTCATCACGATGTTCCGAAAAGCGAAGCGTGGGCGAGTGCCGTCCACCTGTTGAAATCTGTGCGGATTCCCAATGCTGAAAGCCGTGCGGAAAGCTTCCCGCATGAATTGTCCGGCGGTATGCGACAGAGGATCAGCATTGCCATGGCGCTCGCCAATGATCCGGATATCATCATCGCCGACGAACCAACAACTGCGCTCGACGTGACCGTACAAGCGCAGATTCTAGCGCTTCTCAATGACCTGCGCCGAGAACGCGGGCTCGCTATCATCTTCATCACACACGATTTCGGCGTAGTGGCGCAACTCTGCGACCGTGTCGCGGTGATGTATGCCGGTCGCATCGTCGAAACCGGCGAAACCGGCAATGTGCTTGCCGATCCGGCACATCCCTACACCAAACGGCTGATCGCCTGCGTACCAGAACTCGGCGGCGGACGCCGCAAGCTCGCCGCCATTCCCGGTTTGCCGCCGGCGGTCGACAAACTGCCGGATGGTTGCGCCTTTGCTGACCGCTGCGACAAACGCCGCGCAGAGTGTAGGAGTGGTGACATTCAACTCCGCTTGTCCCTCGGACGTCCTGTACGCTGTCTTTATCCCGAAAACGCACCGGCGGTGAGGAAATCTGCATGACGCTTGCACTCAGACTGGACAATCTTTCAAAATCCTTTGTCGTCGGAAAGCGCCTGTTTGGTGCGCCGAAAGGCATCGTTCGAGCAGTCCATCCTGTCACGCTTGACGTTGAAAAAGGCGAGACACTCGGTATTGTTGGTGAGTCGGGCTGCGGAAAGTCCACTTTTGCACGACTTCTTGTTGGGCTAATCGAGCCGACGACAGGTTCTATCGAGATTGACGGGCAGCCGCTCAACAATGCGGATCCGGCCGCCTTCGGCAAGAAGATCCAGTATGTGTTTCAGGATCCGGTGAGCAGCATCAACCCACGCAAAACCATCCGCCAGATCATGGTAGCACCGCTAAAGCACCTGCATGGCATGGACAGTGCGGCGCGCACCCAACGTATCTCAGAAATTTTTGCAACCGTGAGTCTGCGGGAGGAGTTTCTCGACCGCTACCCGCACGAGTTTTCCGGCGGGCAAGCCCAGCGGATCGGCATTGCCCGTGTATTGGCTGCTGAGGCTGAAATTTTGATCCTGGACGAGCCGGTTTCTGCACTCGACGTCTCCGTTCAGGCACAGGTTCTGAACCTGCTGGCTGATCTGAAAAACAAACTTAACCTCACCTATCTGTTCATCAGCCATGATCTGGCCGTCGTCGAAGCAGTGAGCGACCGGATCGCCGTGCTGTATTTCGGCTCTGTCGTTGAGATTGGCCGCGCAGACGATGTGTTCCGGGCGCCACGACATCCCTATACGAAGCTGCTCGCCGACAGTGCACCGGTCGTCGGCCGGCCATTAACGGCACCGGAAGGTAAGGAAACCGAGCTCCCCGACCCGTTGAACCCGCCCGCGGGGTGCGCCTTCCGTGCACGCTGTCCCCGTGCAATTGATCGCTGCATCAAAGAGGTTCCGGACTTGAACGGTGACAATGTCCAGCTTGCCGCGTGCTTCAATCCACTGGACTCATTGGTTCACGCCTGAGCAAGAGTTATTGACGCCATATTCAGACTGGTCTGGTTAGTAGACAGCATTCGTGCATCAAAAGCATAGGTTCGCTTCCTTCCCGATCGGGACCATTTACATGTCGGCGCCACAGCACGACGACTGGCCTTGACTTTCGCCGCCCAAGGTCGGTTTTTTAGTCCGCCGTTAACAGCATGTCCCAGACGCCGACGAACTAAGCCTCAATGTCTTAAGACTTGCGAAGGAATAGAAGCCAAAGAAGATTTAGGAGGCGGTGGCGGACGGTTACACAACGCCAAGCATCAAGCGTCGATTGTGCAATCCAGACCAAACGGCGTATTGAGAATGGGCGAAGTTCAATTCGTAGACGGACGCACTTCAGGGGCAAGTCGCACGCTACTGGATCAATAAGACAAAATCATATTAACTCGAAGCGGAACGAACACGTTCTGGCCGGACATTGATAACTGTTGGCACGAACACACAACTCCATAGCCTGAGGGAAAACGTCATGAAATATCGCGCACTGGGACGCACGGGCCTGAAAGTTTCAGAAATAACCATGGGTACTTTCTCTTTTGGTGGAAAAGGGCCCTTTGGGATGGTTGCCAATCAAGGTGTGGCCGAGGCGCGCAAGCTGGTGGATCTGTGCATCGACAATGGCGTCAATCTTTTTGATACATCGAATATGTACTCAACCGGACTTGCAGAGGAGATTCTCGGAGAAGTCCTCGAAGGCCGCTATGATGACATTCTCGTCACCTCAAAGGCGCGGATGCGCATCGGTGACGGGCCGAACGATGAAGGCGTGTCACGCTGGCATCTTATCCGGGAATGCGAACGATCCCTGAAACGTTTGCGCACCGATCACATCGATATCTACTACATGCATGAGTGGGACGGCACGACGCCGGTTGATGAAACGATGGCCGCGCTAGATACCCTCATTCAACAGGGTAAAGTTCGCTATGCTGGCTGCTCCAATTATTCCGCCTGGCATGTGATGAAATCTCTGGCGGCGGCGCCGAGCCATTCATCGCGCTTTGTCACCCAGCAGCTTCACTACACTTTGGAGGCACGTGAAGCGGAATATGAACTTTTGCCTTTATCAGTCGATCAAGGGCTTGGTGTTCTGGTATGGTCACCCCTTACTGCCGGCCTCCTGAGCGGCAAGCATAGACGCGGGCAGGATGTGCCTGAAGGTTCCCGCCAAGCCGCCGGATGGAACGAACCGCCGATCCGGGACATGCAGCGCTTGTGGAACATCGTGGATGTGCTCGTGGCTGTTGGCGAAGAGCACGATGTGTCGGCGGCACAGATTGCGCTTGCGTGGCTTCTGCGGCGTCCTGCGATTTCGTCTCTGGTGGTTGGCGGACGCAATGAAGAGCAGTTCCAACAAAACTTCAAGGCAGTGGATATCGTGTTGAGCGAGGACCAACTCCAGCGTCTCAATGATGTGAGCCGTCTGCCTTTGATCTACCCCTATTGGCATCAGCACAATTTCGCCCGCCAACGGTTTTGCGAGGCCGATCAGGCCTTGCATGCGGACTATCCGGATCGGCATTATGGCGGCGACGACCTGCTGGTTTAGCGCCCAGTCGCGGCCTTGATGATACGCTGCATGGCGAGCATGCCGGG
>Ga0209344_10005532_pt1 | contig 10864 bp, 10 predicted proteins | sample Cruoilmetagenom6_FD_187293 | JGI IMG/M metagenome (GOLD analysis project Ga0209344, IMG submission 187293) | Oil polluted marine microbial communities from Coal Oil Point, Santa Barbara, California, USA - Santa Barbara Oil Seep Sample 6 (SPAdes)... | ecosystem: Environmental > Aquatic > Marine...
TGCCGCGGAGACAGGTGGTTTGGTTTATCGGCGCGGGCACGTTCGTTCCAATCGATACCTTCGTCGCTATCATCCTCGTGATCCATAGAGGTTAATGTCTGCGCCCAGTTGGATTTAGTGCTTGCAATCAGCTCGCGGCGATCTTTGCGCCCCGCTTCACCCGCACTGTCAGACAATTGTGTCAGCAATTGTTCAGCCACCTGTTTTGCATCACCAACGATGCCAACAGTCACGGGTTTGGTCAAACCGATACGATCAGGGTTGATGTCTACCTGAATGATCTTTGCTGATGTCGGCCAGTAATCAATGCCGTATCCCGGCAGCGTTGAAAACGGGTTCAATCGCGTACCCAGTGCCAGTACGACGTCAGCCTTTGAGATCAGCTCCATCCCGGCTTTTGATCCGTTATAACCCAAAGGTCCGGCAAACAAAGGATGTGAACCTGGGAACGCGTCATTGTGTTGATAACCACAACAAACAGGCGCATCCAGACGTTCAGCCAAAGCTTGTGACGCGGAAATAGCCCCGCCGATAACCACACCGGCACCGTTCAGGATTACGGGAAATTTGGCATTCGACAGAAGTTCAGCCGCCTGGGAAATAGCGGCTGTACCACCTGCAGGGCGCTCAAAATCCACAATTGCAGGCAGGTCGATGTCAATCACTTGTGTCCAGAAATCGCGCGGTATGTTGATTTGTGCCGGTGCAGACAGGCGTTTTGCCTTCATGATAACGCGGTTCAACACCTCTGCCATGCGGCTTGGGTCGCGCACTTCTTCCTGATATGCCACACAATCAGCGAACATACGCATTTGCTCCACCTCCTGAAAGCCGCCCTGACCAATGGTCTTGTTGGCAGCTTGTGGTGTAACCAACAGCAATGGTGTGTGGTTCCAATAAGCGGTTTTGACCGGTGTCACAAAGTTCGCAATACCGGGGCCGTTCTGGGCAATCGCCATAGACATTTTACCTGAAGCCCGAGCAAAACCGTCAGCCATCATGCCGCCCGAATATTCATGGGCACAATCCCAGAATGTGATCCCGGCTTTCGGAAACAAATCAGAAATCGGCATCATGGCCGAACCGATAATCCCGAACGCATTGTCGATACCGTGCATTTGCATAACTTTTACAAAGGCTTCTTCTGTGGTCATTTTCATAAGATATACTCCCAAAGTGCCGCGTAGGGCATAATTTCAGTCTGCGCTGATCTAATGCAACAGATTATGCTACGTCCAGAAAATTAGCGCCGAATCGTGATACTTCTAAGATTCCGAAACAGCCTTCGGAAAAACAAAATCACTTTTCTTGTAGCCTTGAACATATAACAAGCCCGTCAGATCGGCATTGTTCAGGCGCACATCACATTCTGCTGCTACAATAGGTTTGGCGTGCAGTGCCACGCCCGTGCCCGCAAGCATCAGCATACCTAGGTCATTGGCCCCATCGCCCACAGCGATAACATCTTCACTGATCAGGTTCAATTTTGCAGTCAGATCGTTCAATGCCTCGACCTTGGCTTCACGCCCAAGGATCGGCATTTTGACCTTGCCTGTCAGCTTACCATCCGCATGTAGCAACGTGTTAGCACGGTTTTCATCAAAGCCGAGTGTTGCAGCAACAGCTTGTGTAAAGTCTGTAAAGCCGCCCGAAACCAGTGCCGCATATGCACCGTTTGCTTTCATTGTTGCAACCAATTCAGGGCCACCCAGCATCAAATCAATCCGCGTATCCAAAACGTGCTGAATAACCGAGCTGTCCAACCCTTTCATCAACCCAACACGTTCGATCAATGCAGCATCAAAATCCAGCACACCATTCATTGCCCGTGCGGTAATATCGGCCACATGTGCACCTACCCCCGCTTCAATCGCCAACTCATCAATGCATTCCTGCCGGATCATTGTGCTATCCATATCGGCCAGCAAAACTTTCTTTCGCCGCCCCTCAATCTGTTGGATTACAAAATCAATGCCCTGTTCCTGCAATTCCTGCCAGACCATTTCTGTATTTTCAGGAAACTTCACCATTTCAATGTCACAGGCAATATTTTCAGCCAACCAAACCATGCCCTGAACCCCTAGTTTCATGGCGGTTTGGATAGCCAAAGCAGAGCTTAAATTGGCCCGTTTCGGGTCAGCGATGAGAGTAGCGACATACATAAAAATTATTACTCCTATTGATTCTATCTGCATTTACTGATTCAAATAGGATGAGGCCCATCGGATGTTCAAGTTCTAACTGCCAGGTTAGCAGCCCGTTTTGGGCTTAGAACGCCGATGTGGCTTCACAGGAACCGTTTTAGGTCCCGGCTTTTTTGTTGCTCGCACTGTTCTTTTAACAGTCTTACATTTTGCCATTAGCTTCACCTCCTTTCTGCTTGTTAGTTACAAGCACAATATTTGGTGTTTCCAATGGGCCTCACAACAATGATTTACCGAAATTTAAAATAAATCAAGGAGTCGTTTGTTCTTATTATGTTCTTTATTGTTTTAGCGCACTTAAAAAATATAGGAACGATCATATTTATAGCTGCTAAGGATTTAGGTCATTACCGACTGCATATCAGCCAAATGCGGCATCTTGACCAGCGTTTTTTGTTGCATCCCTTACTTCATACCCCTAAAGCGGCAAGTGGGACACCCTTCCCCAACGAAGGGCAAATATCTGTAAGGATACTATTATGACAATACCACAACCGGACATTCGTCCGAACAATCCCCAATTCTCTTCCGGCCCCTGCACAAAGCCGACCACATGGTCGCTGGATGCATTATCAAATGCTGCTCTTGGTCGTTCGCACCGTGCGGCAATTGGCAAGGATAAACTGCTGGCGGCAATTGAAACCACCCGTGAAGTACTGAACATTCCTGCCGATTACAGGATCGGTATCGTTCCCGCATCTGACACAGGTGCCGTCGAAATGGCATTATGGTCACTTCTGGGCGCACGCGGTGTGGATATGCTTTCATGGGAAAGCTTTGGCGCAGGCTGGATAACAGACGTTGTGAAACAGTTGAAACTGGATGTGACCCACCATCAGTCGGACTACGGTCAACTGCCTGATCTGGATGCAGTGAACTTTGACAATGACGTCGTGTTCACATGGAACGGCACCACATCCGGTGTGCGGGTTCCCAATGGTGATTTCATTCCAGCGGGTCGCACTGGCCTGACCATTTGCGATGCAACCTCTGCCGCTTTTGCACAGGACCTTGCATGGGATAAATTGGATGTCACAACGTTCAGTTGGCAAAAAGTACTGGGCGGCGAAGCTGCCCACGGAATGCTGGTACTTAGCCCAAGGGCGGTAGAGCGTTTGGAAAATTACACACCAGCTTGGCCATTACCGAAAATCTTTCGCCTGACAAAAGGTGGCAAATTGAACGAGGGTATCTTCAAAGGTGCTACTATCAACACACCGTCTATGCTGGCGGTTGAAGATTACCTGTTCGCACTTGATTGGGCTAAATCCCAAGGCGGTAAAGACGGGTTGATTGCCAAGGCTGACGCCAATATGGGCGTGCTGGCTGATTTTGTGACTGCAAACGACTGGATTGATTTTCTGGCCGAAGACCCTGTGACATGGTCAAATACATCCGTTTGCCTGAAAATCACCGATCCGCGCGTAACCACATTGGATGCGAATGCACAAGCGGCCTTTGCCAAAGGCCTGACCAAGCTGCTGGAAACCGAGGCTGTTGCATACGACATCGGTTCCTACCGTGACGCCCCTGCGGGCCTGCGCATCTGGACAGGCGGCACTGTTGAACAGACTGATCTGGAAGCCCTGACCCCTTGGCTGACATGGGCGTTTGAAACCCAACTGGCAACTCTTTCCTAATACTTCGGCTGGCCGCGCAAGGCCAGCTTACCCATACATTCAAAGGAGGCATGAAATGCCTAAAGTACTTGTATCCGATAAACTGTCTGAAACTGCCGTTCAAATTTTCCGCGATAATGGCATTGAGGTTGATTTTGAACCCGCGCTGGGCAAAGACAAAGATGCCCTACTGGCCAAAATAGGCGAATATGACGGGCTTGCCATTCGGTCTGCCACCAAGGTCACAGAGAAACTACTGGCAGCTGCCGACAATCTGAAAGTCATCGGGCGCGCGGGCATCGGTGTGGACAATGTTGACCTGAAAGCGGCCAGCAAAAAAGGTGTGATCGTAATGAACACACCATTCGGCAACTCTATCACCACTGCCGAACACGCGATTGCAATGATGTTCGCCGTGGCCCGCCAAATTCCCGAAGCCAGCGCATCCACCCATGCAGGCAAATGGGAAAAATCGAAGTTCATGGGCGTTGAACTGACCAGTAAAACACTTGGCCTGATTGGCTCCGGCAACATCGGTTCTATCGTAGCCTCACGCGCTTTGGGCCTGAAAATGAAGGTTGTCGCATATGATCCGTATCTATCCGAAGAACGTGCAAAAACCATGGGCGTGACCAAGGTTGAGCTGGATGAACTGATATCGAAAGCAGATTTCATCACACTGCATGTTCCAAAAACCGATCAGACAGCTGGCATGATTTCCCGTGACATCATTGAGAAAATGAAACCGGGCGTACGTATCGTGAATTGTGCGCGTGGCGGATTGGTCGACGAAACCGCACTGGCCGAAGCCTTGAAATCAGGACAGGTGGCGGGAGCTGCGTTTGATGTATTTGAAACCGAACCGGCCACCGACAGCCCCTTGTTCAATCTACCCAACGTAGTTGTGACACCGCACTTGGGGGCCGCTACATCCGAAGCACAAGAAAACGTTGCCATTCAGGTGGCCGAACAATTGTCGGATTACCTGAACAACGGGGCCGTTTCCAACGCGATCAACATGCCGTCGATCACCGCCAAAGAAGCCCCTATCCTAGGGCCGTTTGTGAAACTGGCGGGCCACCTAGGGGCCTTCGTCGGCCAACTGACCGATGAACCGATTGAGGCGATCAACATCACCTATGACGGCAAGGTTGCCGAAATGAACACTAAGGCATTGGGGTCGGCTGCTATAGCAGGTGTGATGAAGGCACAAAACCCGGATGTGAATATGGTGTCCGCCCCTGTGATTGCAGCCGATCGCGGCATCAAAATTTCCAGCACAACACAGGATAAATCCGGCGTGTTTGACAGCTATATCAAGCTAACGGTGAAAACGGCCCGCCGTGAACGCACAATTGCAGGCACGGTATTTTCCGATGGAAAACCAAGGTTTATCCAGATCAAAGGCATCAATATCGACGCTGAAGTTGGTCACCATATGCTGTACACAACCAATAAAGATGTCCCCGGCATCATCGGAACTTTGGGGCAAACCTTGGGTGAAAACGGCGTCAATATCGCGAACTTCACCTTGGGCCGCAGTGAAGAAGGGGCAGATGCCATAGCGCTTTTATATCTCGACGAAGCCCCTTGCGATATGGCTCTGAACAAGTTGAAAAAAACGGGCCTGTTCGCATCCGTGCAACCACTGGAATTTGAAATTTAAAAACAGAAAGGCGGCTGATACAGGCCGCCATTTTTACCGCCCAAAAAATTTTCTTTTCAAATGTAACACAGCTGTTCGCAGTAAGTTACGCAGGTTAAACTGGCTGCGTAAAAGCTGTATCATTTGGCTTTCGGTTAACTTACGGATGCGTCTAACCGACTTATCCCAGTCTGCCGGTTCATAATCTGCAATGCGTTGGTTTGCCCAGAAACCGATCTTGTAATCGCGGGCGTATTTAGCCGCATATGCTTTTTCGAAATCCCGCAAATATTGCGGCGCATTTTCATGGATGGTTTTGGAAAGTGCTGCGCCCAACAATCGCCCTTGTTCGATCGCAATGCGAATGCCTTCACCCGCAATCGGGGTGGCACAGTTCGCGGCATCACCAACCCGGATCATATTGTCAAAAACAGCTTTTTCATCAAAAGAAACCGATGGAATTATCCCTGAATTAACCTCAAAATCAGCAGGAACCTTAACCCCCATCTTATCAAGAAATCCGCTTGCCAGAAGTGCAGTTATCAAATCACGCGGATTATCATCCGTATCAGGTTTGATCACACCAACACCCAGACGGATTTTATTGTAATTGGTTGGAAAAACCCATCCATAACCGGACAAAACCGGGGACCCCACAAATAGGATTGCGCGGTTCATCGGGTAGTTTTCCTGCACAAATTCATATTCGGTTCCAACGCCCATACGGTTAGGTTTGACACCATGCCCCAACGCATCAAGTACGGCGCACTGCCAACCAGAGGCGTCTATGATATACTTTGAATGAATGGTTTCTTCGCCGTTATTGCGCGTGCGAATGGTGGAAATATATCCACCATCCGATTGTCTGGATGTGGTTAAAAACTTGGCTGCTAATATAAGTTCACGGCTCTTATGATCTGATAAAGACGCCAGATACCGATATAACCCCGTAATATCCAGAACCACCATTTTATCGGTTTCAATATCAAAAACAGCTTCTGAATTGTCAGAGTAAAACTCAATTCTATCAACCAGTTGATAATATTTTTCAGGAATGGAAAGCCTGCGCATATCACTTAGAAAGCTACCGCCACTGGTGCGCACAGGTCGGCCTATTTCGGCGTCTTGATGTACGATTATGCTGTTGATATCGTCTGACAGTGCCGATGCAACGGATAATCCTGCGGGGCCGCCACCAACGATCAGGACATCACAATTACGCATACTGTCAGGCCTCTAGCCCCAATAGATCAAATGCTATTTCCGGCACCTCTTCAGGCGCACCTGCCAACATATCCGCCTCGGCCATATGCAACTCACCATGATCCGCATAACCCCAAAGTGCACCTATGTTTGGGATATCATTATTCTTGGCCCCGAAAATATCCATTTGCCGATCACCGATCATAATGCATTTTGCAGGGTCTTCACCGATTTCATCCAAAGCGAATTGCAACAGGGCGGTTTTGTCGGAATTGGCGCCGTCCAGTTCAGAACCGAACAGACGTTCCACAGGTTCCAATAGCCCGAAATGTTCCGCTATTTGCTGCGCGTAAACCTGCGGTTTCGACGTTGCAATAAACAGGCGCGCTTCGACCGTTAGCAATTCATCAAACATCTGACTTACACCATCATAAGGGACTGCATCAAACATGGCTTCGCTTGTGTAGTAATCACGATATAGATCAACCGCACGACCAATATCCCCGCCTTCGCCCAATAGCTCTGAAAAGATATAAGGCAGGGGCATTCCGATCAAACCGCGCAACTCATCCGCAGTTGGTTCTTCGGCCCCAAGTTCAATCATTGCATGTTGAAGCGAAGACATAATGCCGGATTGGCTGTCCAGCAAGGTGCCATCAAGGTCAAAGAATATGGTCAACATTTGCCGTAAATCCCCCCGTATGATTAACGTATGACACGCGTATGACAAATTGTCAGACTTTAAAATACGCAGCCTAATCGAAAAACGGCGTCAATTGGTACACCACAACCGAATTTTCATCCAAAGCCTGCTGCATCAAATCACGTTCTTCTTGATTAATATCGTGACCTTCATCAAGACGTTCCTGCAATGTGCCGTATCCTGTCACATCCAAAGGGGCCAAGTCAGCCCGCTTCAGCAACGCCACCGTTTCACGCACGGCTTCTGCTTCATCAACCCCGCTGGCAAAGCACATCATCGCCCCGCCTGTAGCGTTCTTGGGCAGACCATCACCGTCGTTGCGACCAACCTGAACCAGCAGGGTGAAAACCTGTTGGGGGCGCTTTTGTTTTGCGTCTTTTTCCATTACAGCAGGATCAGTCGCGCAATAGTTCATTGATCGAGGTTTTTGACCGTGTTTTCGCATCAACCTTTTTCACGATCACGGCGCAATATAGATTAACATCATTTTTCGACGGCATTGAACCGGCCACCACAACGGAACCCGATGGCACTTCACCGTACATCACTTCACCCGTATCGCGGTCAACGATTTTGGTGGATTGGCCGATGAACACACCCATACCCAGAACCGAACCTTCACGCACGATGCAGCCTTCAACCACTTCGGAACGCGCACCGATAAAGCAATTGTCTTCAATGATTGTCGGGCCTGCCTGCATTGGTTCCAGAACACCACCAATACCAACCCCGCCGGACAGATGAACATTTTTACCGATTTGGGCACAAGACCCGACCGTGGCCCAGCCATCGACCATAGATCCTTCATCCACATAAGCACCGATATTCACAAACGACGGCATCAAAACAACGCCTTTGGCAATAAATGCAGAACGACGTACAATTGAGCCGGGCACGGCACGAAAACCTGCATCTTTCCAACGGTTTTCACCCCAGCCGTCAAACTTGGATGGGACCTTGTCCCACCAACCCGCATTGTCGGGGCCGCCTTCGATAATTGCCATATCGTTCAAACGGAATGACAACAGCACGGCCTTTTTAGCCCATTGGTTAACATGCCAATTGCCGTCTGCGCGTGGTTCGGCCACCCGCAAAGAGCCACTATCCAGTGCGCTTAAAGTATCTTCAATCGCCTCTCGAACTTCACCTGTCGTGGCAGGAGTAATCGTGTCACGGGTATCCCATGCAGCTTCAATCGCGGTTTCCAGTTGTGCATTTAGCATATTTATCTCCAATTCGTGTCTGGATAGATTTGTTAGATGCCTATAGTTTGATTTAATGCCGTGCGCAATCCACGGCGACAATAGGTAAGGAATAATCGACATGGGCAGACATCAAGAAAGCTTTCCAGACGCACAAACAGATTTAAAAACATTAAAAGAAACGCCGGATACACCGCAAACGCGGGCACCTGCATACAGGTTGGCCTTTGCCGATCCGGATTTTTTGTGTCGGGATGAATTGCGTGCAACACGTATTCAGTTGGAAATGCTGAAGCCGGAGATGGTTCTGGCGGAACGCGGTATAGAAAGCACCGTTGTAATGTTTGGCGGCGCACGCATTCCCGACCCCAAACACAAAAGTACCGCACGCACGAAAACACTGGCAAATTTATCAAAATATTATGATGAGGCCCGAAAATTTTCCCGCATTGTCACTGAAAAAAGCATGAAAAGCTATGGCCGTGAAAACGTAGTTGTCACAGGCGGTGGGCCGGGTGTGATGGAAGCGGGCAATCGCGGTGCCATTGACGCGGGCGGGGCATCCATTGCGTTAAATATTGTACTGCCACACGAACAAGCACCGAATGAATATTGTACGCCGGAACTGTGCTTTAATTTCCATTATTTTGCGACTCGCAAAATTCATTTTCTGATGCGGGCAAAGGCCGTTACCGCTTTTCCCGGTGGTTTTGGTACTTTGGATGAATTGTTCGAAACCTTGACCCTGATCCAGACAGACCGGATGATGCGAATACCCGTGATTTTATTTGGTGAAAAGTTCTGGCGTTCAATCATCAACTGGGAAGCATTGGCCGATGCCGGCACAATTGGTGCGGATGACTTGGAGCTGTTGAATTTCGTCGAAACTGCCGATGAAGCTATCGAAATTATGAATAATTGGGATGTTGAAAATCCAAGCTATTCCACAACATAGTCTACCAATTCCGTACGCTGAAAAAAGTTAAAATTATCGTCTGAAACAAGGGTGATCCGAGTACGGTTCTGATCATCCTGCCAGACGGATATACCTTCCAGATTATCATGGGTACCGAATGCGGTTTCCACCAGCACCTGTTCCTCTACAAAACCCGTTTTGGCCAATGTGAACCGCCTAACCCTTGTCGCAACGCCCAATGGAATTTTAAAATCGCGTTCAAGCAGATAAAACTTGCCATCAGGCCCAAAATCGGCCCCCGTAACCAGAAACGCGCCGCGCCGTGGAATACTTAAACGTTTATCCCATGCCTTGCCGTTGAAACGGTAAACCGGGAACGGCTTATCCAATCGGCCGGACCGTTCCGGCAGCGCATAAAGCCAACCCTTTGCATTAATCGCCAATGCTTCCAGCGATGAATTATTTTGCAGCGATTTAAAGTCTTTGTGTTTCGGAAATTTTTGCGCGGCAGAATTTGTATCCATGTATGCCCAGACACGGTGTTTACGTTCAAATGACACAAATATTCGCCCTTTGGCACCGACGGCAATACCTTCGGCATCCACGGACAAATTTCCGACAGGGGCCCCTTTTGTAGTTTTAATCGGAACAAGGGTTTGATCCGTTACATTGGTAATTTCCCCATTTTCACGAACAATCCTACCCGATATGAAATACCCATGGTCCGAAGTGGCCAAAAACGCCTGACCTTTGTCATCCAGATGAAGCGATGAAATGCCGCCAAAGGCAGCATCCCGCAAACTCCATGTATAGGATGAAAGCAGGGTTGCTTCTGCCCCTGCAACACTATTGGCAGCGAAGCATAACGCCGCAATCCATCTGATCATTGTGACGTTAACACCCTTCGGCATTGGCTTGGCAGATCGGCCATAACATAATCACGCGCACCGCGTTTTTTCTGCTTTTTCTTTTTGGGCGCATTCGGATCAGGTGGCTTCAGTGCTGTTGTAACCCACCAGTTCAAATCCTTATCACAACCCGTGGCGTTCTTTGACAGCTGTTTGACTGTTGGCTTTTGGGTCTTGCATATTGTTGACCCTTTCGGACATTTCAGGCGCACGTGAAAATGATAATGATGGCCCCAATAGGGCCTTATTTTTTGCAACCATTTCCGATTGCCTTTGGCATATTTACACATCCAGACTTTGGCGGGGGCCGTGATGAAAATACGATCAACCGCAGGGTCGCTTGCCGCTGCTTTGATCACTTCCATATGGGCAGGTGTCCAATTGCCGTTCACCGTGCGCCAATTCTTTGATCGTACAGTTTTTGACGACAGTGCCTCACGTTCGGCACGACTTAGGTCCAAACG
>Ga0209344_10005533_pt1 | contig 10863 bp, 5 predicted proteins | sample Cruoilmetagenom6_FD_187293 | JGI IMG/M metagenome (GOLD analysis project Ga0209344, IMG submission 187293) | Oil polluted marine microbial communities from Coal Oil Point, Santa Barbara, California, USA - Santa Barbara Oil Seep Sample 6 (SPAdes)... | ecosystem: Environmental > Aquatic > Marine >...
TACAAAGCCTAAAAAATTTTCTTATTCTAATCTTACTCAGCCATTAAAAGAGCAACGATCTTGTTATATGACATATACTAGTCAAGAAGTTCATGATTTATTACGTGAAGGTTTTGACAGATCACCAATGTTTAATGGAAGAATTCAGAGTATTGGTCCGAGATACTGTCCTTCTATAGAAGATAAAATTGATAGGTTTGCAACAAAGGATCGACATCAGATGTTTATTGAACCAGAAGGCTGGAACACTGTTGAAATATATGTAAATGGCTTTTCAACTTCATTGCCTGAAGATGTACAAGCAAAGGCACTTCGTAGGGTTGTGGGCTTTAAAGATGTAAAGTTTTTCCGTTTTGGTTATGCAATTGAGTACGATTATTTTCCCCCAACGCAATTAAAACATACCCTTGAGACAAAGTTGGTAGATAATTTATATTTTGCCGGACAAATTAATGGAACTACCGGTTATGAAGAAGCGGCTTCACAGGGGCTTATGGCTGGTATTAATGCAGCATTGAAAGTGCAAGAGAAAGAACCCTTTATTTTAAAGCGTAACGAAGCCTATATTGGCGTTTTAATCGACGACTTAATAACTAAAGGAACAGAAGAGCCTTATCGAATGTTTACTTCCAGGGCAGAATACAGGACTTTGTTAAGACAAGATAATGCAGATTTAAGACTGACACCAATGTCATTTAATATTGGTTTGGCATCAAAAGAACGTCTGAATCGCGTTATTGAAAAGCAAGAAAAGACGGATTTATTTGTTAGTTTTTTAAAAAAAACAAGTGTGGATCCAAAAGCAATTAATCCTATTTTGGAAACTAAGGATTCGGCCGTGATTTCGCAATCGATGAAGATGTTTAAGATAGCTGCAAGACCACAATTGGATTTTGATGATGTAAGACAGTTTCCTAAAGTAAATGATTTTATTATAGATAATAATATGGATAATGAGATCATTGAGCAAACCGAAATTCATGTTAAATACGCTGGTTATATTGAGAAAGAAAAGAATAATGCCGACAAGCTCAATCGTTTGGAGAAGGTTTTAATTCCAAATAATTTTGACTATAGTAAAGTAAAGTCTTTGTCCTTTGAGGCACGCGAAAAATTGACTAATATTCAACCTACAACGATCTCACAGGCCAGTAGAATTTCTGGAGTAACACCAAGTGACGTTTCTGTTTTATTAGTATATATGGGCAGATAATTATAATTTTTAAAATCACTTGTTCCACGTGAAACAATTAGGTAATTCTCCAATTTCTAACGCAGCTCTTAAGCCTTACTTAGCGTGTAAAGATTATACTGTTTCAAAAGAATTATTCAATATTCTGATCGATGAAGAAACAGAATTATTGATTACATCCCCAAGACCTGATGACGAAAATTTGAGTAAATACTATGAGAGTGAAGACTACATTTCTCATTCAAATAGTAATAAATCGCTCTTTGATAAAATATATCAATTTGTTAGGAATTATACGTTAAGACGGAAAATTAAACTTATTAATTCTTTTGATTCCGAAGAGAAGACCTTACTTGATATTGGAGCTGGTACAGGTGAATTTTTATTTAAATGTCATAAAGACGGCTGGAAAATTGAAGGTGTTGAGCCAAGTATGATTGCTCGTAAACTGGCAGAAGAAAAAACAGGAACAAAACTCAAAACTCAAATCTCAGAATTAGGAACCCAAAGATATGATGTAATTACAATGTGGCATGTATTAGAACATCTTCCTAATTTAATGGAATATGTTTCACAGCTTAGTGAATTATTAAAACCTAATGGAACAATAGTTATTGCTGTACCAAATCATAAAAGCTTTGACGCATCCTATTACGGAGAGTTTTGGGCTGCTTATGATTTGCCGCGGCATTTATGGCATTTTTCTCAAACGGCAATAAAAAATTTATTTGATAAAGAAAATATGAAAGTGAAGCAGACACTTCCAATGAAGTTCGACGCTTATTATGTGAGTCTGTTATCCGAAAAATATAAGAAAGGAAAAATGAACGTACTTAAAGCATTTAATATTGGCTTGCGATCAAATTTAAAAGCAAAACAAACAAATGAGTATTCTTCTTTAATTTATGTTATTAAAAAGGCTTAAATCGCGTTTTAAGACGTTTTAACGGTATTTTCCTTTTAATGATGATAAAATATATAGTCAAATTCGAATCTACACCTAAGAATTCCTTTAATTAACTAAAATGAAATAGATTTTAATTATTTATATATTTTAATTATAAATTTTACTGATAATGCTTTTTTGAGTAATTTGGCATGAGTATTTTCATATATTTGCGACCGAATTTATAAAAATAGAATAATGAAGAAAATAGGAATAGTATTTGTTTTTGCAATTGCCTTAATGTCTTGTACTCAAACCAAAGTAGGATATGTAGATATTGACGAAATAGTGAAAGAGTACAAAGCAACTAAAGATGCTGAAAAAGCAATTAATGAAAAATCTGCTGGTATCAAAGGACAACTAGACCAGTTAGGTGCAGAATATCAAAAAAATGTAACTGATTATTATGCCAAGATGCAAAAGATGTCAAATAAGGCAAAGCAACAAGCGGAAGCCACTTTAATGCAGCAGCAAGAAACTTTTAAGCAACGCCAGCAACAAGCGCAAGCGGAGGTTCAAAAAGATGGGCAAGAAAGAATGGACGAGATTAATGAAAACATTATTGATTTTGTTTCTGATTATGCCAAGGCCAATGGTTTTGCCTATATTTTAGGAACTTCTGAGCAGACAAAAACGGTACTTTATGGAGATTCAAAAACCGATTTAACAGATATTATTTTAGAAAATTTAAATGATGACTATAAGAAAGAGAATAAAAAAGAAGTAAAAGAAGAAGAAATAGAAAAATAGTTAAGTTACTGATAATCAAATAATTAAAGCTTCAAATTTTTTTTGAAGCTTTTTTATTTACCTGATAAATTGATGCTTTCATGTATCTCTATATGAAAGTTTTAATGAATTTGCAATAAAAAATCACGGTTTTTATACTTAACTTATTAAAAGCACGTTATTATCTAATACATTTAACTCAACCGAATACACATGAAGAATTACATACTAACAGTAATTTTCGCTTGTACAAGTCTTATATTACAAGCACAATTTTCAACTGGAAAGCACCATATAAAGTATTTAGATATCAATACCGGTAACTCTGATTATGGTGTTGATTTCATAGATAATAATAAAGTAGTCTTTACCGCAGCAACATCAGAAAGAGTAAGTAACAACTCCAAATATCAGGCTCATTTGGATTTATTTGAAGGAGAAGTGGGAGATGAAGGAGAAATTATCAATAAATCACGAAATAATGGTATCATTTCAAAGAGGATAACAAAAACAGGAGCGACTTTTACAAGTGATAATAAAACAGTCTATTTTGCTGCAAAAAAATATGTAAAGAGAAAACCAAGGAAACCTGTAAGATCGGAAATTTTTAAAGCAACCATAGATGAAAGTGGAGTTTGGACAAATATTGAAAAATTATCAATAAATAAGAAAAATTACACTATAGAGAATCCAACCCTGAATAAGGAAGAAAATAAACTTTATTTTAGTTCTGATTTACCCTCAACTTTGGGAGGGAAAGACATTTTTGTTTCTGATATTAATGAAGACGGTACTTTAGGCGAACCAAGAAATTTAGGAGATAAAGTTAATACTCCAAAAGATGAAATAACACCATTTATCGCAGATAATAATTTTTTGTATTTTTCTTCCAATGGAAGAGAAGACAGTATAGGAAATTTTGACATTTATACAAGTGAAGCTTTTGAGAATATTGTTTCTGAACCTTTACATTTAGACTCACCGATTAATAGTATTAATGATGACTTCGCATATATAGTTAATTCTGATAAGGGATATTTTTCATCAAATAGATTACAAGGTCAGAAGAATAATGATATTTATTCATTTTATATAGAACCTGACAAACCAATAGAATGTTTACAAGAAATCGTTGGAACTGTAAGAGATAAAGAAACAGAATCATTATTATCTGAGGCTTTAATTAGTGTTATTGATGATGAAGGTCAAGAAATTAAAACACTTACTACAGATGAAAAAGGTAATTATAGTTTTAGCCTAGACTGTAGAAGTACTTTTACAATTAGAGCCAATAAACCACAGTATTCTGAAGAAGAGCATATTGTGAATACGGCTAATTATTTAAGCGCACCACCATTAGAAGTAAATCAAGGCTTATCAAAAGATTTAATTTCAACAGAAAACAACAAGGTTTCTATTAAAGTAAACCCTATTTATTTTGGATTTGATAAATCAAACCTTAATAGTGATGCGAAAATTGAACTTGATAAGATTGTCAAAGTCATGAAAGAAAATAGCTCTGTAATTGTTGAAGCCGCCTCACATACTGATTCAAGAGGTAGTGAAGCATATAATCAAAAACTTTCTGAAAGAAGATCACAAGCTTCAGTTGATTATATTATTTCCAAAGGGATTGATGAAAGTAGAATTAAATCGAAAGGTTATGGTGAGAGCCAATTGCTAAACAACTGTACAAGTGGTGTTCGTTGTACCAATGATCAGCATCACTTTAACAGAAGAACCGAGTTTATAATTATTAATAAGCAAGTATTAAATAATCCTAAGGAATCGTTAAATACAAATAAAATTGTTGCAATTTCTGAAGATGAGACTGAAGAGGACAAGTTTTCAAAAACGAATACTAAGGATAAGATTGATTTATTGAATGAACCATCTTCTTATATTGAAAAAAAAACCGAGGGTAGCGGAACATATGATGTTATAGAAAATAATAATCTTGGTGATAATATAAGTGGAGATAATGTTCAAAAGAAAGAAGATGAGAATAATATAGTTTCTGAAGATAATTCAGCCAAAGTATTAAAAGAAACAAATAAGGCTATAAATTCTGAGTCAAATGATGAAGTTGCAGTAATTTCTAAAGTTGTTGAGGTAGGAGAAGAGAATAAGTTTTCAAAAACGAATTCTAAAGATGCGATTGATTTATTAAATGAACCATCTTCTTACACTGAAAAAAAAAACGAAAATAGCCAAAAAGAAGATATTATAGAAAATAGTAATCTTGGCGATATTACGAGTGAAGATACTACTCAAAAGAAAGAAGTAGAGAAAGAGAATAATATAGTTTCTGAAGATAATTCAGCCAAAGTATTAAAAGAAACAAATAAGGCTTTAAATTCTGAGTCAAATGATGAAGTTATAGTAAAAAACAAAACTTCCGATCAAAATAATGTTAAGGATTATTCGGAAATAGAAGAAACCGAAAGTAAATTTTCTGAGGATAAAATTATTGGCAAAATTGGATATAGGGAACCCGAACCTGATAAAGAGAAAAAAATATCTGAAACGACTATAAGAAACACAAATATTTCAATTGTTGACAATCATGAAATTTCATCATACAACGAAATAAGATCTGAGGTTGACACTGATAATATGGGGGTTGATAATTCCAAATCAATAACTCCCTTGAAAGATAAAAATCTTAATAAAGAAGAAGTACCTGTATCAACAGAGACTTCTTCTTCTTTGTTTAATGAAGTCACAGATAAGAAGATTCTGAATTTGAAAAAAGAGAAAAACTTAGATGAACTACAAATTACGAAACAATCAACCAGAAAAATTACTCAAGAAAACACAGGTATAAAGCCCAATGACTATATAGAAATCATTAGTTCAAATGAAGATGAAGTTTCATTACTCGAAAGAAGTAAGCGAACAAGCGTTACCAATAAAGAAATAAGCTCTAAAGGGACTAATATTAATAAGGGAGCAAGTAAGTTATTTGATGAAGAGGAAGAAGATATTGTAGCTAATGCAAATAATTTTTCAAGAGACTTTACCAAGGATATAGTTATAACGGATTATAAAAAAACAACTAAACCTGTTAAAAAGCCAACAGAAGTTATAATTAAAGAACAAAAGGAACAATTTAAGAAAGATTATGTTTCAAGTACCAGAACAATAAAAAAAGAGGAGGTACTGAAAATAAACTCAATTGATGTCTCACCTATTTCAATTAAAAACAATGGTAAATATATTGAAACATCAAGATCTAATAAAGTAGATGTGATGCGAATTAATTTTCAAATTGATAATAATGAATATATTACTTCCGGCTACAAAAAGGTGTATATTTTAATTCAAAACCCATCAGGAACTATCTTAAATCGAAAAGGTAAATTTGAAATGAAAAATGGTAGAGAACTTACGTATACAGAAAAAACAAATGCTTATTATAATAACAACCATTTAAATATATCCATGGTAACTGATCGATTTATTCAAAGAATTATAAAGGGCGTTTACACAATAATTATCTATATTGAAGGTTATCCTGTTGGCTTGGAAATGCTTGAATTAAGTTAAGCGTGAAAACGCATTCAATTAACCTATTGTCGATCATATTTAAATTTGAATCAGTCACTTATAATTTTCAATCTACTTATGTTGTTTTATTAAACGTAGGTATTATTCCAAATTTTATCAAAAAAAGTTTATCATAAATTAGTAACTTCATTGCCTGATTAAAAATTGTTTAATTATTCATGAAGTTTAATAGAATACTATTCTTTTTATTGATATCTCTTTTGATTCCTCATGCTTTAGAAGCTAAATTGAAAAAGAACAAATCTCGATTAACTACTCGTACTTGTTTAAATAAAGTTGAAAGTTCTTTATTAAAAGCCAATTTGGTTCATCCAACAAAGACCAAAATTGATACCATTATAATAGATTCTGAAAAGGTTTTAAAAATTAATGGAATTGATATAAGTGCCATGTCAATTAAAGGAAATGGTAAATATGTTACCACAAAAAGCGCTAGAAAGACAGATGTGATGCGTATCAATTTTCAAATTGAAAATAATGAAAATATTACACCGGGATACAAAGAAGTATATATCTTGATTCAAAATCCTAAAGGCAAAATTCTAAATAAGAAAGGTACTTTTGAAGTCGTAGGTGGTAAAGAACTTTACTATACTGAAAAGACAAATGCATATTATACTAATAACTATCTTAAAATATCAATTTTAACTGATCGGTTTATTCAAAGAATAATACGGGGTTATTACACTATTACAATTTACATAGAAAATTATCCGGTTGGCTTAGAATCATTAAAACTTAGGTAGATATATTATATCATAAAATAATTAAAATTAGTAACTTCATTGGCAAAATCGAAAATCAATATTTGCCAGTATGAAATTCAATAAAGCCTTATTTTTTTTACTGATTTGTGTTACAATAGCATCATGTAAAAAGAAAAACCCACAACAGCAAACCGACAACCTTTTTAAATTTAAAGAGTATATCAATTACACAACTACAGGTGTAATTTCCGTTGCCGAAAATATTCAGATTGGTTTAGCAAAAGAAATTGAAAGCTGGGAACCAAATACTGAAGTTTCTGATAAAATTGTTTCAATATCCCCTTCCGTAAAAGGAACAATAATTACACTAAATTCAAGAACCTTAAAATTTAACCCTCAAGAAAGTTTAAAACCAGATACAGAATATACTGTAAAAGTGAACTTATCAAGACTACATAAAAATGTTCCATCTGAATTTAAAAACTATACCTTCAAGTTTAAAACCATTCAACCAAATTTTACAATAAACACGAATAACATTCAGTCTTACAGTAAAAAATGGCAATATTTAGAAGGTGTGTTAAAATCTGCTGACGTTTTACCTATAGAAACTGCCAAAAATTTGATTTCAGCCTCCCAAAAAAGTAAGAACCTATCTATTAAATGGCAGCCGGTTGCTCGATCTACTTCAATTTATGAATTTAAGATTGACAGTATTCAGCGATTCGAAGATGATTCTGAAATAGAAATTAAATGGTCTGGTAAAAAACACAGAATTGATAGCAACGGTGAGTCTAAAAAAACGATCCCTGGTATCAATAACTTTTCAATTGTACATGTAAATGTTATACAAGCTCCAGAGCAATATTTGGCCATAAACTTTTCAGATCCTATAAAAAAACAACAAAATTTCAAAGGGTTGGTTGTTATTGAAAAAACCAAGAGTTTAAAATATGTGGTTGATGGAAATGTATTAAAAGTATATCCAGATTCGCGCCTGATGGGCAATGTGAAGGTAGATGTTTTTCAAGGTATAAAAAGCGTAGATAATTATACATTAAGAAAACCATTTTCAGAAAGAATTGCTTTTGAACAATTAAAACCTGCTGTAAAGTTCATAACCAATGGAGTAATTCTACCAAACTCAAACGACTTAAAACTGAATTTTGAAGCTGTAAATTTAAAAGCGGTTGATATACGCATTATCAAGATTTATGAGAATAATGTACTTCAGTTTTTACAGCAAAATAACCTTGACGGAAACAATAGATATAACATAAGAAGAGTAGGACGTAGAATTGCTAAAAGAACAATGCCATTGATTAAAACTGAATTAGAAAATGATGGAAAATGGAAAACATACGCAGTTGATTTATCTAAAATGGTTCAGTCCGACCCCGGTGCAATTTACAGAATTGAATTAAGTTTTCTCAAAAAGTATGCCTTGTACAAATGTGGTGGAAGCGAAGTGGTTAGCAACGAGGAAGATTATGATGAATATTACGAGGAAGATTATTACTATGACGACCATGAATATACTGTTAATGAAGCTGAAGATGCTGACGAACGCGAAGAACAATATTGGGATAATTTAATATACAATTATCGAAGCAATAATTATTATAGTTGGGAAGACAGAGATAATCCTTGTAAGGATGCATATTATTTTAATGAAAACAAGATCATTACTACCAATATTTTAGCTTCAAATTTAGGCGTAATAGCTAAAAAGGGAGAAAACAGTACATACCATTTTGCAATAACCGATATTCTGACTACCAAACCGATATCAAACGCAACAGTTAAATTATTCAATTATCAACAACAAATAATTGGTTCGGTTAAAACTGATAACCAAGGCTTTGCGATTTATGAAGCTGATAAAAGTGCTTATTTTGCAATCGCTTCAAGCGGTGAAAATAAGACATATATCAAACTTGATGATGGCTATTCTTTATCGCTAAGTAAGTTTGATGTATCTGGCAAAAAACTTCAAAAGGGATTGAAAGGATATATTTATGGTGAACGCGGTGTTTGGAGACCAGGAGATACACTTCATTTAAATTTTGTGTTGAATGACAATGCAAATCCGTTACCAGATAACCATCCAATCAGATTAGAAGTTACTGATTCACAAGGAAAGTTAACTTATAAAAAGGTCTTAACAAACGGCGAAAATGGATTTTACCGATTTGATGTTCCAACGTCTAGCGAAGCTGTAACTGGTAATTGGAATACCAAAGTAAGTGTTGGAGGAGCAACTTTTTACAAGAACTTAAAAGTTGAAACTGTTAAACCAAACCGGTTAAAGATTAAAATTGATTTTAAAGATGAAGTATTGATTTCAAATAAGGCAATTAATGCTGAACTTGGTATTACTTGGTTACATGGTGCACCTGCAAAAAAGCTAAAAGCTGAAGTGAAAGCAAAGTTTTCAAGTAGTAATGCTTTCTTTGAAAATTATTCAGGTTATATTTTTAATGACCCTACTCGGAGCTTTACAGCAGAAGAAATAACCGTCTTCGATGGTATTTTAGATTCCAACGGAAATGCTCAGTTCAATAAAAAAATGAACTTTGGTAATAAAGCTCCTGGTATGTTAAAAGCATCATTTTTTACTAGAGTTTTCGAAAACGGAGGTGATTTTTCCATTGATGTTATTAATAAAGATTTTGCGCCGTATTCCACTTTTGTGGGATTAAAATCACCAAAAGCTCGAGCTTATGGCTCTTATTTTACAGATGAAGATATCACTTTTGATGTTGCAACAGTTAGCGCAAAAGGAAAACCGGTTCAACGAAAAGGACTTGAAGTAAAAGTATATGAAATCAAATGGCGTTGGTGGTGGAACTCTTCGTACGATGATCTGGCATCATATGTAGGTAGCCAATATCATAAGCCTGTAAAATCAATCACCATAAATACTAATGCTTCAGGTAAAGCGAACTTCAAAGTCAATATTCCTGATGACGATGGTGGTAGGTACTTAATTAGAGTATATGATCCGAAAAGTGGTCATGCTACAGGAAGGACTGCCTATTTTTATAAGAACTGGTGGCAGAGACCATCAGGTAGCGACCCTCAAGCTGCGAAAATGTTAGTGTTTTCTTCTGACAAAGATAAGTATAATGTTGGCGAAACATCTAAAATAACTTTTCCATCCGGTACAGCAGGGAGGGCTTTGATTAGTATTGAAAATGGAACAGAGGTATTAGGTCAACGATGGATAAAAACACAAAAAGGCGAGACAACAGCTGAGATTCCAATTACAAAAGAGATGACGCCAAATGTGTTTATTAATATTTCTCTATTGCAACCACATACTTCAACTGCTAACGATTTACCATTACGTTTGTACGGTGTTATTCCAATATTGGTCAATGATCCTCATACCATTTTAGAACCTCAAATTTCAATGCCTAAAGTGTTGAGACCAGAAGAAAATTTTACAGTAAAAGTTAGCGAAAAACAAGGTAAACGAATGACCTATTCTATTGCTGTTGTAGATGAAGGTTTATTAGATCTAACCAGATTTAAAACACCAAATGTTTGGAATGATTTTTATACCCGTGAAGCTCTGGGAGTAAAAACCTGGGATATTTTTGATGATGTTATTGGTGCTTATGGCGGAAGCATTGAACAGGTTTTTGGAATTGGAGGAGATGAAGAGGCAGGTGCTAAAAAGCCAAAAAAAACAAATCGATTCAACCTGTTGTAAT
>Ga0209344_10005534_pt1 | contig 10862 bp, 8 predicted proteins | sample Cruoilmetagenom6_FD_187293 | JGI IMG/M metagenome (GOLD analysis project Ga0209344, IMG submission 187293) | Oil polluted marine microbial communities from Coal Oil Point, Santa Barbara, California, USA - Santa Barbara Oil Seep Sample 6 (SPAdes)... | ecosystem: Environmental > Aquatic > Marine >...
ATGCTCGTTCACGCTGTCGACAATCAGCACTTCAAAATAGGGCTTGGCCAGCGCCCGCGCCTCGGGCGGCTGCATGGCCTCATCGTCATGTTCATCTTGGTCTAGAGAGTCTCGTTCCAGTGGGATGGTCCGCCGCCGATATGCGCCGGTTGTGAGAGCGCGGGTCACGCGGTTCACAGCAAAGGCTAGGTCTTCAAAACTGCCGTGGGTAAACTGGCGGCGCATATGGTCAAAAGCGGCCATGCCCGGAAAGGCCCAATAGGGTTCGATCAAGGCAAGCGAGTCAAACAGAGCGTCGATGTTTTTGCGTCCGGCTGCCGCGTCCTTCCCTTTTGGATCACGGGAAAGCGCTGTGGCGGCGGCCCGCAACGCACTCCACCGATCAGAGCGGAGTTGAATGGCCGAGGAATAGTCGTTCATAGAATGCATCAGTCGTCCTCTGCTGGAGGGCTGACCGATGCCTAGGTAGCGCGTGATGCGAACCTAACCTCGGCCTAGCCGCTGGTATTGTCGTTCTGCCCGCTTGCCTCGGGCGTCGTTGGCGGATTGGGCATCGCTGCGGCCGGCGCCGCAGGTGCCGGAGCCTGCGCCACTTCGGGAGCGGTGCCGGCGGTAGGGCTGGCAAGCGGTTCAGGCGGGAAACCGTTCTTGCCTTTGTAAGTGGGAATGTCGGCAGGGACTTGTTGGCCCGGCACATCGACATGCAAACCAGCGCGCGAACCCTGTTGGGGGATCTCAAGCGGTCCGAGTGTGTTCAGATAGGCGTCTGCGCCACTTTCGCGGTCATAGATCGGGAAGTCCGTCGAGCGGTCGCGGAAGGACTTGAGCAACTGGCCCAGCCCTTTCATACCGGTCTCGCGCTGACGGCGGACCATGTTGAGGTCGATCTCGATCGGGAACATGTCCTCTTGGCCTGCTGATTGGTGCAGGACCATCGAAGTTGGATCAACAACGCAGGATTTACCCACACCGCCCGCGCCAAGGCCGTTCACGTCAAAGATATAGCACTGGAACTGCGCCGCCGTGGCGCGTGCGATGGCAAGCTCGGCATCGCGGTCGGTGGTGCCCGTCAGCACCGGGTGCAGCAGCACCTCAACGCCTTGCGAGGTCAGTTGGCGCGTCGTCTCGGGGAACCACATGTCATAGCAGATCGACAGGCCAAAGCGGCCCACATTCGGCACGTCGAAGATGCAGAACTCATTGCCCGCCGCGATCCCCGCCTCATAGGGCCGGAAGGGGAACATCTTGGCGTAGCGGCGCACGACCTCGCCCTCGGGGTTAATCACGACAGAGGTGTTATAGACCCGCCCGTCTTCGGGATGCTTAAGGAACATCGAACCGGGGATCAGCCAGACCCGGTGCTTGCGCGCAGCAGCTTGGAAAAGCTCAATCGTTTCGTTCTCAGGCGGCAGGGCGAAACGGTCCAGCGGGCCAAAGGGCGCCAGCTCGGAAAACAGCACCATCTGCGTCCAGGGAAAGCGTGCCATCAGGATGTCGAGCCGTTGGATCATCCCATCGACATTGGGCTGCAAGGCGTTGACGTACATTTGCACGCCGGCGATGGCGAAAGGGGTCATGCGCGAATACTCCGGACAACGCGGCGCATCGGAACATTTCCCTGCTTCTTTCCGCGATCCACGTGTCTTACGCCCTCACAACAAGAACTGAAACAGGCGAACGGCGCACGATGCGGTCAGCGTTTGAACCAACAAGGAATTCGCGCAGCTTGTCTGGGTGTTCAGACCCCATAACGACAAGATCAGCGTTTGTTTTCTTTATCGTTTTTAACGCCTCGCGGTGAATCTTGCCAAATTTCATGTGCTGCTTCACCTTTACGTCATCAGGCACTTCCCGCTCGACAAGCGCTTCGAGCGCTTTGGCCGCACGACCGGTGGCCTGTTTTTCATAGTCATGGGGGAAGAACCCTTCGACCAACGGCGTGCCCATGTCCGGCACAACCGACAGAATATGCAGCGTCCCTTTGGACAATCGGATCATATCGACCGCCTGTGGCAGGGCCTTTTCCCATGACTTGGGGTCGCTTAGGTCAACCGTCAGCAGAATATTGTCAAACATAGTGCGCCCTCCTCAGGCTGTCACAGGCTTGCGATGCGCACGGGCAGCACGACCCCGTTGCAGGAAGACCACCAGTGCCAGCAACAAGAGCGCGGGGATGAACATCCAGTATTTGCTGGGCTGGGGCATAGGTTTCAGCACGCGTAGCACTTCTTGGTCCCAATCAAGGCCCGCAGACTGTGCGGGGCTGTCATAGACCACATCGTCGATGATCATCTTGTCGCCATCCTCGCGGAACATGAGGCCGGAGGCTTCGAGCTTCTCGGCCCCCGTCTCGCCCGCGCCGATGGGCAATAGGGCGACAAACTCTAGCGGATCGCCCAAATCATTCACGCCAGAGACTCGCAGCCGCAGCCGCTCCCCCGCCGGGGTTTCCTCAGCGGCCTGAACGATCTCGGTCGGGGCTTCTTCGCTATAGGGTGGTGAGATCATGTCCATCCAAAAGCCGGGACGGAACAGAGTAAAGGCGATGAGCAAAAGCGCGATGCTTTCGTAAAAGCGGTTGCGGGTCAGGAACCAGCCCTGTGTAGCCGCAGCAAAAAGCAGCATCGCAATCGTCGCCACCACAAAGATAAAGAGCCCCTGCCCCCAGTTCACCCCAATGAGCAACAACTCCGTGTTAAAGATAAACAGGAACGGCAGCGCGGCGGTGCGCAGGCTGTAGAAGAACGCGACCAAGCCCGTGCGGATTGGATCACCGCCCGAAACGGCGGCGGCGGCGAAACTGGCCAGCCCCACGGGTGGGGTCACATCCGCCATAATGCCAAAGTAGAAGACGAAAAGGTGCACAGCAATCAGCGGCACAATCAGCCCGTTTTGCTGACCCAGCGTCACAATCACCGGGGCGAGCAGTGCTGAGACAACAATGTAGTTTGCCGTTGTCGGCAGGCCCATCCCGAGGATCAGGGATAGGACAGCGGTCAAAAACAGGATCGCCAGAATATTCCCGCCCGAGAGCACTTCGACCACATCTGCCAGCGCAGAGCCAACCCCGGTCTGGCTGACCGCGCCAACGATGATGCCCGCCGTTGCGGTAGCGATGCCGATCCCGATCATATTGCGGGCACCGGTAACCAGCCCGTCAACAAGATCAAGCGCGCCTTCTTTGATGTCAGCGGCAAGCCGGCTTTCACCCCGGAACATCGCCATCAATGGGCGCTGTGTCAGCAAGATAAAGATCATATAAGCCGCTGCCCAAAAGGCCGAGAGGCCGGGCGACAGACGATCCACCATCAGCGCCCAGACCAGCACCACCACTGGCAAGATGAAATGCAGGCCAGACCGCGCAGTCGGGCCGGGCATCGGCAAGGAGGTTACTTCGGCATTCGGGTCGTCAAGGTGCAGCGGTTCTTCTTTGCTCGCCACATAGAGCAGGCCAACATAGACCGCAGTCAGAAAGACAAAGATGATATAGCCGGCGGTCTCTGGGAAAGCCGGGCGGATCCAGCCCATCAGGTAGTAAACCGCGAAAGACAGCGCGCAGATTGCAATGATCGCAAAGGCGATGCCGATCAACTGCTGCACCAGCGGTTTGGGCGTATAGGCGCGCGGCAAGCCCTGCATCCCGGCCTTCATCGCCTCAAGATGCACGATATACACCAGCGCGATGTAGGAAATCACCGCAGGCAAGAAGGCGTGTTTGACCACATCGAAATAAGGAATGCCGACATATTCGACCATGAGGAAAGCCGCGGCCCCCATCACGGGAGGCATGATCTGGCCATTGACCGAAGAAGCCACTTCGACCGCGCCGGCCTTTTCGCTGGAGAAGCCCACTTTCTTCATCAGCGGAATAGTAAATGTCCCCGTGGTCACCACATTGGCGATGGATGAGCCCGAGATCAGGCCGGTCATCGCTGAGGCCACAACCGCCGCCTTGGCCGGACCGCCGCGCATGTGGCCCATGAGGCTAAATGCGACTTGGATAAAGTAGTTGCCCGCGCCTGCACGGTCCAGAAGCGAGCCGAAAAGGACAAAGAGGAACACAAAAGAGGTCGAAACCCCGAGCGCGATGCCAAAGACGCCTTCGGTGGGGATCCACTGGTGGTTCACGATCTCTGACAGGCTGTTGCCCTTATGGGCGATGATGCTCGGCATCTGTGGCCCGAGTACAGTGTAGAACAAAAACAGGCTCGCCACGATCATCAATGCAGGGCCAAGCGCGCGGCGTGTGGCTTCTAGCAAAATCAGGATACCAGTCACCCCGACAATGTAATCTTGAAGGATCGGCGCTCCAACGCGGTCGGCGATGTCCCGGTAGAACATGAAAAGATAAAGCGCACAGAGCGCCCCGACGATGGCCAGCGCCCATTCCCAAATCGGAATGCGGTTCTTGGGCGAGCCGAGCACAACCGTGGCGACGATGAAAAGCGCAGGAAGCGGAATCCACCAGATCGCAGTGGAATCCTTGGTGCTGATCATAAACAGACCGGCCAGCACAAGCGGCACGATCACCCCAAGCGCCACCTGAAAACTGGTGCGCGCGGCGGGAAAGACCAAGATGCCCAGGAAGATTGCGAAACCCAAATGGATCGAGCGGGCCAGCGTGTCGTTAAACAAGCCAAAGGGCGACGCGATATAAAGTTGGAACAGCGACCACGCCAAAGCCACCAAAAGCAAAAGCGTGCCAATCGGCCCGGCAACAGCGCGCCCGCCTGTGTCAGAAGAAGCGACAAGTTCGTCCAGTTCCGCCTGGCTCAGGCCGCCGCGGTCACCGGTTGCAGCTGTCTCGACGGCAGCTGCCTTTTGCTGGTCCTTCTCCGACATATCGTCCCCCTGTCTGCCCCATCTTTAGACGGGTGCTTATATTTTTCTCTCGGGTCTCCGACGGCAGCGTACCGCCGCCGGAGTCATCATGTCACGCGAAGATTACTCGATCCAACCTTGCTCTTTGTAATACTTCTCTGCACCGGGGTGCAGCGGAGCAGACAGACCGCCAGAGATCATCTCTTCTTGGGTCAGGTTTTCAAACGCCGGGTGCAGGCGCTTGAAGCGATCAAAGTTGTCAAAGACGGCTTTGACCACCTGATAGACCACATCGTCATCCACATCGGCAGAGGTCACGAAAGTGGCTTTCACGCCAAAGGTTTTAACGTCGCTGTCCGTCCCCTTGTACATGCCGCCCGGCACGGTGGCCTCGGCGTAATAGGGGTTGTTGTCGATCAGGCCTTGGATGGCATCACCTTCGACCGGCACCAGCTTGGCGTCGATGGTCGATACGGCTTCTTGGATCGAACCGTTCGGGTGGCCCACGGTATAGATGATCGCGTCAACTTTGTTGTCGCCCAGAGCGGCAGCTTGCTCGGCAGGCTTTAACTCAGATGCCAGTGCGAAGTCATCCAACGTCCAACCCAGAGCGTCCATCACGACTTCCATCGTCGCGCGCTGGCCGGAACCGGGATTACCGATGTTAACGCGCTTGCCCTTGAGGTCTTCAAAAGACTCGATGCCGCTGTCGGCACGCGCGATCACGTTGAACGGCTCACCATGCACGGAGAAAACCGCGCGCAGATTGTCGAACTTGTCGCCTTCGAACTTGGACGAGCCGTTGTAGGCGTGGAACTGCCAGTCGGACTGGGCCACGCCCATGTCCATGTCACCCGCCTTAATAGCGTTAATATTGGCGATGGAACCACCGGTGGACGGCGCGGTGCATTTAAGGTTGTGGTCCGCGGTGCCACGGTTCACCAGACGACAGATCGACTGACCAACGACGAAGTAAACGCCTGTCTGTCCACCGGTGCCGATGGTGATGAACTTTTCCTGTGCCACAGCCGCGGTACCGGCCATCAGGGCGCCGGTCATCGCAAGCATTTTAAACATTTTCATAAGATGTCTCCCATTTTTTGTATTGGTGGCCCCCTTTAGGCGGGTACCATTGCATGCACAAGTAGAGCGCCAAGGCATTTAGGCAATTGAGACGCCTTGGGAAATTCCACCTCGCGTATAGGTCAGCAGCAGGCCGCGCTCGCAGTACGGGAATCTCTAACTTAGGTTAAGATGGTTTGTCGTTTCGATCAATCCGGCGCGTTAATCGGCCATCTTCGGCAGGTCGGGCAGCACCGGAGCGGCAGCGATCAGCGCCTGCGTGTAGGCATGCTGCGGCGCGTCAAATACCTGCGCAGTCTCACCCGTCTCGACGATCTGTCCGGCCTTCATCACTAGCACTCGATCCGTCACGCTGCGCACCACCGACAGGTCGTGCGAGATGAACAGATACGTCAGGTCATAATGGGTGCAAAGCTCTGCCAATAGGTCGAGAATTTGCGCGCGCACCGAGACATCAAGCGCGCTCACCGCCTCGTCAAACAGGATCAGCTCAGGCCGGATAATCAGCGCGCGGGCAATGGCGATACGTTGCCGCTGTCCGCCGGAAAATTCATGGATGTATTTACGCGCGTCCTGCGGTGCCAGTCCCACTGCGGTCAGTGCCTCGTCAATGGCGCGGCTGCGCGCAGCACCTTGGGGCGGGTCGTCCAGCAGGTGGAAAGGTTCTGTCACCAGCCGATCGACTCTGTGCCGGGGATTGAAGCTACCGAAGGGGTCTTGGAACACCACCTGCAACTTGCGCCGCACCTCAAGGTTCGGCCGCGTTCCGGTAAAGACAGGCTGGCCGTCCAGCATGATGCTGCCGCCTTGCACCGGCTCAAGGCCCAAAATCGCCCGTGTTAGGGTCGATTTTCCACAACCTGACTCTCCCACCAGCCCCAACCGCTCGCCCCGGTTCAGGGTAAAGCTTACGTTGTCGACCGCGCGGAAATGCTCCGGTTTGGCAAAGAGCGTTTTGCGCGGCATGCGGTAGTCGCGACAAACGCCTTTGACCTCCAGCAGCGGCTTTGGCGGGGGGGGACTTGGCAGATGAACCTGATGGCGCGAGGCTTCAAATAGCATTCTTGTGTAGGGGTGGCGCATGTCTTTGAGTAGGCTGTGCGTTTCGCCTTGCTCGACGATCTGGCCCTTCCGCATCACGACAATCCTGTCGGCCATATCAGCCACAACAGCCAGATCATGGGTGATCATCAGCAGTCCCATTCCATCCTCGCGCGCCAGACGGGTCAGCAACGCGAGGATTTGCGCCTGTGTGGTCACATCCAGCGCGGTGGTCGGTTCATCCGCAATTAGAAGACGTGGGCGCAGGGCAATCGCGATTGCGATTACCACGCGCTGGCGCTGGCCCCCGCTGAGTTCATGGGGGTAGCGCGACAGGGGAAACTGCGCTTGCGGCAGGCCGACGCGCTCAAGCGTTTCGGCAGCGCGGGCTTCTGCCTCGGCGCGAGAGACGTCGCGCTGATGAACGCGAATGGTCTCGGCCACTTGGCGCCCGATGGTTTGCACGGGGTTTAGCGCGGTCATCGGCTCTTGAAAGACCATGCCAATGTCGTTGCCACGCATTCCGCAGAGCGCGGCTTCGCTCATTTGCGTCAGATCATCGTCGCCCAGCAGGATATGCCCCGTGGTCGCAGCCCCCTTGGGCAGCAGTTGCATCGCCGCCAGCGCGGTCATCGACTTGCCCGAACCGCTCTCGCCCGTGACGGCGACAATCTCTCCGGGGTCGACTGAGAATGTTACCCCATCAAGAATGCGCAGCCCGTGGATCGACAGCGATAGGTTCGCGATGCTTAAAAGCGTCATGAGCGGGCCACCCTGAGGCGTGGATCAAGAACGTCGCGCAGCCCGTCACCCATCAAATTCAGCCCCAACACCGTCAGAATAATCGCAAATCCGGGCATAAGCGCCATATGCGGTGCGATGCTCACCATCGTCTGCGCATCAGCCAGCATTCGGCCCCAAGAGGGGACAGGCGGCTGTGCGCCAAGACCGACATAACTCAACCCCGCTTCGGCCAAAATACCGAGGCTGAATTGAATGGTGCCTTGTACGATCAGCAGGTTAGTGACGTTCGGCAGGATATGTTCGACTGAGATGCGGGCGGCGGATTTGCCTGCGACACGGGCGGCCATGATAAACTCCCGCTGCCAAAGCGACAGCGCCGCCCCCCGTGTGATCCGCGCGAAGACAGGGATGTTAAAGATGCCAATGGCGATGATCGCATTGATGGCCCCGGCGCCAAAGACCGCTGTGATAAGGATTGCGATAACGATGGCGGGAAAGGCAAAAACCAGATCATTCCCGCGCATGATGACCTCGTCCACCAGGCTTCCCCGCCGCGCCGCAGCCCAAAGCCCCAGCGGCACGCCCGCGCCCATGCCAATCCCCACTGCCACCAGCGCCACGGCAATGGACGTCCGCGCACCGACCATAATCATGCTCAGGATGTCCCGCCCGAAATGGTCCGTGCCCAAAAGATGCGACGCCGATGGCCCTTGCAGCTTGTTGGCGATGTTAAGCCCGGCATACTCATAGGGCGTCCAAACAAAGCTGATAAGCGCAGCCACAAGAAAGACCGCCGTTAGCGCGGCACCAAGGATCAGGTTACGGTTCACCTGCGCGCCCTCAGCCGTGGATCGACTGCTGCATAAGCCAGATCGACCAGAAAATTGACAAGGATCACCGAAAAGACCAACAGCATCACGACCGACTCGACCACGATCAAATCGCGGGCCGAGATTGACTGAAACACCAGCCGACCCAGACCGGGCAGGTAGAAAACCTGTTCGATAATGATTGACCCAGCCAGCAGGAATGAAAACTGCAGGCCGATGATTGTCAGCACTGGGATCAGCGCATTGCGCAGCCCGTGACGCCAAAGGGCCTGCCGTGCGCTAAGCCCCTTTGCCCGTGCGGTACGCATGAAATCTTCGCCTAATACGTCAAGCAGGGACGAGCGCATGACCCGCGCAAGGATCGCGGCCTGTGGCAGCGCCAGTGCAATGGCGGGCAAGGTCAGGGCATGTAGCCCAGCCCAAATCCCCTTGTCCCATCCAACAAAGCCCCCGGCAGAGAACCAGCGCAGATTGATCGAAAAGATCAGAACAAGGATCATCGCGAACCAAAAGTTCGGCACAGCGACGCCAAGCTGCGTGGCTCCCATCACACCTATATCGCCCGCCCTCCCGCGGCGCGACGCGGCAAAGATACCAGCGGGGAAGGCTACGACAACCGAAAGCGCCAGAGCATAAAGCGCCAGCGGCAGCGACACCCAAAGCCGGTCTCCGATCATTTCGATCACGGGGGTTCGATAGGTATAGGACGTGCCAAAATCGCCCGTCAGCATGCCGCCAATCCAAGCGAAGTAACGGTCAGGCCGAGACTGATCCAATCCAAGTTCCGCCCGCAACGCCGCAAGCGTTTCGGGCTGGGCGTTCATGCCCAACATGAAAGAGGCCGGATCGCCGGGAGCAATTTCGATCACGGCAAAGATCACCAGCGACGCGACGGCCAAGCTGATGAGCAAGGAGAGAAATCGTTTCGACGCATAGCGTAACATAGCCAGACGTTATGCGGCAGCGCGGGGAGGGTCCAGAGGGGGCCGTCCGTTTGGCCCGCTTACCGCAAAAATGTCTGCAGAGCGTAGTAACGGAAGCGTGAGAGAGCGCACGTTCTAAATTTATTAATAGTTACATATGCTTGACCGCGAAATGTGCACCCGCCGCGATTTACAACAGCCTTGGCGGGAACCAACCATCGCAAGCCGGGTTGTCTTCGGGAGAACTGTAAAAACAGGAGATAAAAATGAAAACGACTTTGAAAACCCTCGCTATTGCTGGCCTTCTTGGCACCGTTTCCGCACCTGCGTTTGCCGCAGCACATATGGACATGGCTACCATGACCTGCGCGCAGTTCAAGACATTGAGCGAAGAAGACCAGATGAAAGCTGCATCGATGGCGATTGCAGAGCTTGAAGATGGCGGCCACGGTGGCTCCATGATCACCGAGACCAAAAACGACGGCACCGAGCCTAGCACCATTACCGCTGAAGAAGCGACCGATGCCGAAGAAACCGAAGACTCCCTGATCGACGAGACAAAAGCTGTCGAAGATTCGGAAGAAGCGGATGAAATGGCGAACAGCGAAATGGAGCAGGAGATGGAAGATTTCGCCGTCGTCTGTGCACAGAACCCTGACGCACTGGTAAGCGAAGCAGCCGCTGGCCTGCGTGGCAAAGACTAATTTGCTGAGTACCGATTAAAGAAAAGGGCGCGCTTAACGGCGCGCCCTTTTTTTGTTTAGCGCCTTATGGCGTAGATTATTCGGTCCAGCTTACCGCTGTAAGGTCGGTCGCTTGCGTTGGAGCGTTCTGCCACAGACCTTGAAGCTCAGCTCTCGCTATTGTCGGATAGGCCAGCTGAAACAAATAACCGTTCACATAGTCCTCCGCGATTATCCGCTGCGCCTTGCCCAACATTTCGCTCCGCTGCTGTGGTTCGGCTGTTTTGTTGAATTCGGCCATCAGCGCTTGGAATTCGGGGTTGTCGTATTGGAAGTAGTATTCGGGGTTGGCATAGATATTAATGTCCATCGGCTCAGTATGGCTGACGATGGTCAAGCCAAACTCCTTGCCTTTGAAGACGGTTTCCAACCACTGGGCCCATTCCACGTTGGTGATCTGCGCCTTGATCCCCACCTCGGCCAGTTGAGCTGCGATAATCTCGCCCCCACGACGGGCGTATGACGGGGGCGGAAGATGCAATGTCGTCTCAAACCCATCTTCAAACCCAGCCTCAGCCAACAAGGCCTTGGCCTTTTCCGGGTCGTAGGCGCTCATTTCAGTCAGATCGACATAGTCGGGATTATGCGGCGCAAAGTGGGTGCCGATGGGGGTGCCATAACCGAACATGGCGCCATCGATGATCGCTTGGCGGTCTATCGCATGGGCAAGGGCCTGA
>Ga0209344_10005535_pt1 | contig 10859 bp, 8 predicted proteins | sample Cruoilmetagenom6_FD_187293 | JGI IMG/M metagenome (GOLD analysis project Ga0209344, IMG submission 187293) | Oil polluted marine microbial communities from Coal Oil Point, Santa Barbara, California, USA - Santa Barbara Oil Seep Sample 6 (SPAdes)... | ecosystem: Environmental > Aquatic > Marine >...
CGCTGGTGAGCTGCTTATATTTCTTCATCTGTGCTCCTTTTACTTGGTCGTTTAAGTGGCTCCGATATTAACGCAGCTCGCCACCTAAATTCGCTTACAAAAGTTGCACTTCAGAGTTGAATCCGCCAATTGATTACATAGATGCGCCTATTATTTATATGGCAATGTCGCAATTACCTGTTTGCCAAGTTTCACCTGCTTATAATCGCGATTAACAAATAAATCTGGTTTTCCCGCGTACCATTTTTTAATAACTGGATGCGCGTCAGGTGATTCAAAGTACGCTGCGGGATAAGGCGATTGTAGATCTTCAAAATCGGCAACGGAACAGGTATGCCCCAGCTCCAAGTCACCCATTGTTTTCATTCAGCGATGCCGTTCAAATCTACTCGCCATCTGACCCGCTGCACTTCACTAATGGCAACCGACCTCACTATTTTTTGAGGATATATCAGGCGGCTAAGTAATTAATTTTGTGATTGTTTAAAAATGGAGGGGTCGAGCTGATGTCTTTGAAGTAATTTATAGAACTCGGTTCGGTTGCGCTTGGCTAAACCTGCGGCTTTTGTCACATTGCCTGCCGTTATTTTGAGCACACATACCAGATAATCTCGTTCGAAATGCTTACGCGCGTCCTCGAACGAAACTAACCCTTCTTTCTCTTCTTTTTGCATGGCATCGTATACCAGCACGGGAGAAATGAGTGGTGCAGTGCTTAAAACAACGCATTGTTCGACAATATTCATCAGTTGTCGCACGTTACCAGGCCAAGAGTCACGTACTAGAATTTCCATTGCATCAGGAGAAAATCCATTAATATCTTTATCGTATTTTACGCAAAGTAAGCTCAGAAAATGGTTTGCCAGCAAAGGGATATCTTCACGCCGTTGTGACAGTGCCGGGATTGTCAAGGCTACAACTTTTAGTCGATAATAAAGATCTTCGCGAAAATTGCCTGCACTGATTTCAGCCAGAAGGTCACGGTGGGTAGCAGAAATAATGCGTACATCCACCGGAATTGTTTGCGCTGATCCTACAGGGCGTACTTGTTTTTCTTGGAGAACGCGTAATAATTTGACCTGGAGCGGAAGCGGCATATCGCCAATCTCATCAAGAAGCAGCGTGCCCCCCTCAGCTAATTGGAACAAGCCCTTGTGATCTCGAACAGCGCCGGTAAATGCCCCTTTACTGTGTCCAAATAATTCTGATTCCAACAACTGTTCGGGAATTGCAGCACAATTGACGGCTACAAACGGCCGATGATGACGCTTGGATGCATCGTGAATAGCATGGGCAAACAATTCCTTACCGACGCCGCTTTCTCCGTAAATAATCACGCTTGCATCGCCTTTTGCGACGAGTTCTGCTTTCGTGAGGATATCTTCCATCACGGCGCTTTGGGTTATGATTTCTTTGCGCCACGACGCTTGAGACTCTTCTTTTGGAAGCGCAGTGCTCGATGCTAGTCTGAGAGCCTGCCCAACCTCTGCCAGCAGAATTTTGCTATCGAAAGGCTTGGTCAGGTAGCCGAATACACCTCGCTGCGTCGCGGCAACAGCATCAGGTATAGTGCCATGTGCTGTCAGGATGATTACGGGTAAAGAAGGCATGGTGCGGTGAATATGTTCGAACAATTTCATTCCATCCATACCGCTCATTTGCATATCGCTAATAACCAGTTGCGGGCGCGACACGTCCAAATAATTAAGTGCTATCTCGGCACTTTGTGCCAATTCTGTTTTATATCCAGCGGCTGTCAAACGAATGGAAAGCAGTTCTAGCAGGTCTGTATCATCGTCGACTATGAGAATTTTTTGATTAGATTCAATCGATTTTATAATTGTACTCAAGGCTTATCCCTCAGGATGAGACTTTTTTCCATACTTTTGATGTCATCAATTTTTTTTTCTAAAACTTCAGAGTGCTTTTGCTCTTCTTTCAACTTTTGCGATAGCTCCTTCACATTTTTCAACTTTTCCGATTGCTCATCCATATTTTTCAATTTTTTCGATAGCTCCTTCACATTTTCGTTAATAAGTTGTTGTTCAGTAAGTAGTGCTGACAGTAAATGTTTGAAGCTAAGCATGCTGGCCGTCAATTTTGCATCCTTTGGAAATTCATTGAGCAGATCAAGCGCGGCACCAGTATCACGGAAGGATGTATCGGGTAATACAAGGAGTAGTGCCAATTCTGCTCTAGCAGCATCGCTTTTGGTCAATATAAAATTTTTTTTTGCTTCGCTATGCTCTTTAATTAGTTCTGTTACGGGCATTTTTCGGATGTAATCATAATATTGCATTAAAACTTCCAGTTGGCTGGGTGTAATTGCAAGAGGTTTAGGAACTAAAGGTATGGTTGAACATGCGTTAAATGTGATCAATATCATTGTTAGAAAAAACCATGATTTTTTGGGGGTAAGACTCATGAGTAACTTTCTGGATCATGGATGGGCAAGGTAAGGCGGAAGTGAGCGCCTGTCTTAGTTGGTTGTACTAGATCAATATTGCCACCATGAGAAAGAGCGTATTCACGCGCAATTGATAGTCCCAATCCCGTCCCCTTAACATGGCTGTCGGGTATTATTCGCCCCTGATAAAATGGCTCAAATACTTTGTCCTGATCAATTTCGGCTATGCCTGAACCGGCATCCATTATGTCCAGTTGTACCGAATCGTCAAGTAGGTTTGTCCATATTTTGATGCGGCTGCCGAGTGGGGAAAATTTAATGGCATTTGATAAAAGGTTGTCAATTATGATTCTGATTTTTTGTTCGTCACAGTCGATCATCAATTCCGTGCAAGCTAGATCGATTTTCAGGTTTTTATTCATAATGGCGAGATTTTGATCTTGTAGTACGACACTTAAAATACCCGCTAAATTCGCTGGATGTTTCATAAATGCAGATTTTTCGGTCTGCAATGCGCTGTAATTTAATAAATCTTCGATACGTTTTTGCAATTGTATACTGTTACTGTGGATGATATTTGCGATCTGCTGTTGTTTTACTGTCAGTTCCCCAACAACACCTTCTGCAAGCAGGTTCGCGCCTTCACGCATTGATGTGAGGGGTGTTTTGAGTTCGTGAGAAACGTGTTGAAGAAATCTGGTTTTTTGCTCTTCCAATTTCAGCAAGCGCCGACGCATCCAATCAAGACGTTCGCCAAGGTACATTAAATCCTGTGGGCCATCGACTCGTACGGTTTTTGATAACTCACCTTGTCCCATGTTGCGGATAGCTCCGTCAATTTGACGAATTGGTCGTGTAATCAACCAAGAGAACCCAAGCACCAGCAAAACTGCGATCGGAATCAAAGCGGACAACTCCCAAAGCATAACGGTGTGTGCACGCTCCGCCATATTCCGCATTCCATCCATCTCTAGTTCTATTAATGCATCACCGAAGTCAGAAAAGCTGCGTGAAAAATCCAGTAACAGTGCGAAGCTTTGGAAGCTTTGAGACAGCTCGCGTAATTTCTCAGGAGCTTGGCTTGCAGCTGATACCTTTTGAAAAATTTCGACTTCCAGTAATTGCAATTGTTCTAACATCTGCTTCTGCTCAGTACGTAATGAGATTTGGAAAAGGTTTGTGGTTGTTTTTTCGAATTTCGTGTGTGCTTGAAAATATCCCTCAAGCAAGGATTTATCACCAAGAATAAGCGTCTGCCGCACGCTTCGTTCCATTGCATTAATTGCTTTTGTTAAAGTATGGCTGGCAAGCGTGATTTGCACTGACTGATAAACAGCCTTGCGACTATGGTCTGCTAAACGGTCGATGGACACAGCACTATTAATAAGCGCCAAAATGAGAGGCAGACTAACAAGTGCAAATCCGAGCAGAATCAGTTTTCGGAAGGATGTTGGATTGTGCCAAAATCGTCTTAAGGCGGTGGCAGCAAACCCATCTTCCGTTCCCGCAGTATCAGTGGTTATGAAAACCCCCATTATTTATTCGGTATCTGTAAAATAACAATGACGACATAAACCTATGGTCGAAGTCGGCTAGAGAATGATTAGGACATCCAATTTCGGGTAGCCCATTGTCTGCAATCGTTATGCTTGCCATTAAATTATGAGAATTAAAAAAGTGCCAAGTTATCATAATAGTCAGCTATTCTACCCTTTTTGTAACAAATGAGGCTGACTGGAGATTGTGGAGTCCAACGGATAAAGCAGCTTATGAATGATGTAAGCAATATTAGGCTGCCGCGATCTGGGTGGCGAATCATCCCCTTAGCCGGCCGCTTGACAGAAGCGTCCCAGAACAGCGCGTGCATGATCAGATTTTTTGTCACTCGTCTTCTGACGGCATGACAGGCCAGTTCACTGCTGAATAAATCTTTCAAGCTCGACATTTATATACAGTTATCGTCAGCGGTAATGCAGGCACCTTATAGAAACGTTGGATTTTATTTTGCTGCTCGCAAGTGAAAAATGGATTCCAACAGATTAAGAGCTGAGTTAAATTGGACAAGTCATATGCTACAAGTCCAGACAGTTTGTTAGATCGTTATATGTTTGTATTTTGCCCTCGACAATCAGGTGCACCACTGTTAAATTTCGCATCTCGATTGCATTGACTGGATAATTTTATTTTTATGGAAAAACCAACACAGCATCACCGTCTACTCATTCTTGGCTCCGGTCCCGCCGGTTATACTGCCGCCGTCTATGCTGCGCGCGCCAATCTTAAGCCGGTGTTGATAACCGGCATGGCGCAGGGTGGACAACTTATGACTACCACCGATGTGGACAACTGGCCCGCCGATGTCATGGGGGTGCAAGGCCCCGAGCTGATGACACGCTTTCAGCAACATGCGGAACGCTTTGATACTCAAATTATTTTTGACCACATTCATACCGCTAAGCTGCAACAAAAACCATTCGTTTTGGTTGGCGATGCTGGTAGTTATACTTGCGATGCACTTATCATCGCCACTGGCGCTTCGGCACAGTATCTGGGTTTGCCTTCTGAAACAAAATTCATGGGTAAGGGTGTGTCCGCTTGCGCCACCTGCGACGGTTTCTTTTATCGCGGGCAGGATGTGGCAGTAATAGGGGGTGGCAACACTGCAGTAGAAGAAGCACTATATCTCGCCAACATTGCGCGCCATGTAACGCTGGTGCACAGGCGTGATACCTTCCGTGCTGAACGCATCACAATAGATCATTTGATGAAGCAGGTTGAGCAAGGCAAGATCACGCTGCAATTGCATCAAATATTAGACGAAGTGTTAGGCGATGACAGTGGGGTAACTGGTATGCGTCTCAAAAATATGCAAACCGGTATCACGCAAGATATCTTGCTGGCCGGTGTATTCATCGCGATCGGTCATAAACCTAATACTGATCTTTTTAGCGGCCAGTTAGATATGGAAAATGGCTACATAATCACCCGCGGTGGGCTGAATGGAAATGCTACAGCCACTAGCATTCCCGGCATATTTGCGGCAGGTGATGTTCAGGACTATATTTACCGTCAAGCTGTAACCAGCGCCTCTACTGGGTGTATGGCAGCGTTGGATGCGGATAAATATTTATGTGAACAGAGCCATTGAATGAGCAATGAAGAAAGAGACGGATCAGCCTGCACCTATTAATGCGGAGTTATTTCAGCAGGCACTGGATGGAGTTATTCCATTGACGCCATCCAATCGCATCTCCTTGGCTCAACCACTACGTCGCGTATCGCCACGAAGCACTGCAATTCCCTCCAATATAATTAAGGATATACTTTCCGACAATGATACTGGGGGAGATGTGCCGACCGAGTTTGTTCGTTCTGGCATGTCGCGCATGGCTCTGCGCAACTTGCGGCGTGGGCGATGGCCGATGCAGGACACCCTGGATTTACACGGTTTCCACAGTGATGGGGCACGCAAACTGTTGCTCGAATTCTTGAGTGATGCGATACAGCATAATCTACGCTTTGTGTGTGTGATACACGGCAAAGGATGGCAAGCAGGTGGCAAGGAAGGAGTGCTAAAAAGCCGTGTGCGTCATTGGTTGTCCCAATATTCCGAAGTGCTGGCATTTTGCGAAGCGCCGAAAAGTGCTGGCGGTAGCGGCGCGGTTTGGGTATTGCTTAAGGCAAGTGACCGAAGCAGCGGCATTCCTGAGTAAATTGTGCCATGGTTTGGGTGGCATTAAGGATGAGGGCTGGATGTCTAAAGTTGGGACTTTTTGGATCGGTGTCTGTTATTTATTGTCTTGACTGAGGATGCCACTTTACATAGACTTCGACGGCTTTAACGGCCTTGCTGCCATCAGCAAAATTGCCAATGCTTGTTTTATTAATTGTTATATTTTAAATTGTCAAACAGGAAAAAATTATGCCCACCATCGATGTTAATGGAAAAACCTATGAAACCGACAAGGACGGTTATCTTGTCAGTTATGACGATTGGAACGTGGACATTGCTAAATTTATTGCACAGGCTGAAGAATTGGAAATGACTGATAATCATTGGGAAATAATCCTATTCTTGCGCGCGTACTATAAACAACATAAAAGCACACCAAATATTCGTGAATTAACTCAATCAGTTAGCGAGGAATTCAGCGAAGAAAAAGGCAAGAGTCCGTATTTGTATGATTTGTTTCCTTCAGGTCCGGCGGAGCAAGGATGTAAGATTGCGGGATTGCCCAAGCTTTTTGTAGATCCAAATGAACATACAGTTATCTAAGTTGTATGTTGCTCAGTAATAAATTGCTGGCAATGCGTGTTATAGATTCTAAGAATTTTAGTTGTCAATTCAAAACTAAATTGGTTTAGAAGATTGGCTGAATCCTTGATTCAGCTGCCCAGTTGTTTATTCCTAACAGTTTCAGTTTATGTGGCTGCTACGCTTGACCAGTGTGCTTACTGGCCAAGCGTAGCCCCATCCATAATCTTATTCAGTCCAATCTGGTAGTATCATTATCTATTTCTTTCTGCTTCAAGTGATCGATGATAGGAATGTTCTTGATAGGTACATAGTCAGCGCATCAAATTTTATACATGCGTAATTACTTCCGCGCAGTTGACCACTTTTAAGGTCATGCAAACTCATAATGATGCAGACACCTCTAAAATCTAATTTTTCGAACAGCCGCTCTGCGGCTTGCTTACCCATTTTTTGTCACAGTACAGCAATACTTTAAAAAATAATCACTTATATCAACTATAACGTTGCGATCAATTTTTTACACATGACTTGTCTTAGTTACAAACTTGCATTTATTGAGACGCTCATGAGTGGTTTTTTCACGATGAGAGATTTGACAGGTGTGCCTTGATTTTCAATTTTATTAGAAACTATATGTAGCGCTGAACTGGCTGGGACGATGTGTTTTAATCAAATGTTAAAACGTTAGCGATGAATTCTGGGATAAGGAGGGGATGTGTGGCCGTAAATATTTATTGCGGTTGAACATATCTTGGAAGTCGAAGTATTTGCGTCAGATTGATTCCAACGCAAATATCTTCTTTAATTAGCTCTGATATTCAATCATTAGCGTGCTGCATTGGCCAACGCAGCCAGCGTGTCGGCTCCTAAATCGGCACTGTAGTAGCCCAAATTTGCGCCAGTCTCATCTATGCTCACCTTCGGCAACAGTCCAGCGGCTAGTAGCGATTCATTCTTGGCAGCACGATGCGCGTCGTTAGGGTCAACGATGCCTGTAGTGCTATAAACGTTAGAAGCTGTGCTATCAGTTTTCTTTGCCGTGTCATCGTCCAGCGTGTATATGGTGCGCTCGTTGAGGAGGGATACAGCATGAGAATCATACTCATTAAGTAGGAACGCCAGAACGTTTCTGCCGAGTACTTCTTTCTGGTTAGTTGATTTTACATGCAGGATTGCGCTTTGAATTACGCGGTGAAAGGCAAGTGTAGGCAGTGTATTAATTTCGTCGTTTTCAGGTGCGATAGGTGTATTTTTAGTCACGAAGTCAATAAGTAAGCCGCGTAGCTCTTCAATATTTACACTGCGGGACTGCAACGCCTCTACCGCCGAAGCATTATCCAACATGGCAAGCAGCAATTGCTCCACTGAGAGACTTTTATGCCGCTTTGCGCGCGCATCAATGATGATTTGCTGCAGGTTAGTTTCAAGTTCTTTTCCGAGCAAATCAGCCCGATAGAGTTTCCACATTTATGTTTCCTCCAGTTGAGTTATAGCGATTGTCATTAGTAGTTTGGCTTATGCCAAACCTGTACTACGTTGATTTAGAGTAATGACTTTTTTTAAGTATATTATGAAAAATATGTGACGGGCAAATAAAATATCTAATGAATAAGGTTTAGATCGTGCGCGCGAAGCGAAACCACGACTTGTACTGTTTGCTGGATAAACCCAGTCAGGTAATTGATTGCAAATTTTTTTCATATCCTCTACTTTTCATGCTGTTGTAGCCATTGCTCCAGCATCATCAGCACCCAAATCATCACGCCGTAATAAGATGCGTGTCCCGAGCGGTGTTGTTCTATCAATGTATCAATATATTCTGGTCTGATATAACCGCGCCCTCGCAAAGATTTCAAGCTATCGTAGGTCAATTCTTGTAGTGGTACATAAGTTTGCATCCAGACGCCAAAAGGTAAACCAAATCCTTGCTTGCTCTTTGTGAGAGTCTCATGAGGCAAAAAATCTTTGAGCGCTTCCTTGAAAAAATATCTGAGCTTCAATCCCTTTACTTTTAGTGAAGGGGGAAGTTGAGCTGCGAACGCGACAATATCTTCATCCAGCAGAGGGTAATGAACTGCCACACCCGCCAATTCACACATTCGGTTTACCTTGCGTAAGTCATTGTCAGCCAATGTGAACTTTAAATCTAAATTAAGCAGGCGATTTGTGGTGGAAGTGGAATCGGTACGCCCATATTCTGCTTGCAGCAGTGCATTTGGTTCTTGGATATTCACTTGAGCCAAGAACTCAGCAGTGAATATCTCGTTCGGCGAAGTACGATGTAAAAAATTATAAGTTTCCAGGCGACTTGGCAATGGAATTTTGGCTTGTGCGATGTAGCTTTTTAATTTACTCAATAATGGGATACGCTCTATGCCCGGCACGCCAAACATAGCAGGTTCTAGTATGCTACGTCGTAGTATTGCAGGCACATGAAAATAACTTTCAAATATTTTTTGTTTGGCATAGCGCGTGTTTCCACCAAAAATCTCGTCCCCGCCGTCCCCTGCCAACATCAGTCGAATGCCTTGCTCTTTGGCTAATTTGGCACAGCAATATGTAGGGACTGCCGATGCATTTCCAAAAGGCTCGTCGTAAGCTCGGGCAATCAGCGGGATTGTATCGACTACATCTTGTGCCGTAACATAATATTCGTGAGCACGGGTGCCAAAATGTTTACTTGTAATCTGAGCAAATTCCATCTCATCGTAGCCTTCGGCTGCAAATCCAATAGAAAAAGTGTTTGCCTTTTTTGTAGATGATTGTGCGAGTACCCCAGCGATAGTAGAGCTGTCTGTACCACCACTTAGAAAGGCACCTACTTGTTCGTCAGTTACCGACCTTTTAAGGGCGGTTTGGAGCAATTTTTTGAGACTTTCCTGGCGTTGTATAAAGTGGCTTGGACCCGAGTCAGCATACTTCAGGTGCCAATAAAAATTCGTTTCAACTTTTCCATTTTGGAAAAGCGCATACTGGCCTGGTAGTAGCTTGCGTACATTTTTATATATACTTCCTGGAGAAGGAGCTGAATGAAAAAATAAATAATTAAATATCGATTGAGGATCAATCACTCGCTCCATATCGGGATGAGCGACGACCCCATCTGTGTTGGTCGCAAAAATAAAATGGCCGCATGGTGCGGCATAGCAAATTGAATAAATACCTAATCGATCAATGGCGACAACGACCGTAGCATCTTGTGCATTAATGACTGCAACACAAAAGGCTCCATGCATATCTTCAAGAAATGCATTCCCTGACCGGGAATAGGCTTTAGCTACTACAGCGGCTGAAGTTTCCGCTTTTGCCAGCTCATTTAACTGTTCGTTTTCCCAATATACATTCCCGACAACCGCTACCTTAAGCGGGCCTTCTTCATAGCAGCTTGCCTGTTCAATCTTTGACCAAGCAGCTATGCCCTCACAACGACTATTAAGCGCTTGCATGGAGTCGTTTTTTTCGTCAGTCATGGCATCCACCATGGCATCGGTTATTTTCTTAGCAAGAATGGGATCTTTCTCGTCACCGAACCAACCACACATTCCCTTCATGCAATCTCCTTGTAGTATTTTCAAAAATAAATATAGATGAAATGGTTGCTTGTTTGCCGGAAAGACATTGAAGTTTTAAAGTAGAAGCTTTCATACTATTACAATGTGCAGCTCAAATTTGAAATGCAACTTTTGTATGCGAATTTAGGTGACGAGCTGCGCTAATATTTGGTGTTACATAAGCTATCAAGTAAATCAAGAGCGCTGTTGAAAAAATATACGCTGTGCATCAGTGGACAACGATACCAGATTTACGGGTTGAAACAAGCGGGTTTGAATCATATTTAGACTGTCCTAAAGATTAGAGTGGATAAGTCGACGATTTCACGAGAGTTTATGCGAAGCAACTGCCAACGCAGTTGGCGACCAAAATAGGTGGAGTCGTTTACAATGAGCGCAAGCAATGGTTTGATTAAGAGCAAGCAATTTTCATCGGATGGTCAGGTGGGGGTAGAGTGGTAGATTTGAAAAGTATAGTGAACCCTAATAATCAGACAATAAATTAAGGTGGTAACTTGTTGCAATTGAGGAGCAGGTTATGAGTGAAACGAAGCGCAAGAATTTCAGTGGTGAGTTCAAGGCCAAGGTCGCACTTGAAGCGATCCGTGGCATCAAGACGGTGAATCAAATTGGTCAGGAATTT
>Ga0209344_10005537_pt1 | contig 10853 bp, 5 predicted proteins | sample Cruoilmetagenom6_FD_187293 | JGI IMG/M metagenome (GOLD analysis project Ga0209344, IMG submission 187293) | Oil polluted marine microbial communities from Coal Oil Point, Santa Barbara, California, USA - Santa Barbara Oil Seep Sample 6 (SPAdes)... | ecosystem: Environmental > Aquatic > Marine >...
AGCTGCACCTCTAAGGATTGTTCAAGCGAAATTATTTTAATGCTATGGTCAGCCAAGGCAGTTATTTCTGCATCAATAAAGGTCTGAATGTATTTAAGTATTACATGATAGGATAGGTAGTTCTTGCCCGAACTGATGTGGCCTTCTTTATAAGTTTTTTTAAAGTTTTTCGATACAATAGCTGCTACATTCCTACGAATACCATCGAGAAGTTCTGCAGTAAGAGTAATCCCTATTAACGGCGTATAAAGTTCTTCTAAACTATCGTGTACAATGGTACCAAAGGTATTGGGAGCTAGGGTTTCTTCAACCTGTAAAACATCGTTAATATTCAGTAAGTTTTGTTTGTAGAAATCAATAGGGTTTCGAATGTAATTACTCAAAGAACTTGGGGAGAAACCTTTATGGGCCTTTTCCTTAATAAGGTCAATTAGACTGTTCGTTTTATCAATGCGCTCAATCTCTTTGGTAATCGGTTGAATGGCAGGTGTCGCAATATAATCGTGAATATCAGTTCTTTTTTCGTCGGTCAATAATTGGGTAATCAATCTACTTCTTTCGCCTCCTTCTAGGGCATCCGGTTCTGTATTGTATAGGATGTAAACGTTTTTGGCACGTTGTAATAATCGATAGAAGTGGTAAGTGTAAACAGCATCTTTCTCTTTGTAGGTAGGTAATCCGTTTTTGATTTTAAGATCAAAGGGTATGAACGAATTATTAGATTTTCCAGAGGGAAGTACACCTTCATTTACCGATGTAATGATGATAGTTTCAAAATCCAACAACCTACTTTCCAACATTCCCATAATCTGAATACCCTCAATAGGATTTCCTTGAAAGTCTAAGGTTTCCGTACTTACTAATTGCTTAAAAAGGTGCTTAAGACTTTTAAGATTATTGATGTACGTAAAGCTACTACATAGATCTTTTAATTGGTTGAAGAGCGTGAAGAACTTGTAAAGCTGCTCTAATAATAATGTATTTTGTTTGATTACTTCTATGGCTCTGAACGATTGAATGAGGGCTAGGAAATTATCAATAATATTCTCGGGCTTATTATATAAGTCTTTAAACAGTAAGGATATAGTATTGTTTTCAGGTAGTAGCGCATTAATTTGGTCACTGGTTATATATGACCAATTGTTAGTTTTAATTTTTGAGATTAACGTATTTGCAGAGATACCCTTATCGTTAAACAAGAGTACGGCATACGAGTGGGTCAGAAGATGAAGCAAGTGTTTATAGAACCATCCCTTAGTAGTTTTTTGTTCGTGAAATTCTAAAAGACTTATAAAAAAACTAGCTAAGGTGGTCGTTTCCAATTTTTGCCCCATGGTAATATTAGTAGCCGGTATATTGCTTGGAATCGAGTTTAGTAATGGATTCAATAATTCCTCGTTTCCCAGTACGATAGCTGCATTGCTTAGTTTTTCAGGTGAATGGATATGAATTTTATAAAGTAAATCACCTACATAGTTCACCTGTGAAATGTTTTTAGGTACTCCGATTATTTCAATATTTTTTTCAGTATTGTAGTAATCTGTAAGTCCCTTAAGTGGTTTTCCTTTTAATATATTCCACGTGTTTTGGTAATTCCTTATAAAATAACCAGCGTCGTGAATAGAGTCCTGTAAGAAATAAGGGTCAATATCCCAATAAATGGTAGAATCGGTTTTTTCAAGAATCGTCTGGATAAGAATACTTTCAGCGGTATTCAAAGCATTAAAACCAAGGAATATGTGTTTTTTGCCTCCACGCTTTAAATAAGCTGATAATTGGTCTATCGATGTTTTATAAATAAGACCTTGATGGCCTAGGCCTTGATCAAGTAAAGCGGAATTAAAATGATTATAAATATCTTCAAGATACCTCCAAAAATGAAGGTAATTTTCAATCATCTCTGATTTATCTGGATTCAGTGACCAATGATTTACTTCTTGAATGGCAGCAACGTTTTGGTATAGCGTGGAAGCATCCACCAAATAGCGGTCTACTTCATTAAAATCTTGTAGTAGAATTTGTCCCCATTTCAAAAAAGATTCAAATGATTCTTTTTCATAATTGCCTACGCTTAAATAAGCCTTGTAAAGTGTGAAGAGTTGGGTAGTGGTGTTAGCGGTTACGAGGCCTGAAACTTTTTCTATAAAATCTTCAATACTGTATACTTCTGGCGCAAGTACCGTTTGGGAAATTGACTTGGATAGTATTTTTTTAAGAAAAACACCTGCGCGTTTACTAGGTAAAACAAAGACAACGTCGCTAGTATCTGGATTCTTATTTAATACGTCTTGGATTACATCTTGAATAAAACTCTGCATGGTGTAAAAATAAAAAAGCTCCGCATATAGCGGAGCTTTTATTTATTAAAACACTTAGGTTTGTTTTAACTTATTTTACTAAGTTTATTTCTACCCTTCTGTTTTGAGTTCTACCAGCTCTTGTATTGTTTGTTGCGATAGGCTTAGCCTCACCGTAACCAACTGCTGATAATCTAAATTCTTCTATTCCTTTGTCTACTAAGAATTCTTTTACAGAAAGAGCTCTTGACTCAGAAAGACTTTGGTTTAATTTTTCGCTACCTACACTATCAGTATGACCTTCAACAGTAAATTTAGCTGTTGGGTATTCTTTAAGAATAGTGATAATGTCTACCATAACAGATGTAGACTCAGCTTTTATTGAAGATTTACCAGTATCAAACAAGATAGTTCTAGCGTAATCGTTCAATTGCTTCTGAACTTCTTCAGTTACTTCAGGGCAACCAGAATTAGCTACTGTACCAGCAACATCAGGACATTTATCATCTTTGTCCAATACACCGTCACCGTCAGTATCAGGCCAAGGACAACCTTTGTTTTCAGAAGGACCAGCTTCAGAAGGACAAGCATCGTCTTTATCAGCAACACCATCGCTATCAGCATCAGGACAACCAGCTAAAGCAGCTACACCAGCTTCGTTAGGACAAGCATCATCTTTATCGGCAACACCGTCACCGTCAGCATCAGGACATCCGTTCATTTCTTTAGAACCAGCTTCGTTAGGACAAGCATCTTTGCTGTCTTCTATACCATCGCCGTCAGAATCAGGACAACCGTTGAATGCCTCAAGACCAGCAACTTCTGGACAAGCATCATCTTTATCATAAACTCCATCACCATCAGTATCAGTACCACCAAATTTAACAGAGATACCAGCCAAATGTTGTAAGTGCTTCACACCGTAATCTTCGAAAGCATGCTTGTAAGAAGATTGTAATGTAAGACCTAAGTTTTCAGAGAACCAAATGTTAAGTCCAAGACCACCATTTACAGTTCCAGCTCCAATTTCATCAACCCAAGTGTAACCACCACCTATTTCGATAAAAGGATCGATTACTGTAGTTCTTTTGATGAAATCATATTTTATTGTACCATCTATAGCATAGTGAGAAAGATCATCAACGCTAACGTCACCCAATTTGCTAATTTTGTTAAGAGATCCTCTTGCACCTACAGAGAAACCGTCTCCTACGTACTTAGATACTCCTACATAAGATATAGAAGGTAAAATATTCCAGTGATCGTTCACATTGAAGAATTCATTACCGAAAGAACTTACATCCCCAGTTGGATATACGTCGATGGCATTGACCCCAAACTGCACTTGCCAAGGGTTATTCTCGTCTTGCGCTTGTATGCTGTTGATACCTACAACAAGTAGGGCAACTGCCAATAATTTGCTAAGATGTTTCATGTTCAAATTTTTAAGTTTAAGTGTTTATTAGCCACAAATGTAACTTGTTAAATATTATTAACAAAATCAATTTCCTATTTTTTTTAACGCATTTAATAGATTAAAAAACGCATTTAAACGATTTTCAGTTCCTTGCCTACCTCTGTGAATGCCTTGATAGCAGTGTCTAAATGGTCCTTTGAATGTGCTGCCGAAAGTTGAACGCGAATACGGGCTTTTCCTTTTGGAACTACAGGGTAGAAAAAACCAATTACGTAGATGCCTTTTTCTAACAACTTATTTGCCATTTGTTGCGATAATTTTGCATCGTATAACATTACGGGTACAATAGCAGAGTCACCATCTACAATATCAAAACCAGCTTCCTTAATCCCTTTTTTAAAATATTCGGTATTTTCTTGTAGTTTGTCTCGTAATGAAGTGTCATTGGCCAACATGTCGAATACCTTTATCGATGCACCTACAATCGCTGGGGCTAGGGAGTTTGAAAATAGATATGGTCTTGAACGTTGTCTTAGTAAGGTTATAATCTCCTTTTTGCCGGTAGTATAACCACCCATAGCTCCACCGAGTGCCTTACCTAAGGTTCCAGTTATAATATCGATGCGACCCATGACCCTTTTTTCTTCTAAGGTGCCGATTCCTTTTTTACCAATAAATCCGGTAGCGTGGCATTCATCAATCATTACCAAGGCGTCGTATTTATCGGCCAGGTCACATATTTTATCCAACGGGGCTACGATGCCATCCATAGAGAATACCCCATCGGTTACTATTATTTTAAATCTTGCCCCGTCGTCATTGGCTTTTTTAAGCTGTTCTTCCAGGTCTTCCATATCGCTATTTGCATAGCGGTATCGCATCGCCTTGCACAACCGTACACCATCTATAATGGAAGCGTGGTTTAATGAATCTGAAATGATAGCATCTTCGGCCGTTAACAATGGTTCAAATACTCCCCCATTGGCGTCAAAAGCAGCGGCATATAATATGGTGTCTTCCGTTTCGTAGAAATCGGCAATTTTTTGCTCTAGTTTTTTGTGTATATCCTGCGTACCACAAATGAACCTAACCGATGACATACCGAAACCATGTGAGTCCATCGCATCTTTCGCGGCTTGTATAACATCTGGGTGAGACGAAAGGCCTAAATAATTATTGGCGCAAAAATTTATTACCTCTTGGCCGGTATTTATCTTAATGACTGCATCTTGTGGAGAGACGATGATTCTTTCCTCCTTAAATAGTCCATCATTTTTAATAGTTTCAATTTCTTGCTGTAAATGCTGTTTTATTTTTCCGTACATATTCCTTTATATATAATCTATTTCTATTTCCGTATTAATATACACAATGATTTTATGGTCTATGGTGTAACCCATATTTTTAAAACTTTCGGCATAGGCGTTAATTTGGTGATGGTATTTCGAATTTCGTTCCCCAGTTTTATAATCGATAATAGTCGCATGTTTGTTTTTAAGGACCACCCTATCCGGTCTTTGAACCGAGCCATCGGGCATTAAGAGGTCTCGCTCGTTTAGAGCGTTAACATCATTTTCGTAAAAATGGTGTAATTCTTTGTGAAATATGACCTTTTTTATGATTTCATTTACCTCGTTTACTTCCTGTTCCTTTATAAGCCCTTTTTGTAGGGCCATTTGAACGGCTTTATTGAGGTCGGCGGTAGTGAATATGGCCCCTAAAATATAATGAATAATATTACCTTGATTAATGGCAACATCTAAACCTTCATCCCAAAGACTTCCTGCCAAAGCTAGAATTTTGAAATCGGGTCTATCTTTATTCGTATATATATAAGGTATAGTAATTTGGTCGATAGTATTAGGACTCTTTACTTTATGTTCCGGTAATTCGCCAAAATTATATTCATCCTTATTTTGTTGATATAGACCTACGCTTTTTAAATAATGGATGAATAGGCCAGAATAGTAATTAGGGTTATGCTCCCCTTTTTTATCAAGACTATGTGAACTTATAATGAACAATGCATTAACAGCTCTGGTTAGCACCACATATAAAAGGTTGAAGGCGTCTAATTGTAGTTTTTGATGGTCAATAGCATATAATTGTGATTCAACTTCACCGTACTCTAGTACTTCTTGTTTTTTGTTGATGAGCAATTCTGAGAACCCTAGAAACTCGTTTTTGTCTACCGGGAGCCAGAGTTTGGGGTCAATTTCTTCAAATACGTTCGAGTTGGCGTAGGGATAAATAACTACAGGAAATTCTAAACCTTTCGATTTGTGAATTGTCATAATCTGCACCGACTCAATATTCTCTGGAGTACTAATACTTGCCGAATGTCCTTTTTTGTCCCAATAATCAAGAAAGGACTGCATGTCAGAACCATATTTCTGTTCCACATCGAACACCAAATCCATAAAAGCAGATAGGTGTGCGTCTGAAGTAGGATTAAGGTCAAATGTTTTAATGGCATAAGCTAGTCCGTCAAAAACGGAGGTCTGTCTAAGTTTGGAAGCGTCAAAACCGTATTCTTCTATTAAGAGGACATCAAGTTGGTTTAGATTGTCATAGATATAAGCGTGCTTATCATTTTTTTCATTGGATAAAAAGTTCAGAATGTCATATTGAATTTCTAATTCGTCAGGTTGAACTATGTACCGAATTAGCTGCACTAAAAAAACATTTTTAATACTCTCGCTTAATAGTAAGGAATCTGATGATACCACGGGAATATCATGTTGCATTAAAAAATCAGCTAGCAATAAACCGTGTTTCTTTTTGCGAATGATTATGCAGATATCACTATAGGTGTATCCTTGGGCTAGACATTTATTGATGGAAACAAGCGTAGCAGCAGTATATTCCTCATCGGTATCTTCTGGCAAAAGGGATATATGCACAAAACCGCCTTCTTTCTGATTTGTTTCTTGTTCATTACCCAATTTAAAGAACTTTTGATATATTTCATTCTCTAAAAACGGACTAACACTTTGAAAAAAGTTATTATTGAAGTTAATGATTTCGGTATAGCTTCTATAATTTTTTGGTAAGGTTACCAAGTCCGATTCTATTGTAAACGGATGCTTTTGATGGGTCGCCAATTCTAGAAATTGTTCTGCTTTACCACCACGCCATCGGTATATGGCTTGTTTTGGGTCGCCTACCAAAAATAAAGATCCTGTGTTTCCCAACTCATCTTCACCCTCCATCGCATTTCCGATTAATGGAATAAGATTTTCCCATTGCATTTGTGAAGTGTCTTGAAACTCGTCAATGAAATAATGACGATATTTTTCACCCAATCGTTCATAAATAAAAGGAGCAGGTTGATCCTTGATTTCTTTAGCGATTAAGGTGTTGAATTCGGAGATGGATAATTGGTCTTTTTCTTCTTGAATGATCTTTAATTCTTTCTGAATAGCGTTCAATAGAGCAAAGGGTACGATATTTCTAATGATGTTGGATAATAAAGCTCTTCTATAGACTAGCTGTTTTAGGCCCAAATAACTATGTAGTAGTTGGGTGGTAAGTTCTACAGGGGGATTCTTAATAGATGCTTTTAAAACCTTACCCTCACGCAGGTTTTCTTCAAGCTTGTTTTTGTAAAGTTCGGAGGGATTGAAATTACCATCCCTTATTTTTTTAAAGTGGTTAGGTAACGTTTCACGTGGAAAATCCTTAAAGTCAAGTCCATACCCAAGAATAACCTCAAGCGTATTTGAGGCAAGTTCAACCACTTTTTTCTCTAGGATCCGAGACTCTTTTTTAAGTTGGGTCTGAAGTTTTAAGAAATCAACAAGTTCAATTTGTTTAAGATGTTTTAAGTGGTCGGTGTTGTTTTCGTCAAAAATGAGTTTGCCAATTTTTAATAGGTCATAGGAAATATCCCAACTTCTATCATCCTCTATTTTTTCTAATGCAAAATCTAAAAGTACTTTGGTAAATTCAGGGTCTTCACCAGCTTTACTGATCACCCGCTCAACTGCTTCTTGCAAGAGCAAGTCTACATCAAGGACAACTTCGAAATTTTGCGAAATCTTTAAATCTTTAGCGAACGTGCGAATTAATCGGTGGGTAAATTTATCAATTGTAGAAATATCGAAAAAAGCATAGTTGTGCAGTATTTGCTTTAAGCGAAGTTTACTTAATGCAGGCAGTTCTTCAAAGGTATAATTGGTTTCATTCAATATATCCTTAAATAGAGGCGCGGCATCTTCAATAGAAGAGGTTTTGGAAAATTCGAACAAGCTGTTTAATATCCGGTGTTTCATTTCATTTACCGCTTTATTGGTAAATGTGATGGCCAATATTTTTCTGAAGTTTTGTGGAGATGCCAGAATAATTTTCAAATAGACTTTGGCAAGGGCATAGGTCTTGCCGGATCCTGCTGACGCATTATATATAGTAAAAGATTTACTGGACACTGATTTTTCCTGCAAATTAAGGATTCCCTTACGGTTCTTAACAAATTATTTGGTGAATATAAATGTTAAAATTCGTAGTTTTGAGAGACAATTAATATTAATCTAAAAATAAATAAATTATGGCTTTTCAATTACCGAATTTGCCTTATGCCTATGATGCTTTAGAGCCTCATATCGATGCAAGGACAATGGAAATACATCATACAAAACATCATAATGGATATACAAGCAAATTAAATGCTGCTATTGAAGGTAGCGATCTTGAGGGGAAATCTATAGAAGATATTTTAACAGGTTTGGACATGAATAATGGTGCCGTTAGAAATAATGGAGGTGGTTTTTATAATCACTCGTTGTTCTGGTCAATTCTTTCACCAAACGGCGGTGGCACTCCAAGTGGAGAATTAGCTGATGCAATTAACAGTGCATTTGGCTCGTTTGAAGCCTTCAAAGATAAATTTACCACTGCGGCTGGGACTAGATTCGGTTCAGGGTGGGCATGGTTATGTGTTCATAAAGGAGGAAAAGTTGAAGTGTGTTCTACACCTAATCAAGATAACACATTGATGCCAGGAGTTGGTTGTGGAGGACTTCCTATTTTAGGATTGGATGTTTGGGAGCATGCATACTACCTTAACTATCAAAATAAAAGGCCAGAATATATTGAAGCTTTTTTCAATATTATCAACTGGGATGAAGTATCAAAGTTATACGCAAGTAATAAGTAGATACAGAATACAGTAAATTCTAAATACTTTGTAAGAAACCACTTGAGTAAATATCTTAAGTGGTTTTTTTGGTTTTATAATAGAAAAGGGCGGAGAAATCTCCACCCTTTTCGTCCCAAATCTTACCATAAACTTAACCTACTTATGCTATGGCACTACTAAATTACTGGTATTGAGTAAATAAAAAAAGGAATTTTAAGAAAAAAATATGCTTTTATTTAACATAAGTGAAAATTCAAGTAGTTTTTGAGTAAGATTAATTTGGCGACATATAAGCCAGTTGGTATAAAATAAAAAGACGAGGCGTAGCCTCGTCTTTTCCCCAAATCTTACCATGAACTTAACCTACTTATGCTATGGTTCTGTAAATATATAGTTAGTTGGTCTTCAAATAGAAGCAATCCGTTGAACACCCTGAACATTGGTTGAAATACAAAATGTGGTGAAATTGGTGCTATTTTAATTTAATGAAAGAGTTGGAATTGAGATAAAATAAAAAGACGGAGCATAACTCCGTCTTTTTCCCCAAATCTTACCATGAACTTAACCTACTTATGCTATGGTTCTGTAAATGTAAACGTCTTATTAACTATTATAAAAGGAATTAGATAAACGTATCGAAATAACGTTTAATAGAAGTTTGGGAAGCACCTATGTCCGAATAGATTGTTTTGGGATAAATATCAAATAAAAAAGGCGGAGAAAACTCCACCTTTTTTGCCCCAAATCTTACCATGAACTTAACCTACTTATGCTATGGTAGGTTTAAATGTAAAGCGGCTTAGTTCTTTTCGATTATTCTATCGATGAAATACTTTTTTTGTCGATGAAATACATAAATTTTATGCATTTCATCGAAATATTATTTAATATGCTCTTTCGTTGTTTCCTTCATAGAAGTTTATAAAAGCTCTATTTACAACCCTATTTCCCCCTGGTGTTGGGTAGTTTCCGGTGAAATACCAGTCCCCTAAATTTTTTGGGCAAGCCACGTGCAGATTTTCAATGGTTTGATAGATAATAGAAACTTCAGCATTAATTCCTTCGGGACTTAAAAGTTCACCCGTTTTTTCGGAAATCTGTTTTGCTGTAAACGGTGCGTAAAATTCTTTTACGTAGTTAACAACGTCTTTATCCTTGCTTTGAACTTGCGTCAAACATTTTTTATAAATTTCTTCTACGATGTGCATTGAATTATTATCCTCATGTAGGGCTAAGGCCGCCTTGAAGGCAATGAAGTCTTCTAATTTTGCCATGTCAATACCGTAGCAATCTGGGTACCTGATTTGTGGTGCAGAAGAAACAACGATAATTTTCTTAGGCGATAATCTATCCAGTATTTTAAGAATACTCTTTTTTAGGGTAGTACCTCTTACAATACTATCGTCAATGATGACCAAGTTGTCACCCTTTTTTACAGAGCCATAAGAAATATCATAAACATGGGCTACTAAATCATCCCTACTACTATCTTGTGTTATGAACGTACGCAATTTGGCATCTTTAATAGCGACTTTCTCAATACGAGGACGCACTTCTAAAATTTCATGCAATTCCTCACCGGTAATCTTTGGACCTAAAGCGAGTATTTGCTCTTCTTTTTTCTTGTTCAAATAATTCTGCGCTTCTTTCACCATTCCGTAGAATGACGTTTCGGCCGTATTCGGAATATAAGAGAAGACGGTGTTCTTGATATCTTCCTCAATAGATTCTAGAATTTGTGGAAAAACTAGCTTACCAAGCGCTTTACGCTCTTGATAAATTTCTTTATCACTACCTCTTGAGAAATAGATGCGTTCAAAAGAACACGCCTTTCGCTCTCTTGGCTCTTGAATTTGTTTGATGGCACTTGTGCCATTCTTTTTAATAATAATAGCAGCACCGGGATCCAATTCTTTCACCTCTTCATAAGGTACATTGAAAACAGTTTGTATCGCTGGTCTTTCTGATGCAACAACTACCACTTCATCATCCCTATAATAAT
>Ga0209344_10005539_pt1 | contig 10851 bp, 10 predicted proteins | sample Cruoilmetagenom6_FD_187293 | JGI IMG/M metagenome (GOLD analysis project Ga0209344, IMG submission 187293) | Oil polluted marine microbial communities from Coal Oil Point, Santa Barbara, California, USA - Santa Barbara Oil Seep Sample 6 (SPAdes)... | ecosystem: Environmental > Aquatic > Marine...
GCCTCCGCGCAAATCCTTATCTTCCTTGACCTTGCACAAAAACCCCTCGTTTCCGAATCGAGAACCGCGCAGTTCCCATCGGAGTTTCTGGACGGGAACGGGCTATGAAAAACTCTTGACCGCCTCGGTCTCGTCATCGTAGACATCGAGCAACGGCAGCAGCTGGGTCAGCAGCAGGGTGCGCTTGACGCTCGGCGCGGGCCGGAGGAGCTTGACCGATCCTCCGAACCTCTGGGCCAGCTTCCAACTGGAAACAACCTCTCCGATGCCGGAGCTGTCCATGATGGAGACCTCGCGGAGGTTGAGGACGATCTTCGTCCAGCCCTCCGCAACGAGCTGATCCATCACGTCGCGCAGAAGTTCGTCGCCGACTCCCATGACGAGCCGACCCTGAAGATCCACGATGATCACATCATCCACATGCCGAACGTCTACCTTCATGCCGCCGATTGTAGCTCGATCCTCGAGAAGGCGGAAATCGACGATGAAGAAAAACCCTGACCGGGAGGTCAGCGTTGGCGATCGTGATCCGATGGATCGCCTGAATCGCGGCCGTCTCGGCCGCCGGACGAACCCGGTTTGCCGCTGTCGGAACCCATCCCGCGGCTCGAACTTCTGAGGGCCGGGTTAAGCCCCGTCGGCTCCGCGCGAAAGACCTTGTTTCGGCCGGAGTTCTTGGCCTCGTACAGCGCCGTATCGGCGTTCCTGAGCAACTCCACACTGTCATCCGCGTCGTCCGGGAAACAGGCCACCCCGCCCGAGATGGTGACCCGTCCACCGGGCTGGGTGGACTCTCCCTCGAAGGGATACTCCTCGATCCGATGCCGGATCACATCGGCGGCCGACATGGCCTGGCTGCCGGATCTTCCGGACATTACCAAAACGAACTCCTCACCCCCGAACCGACCGAAATAGTCGTCTGAGCGAACGCTGTCTCGCACGAGTTTGGCGAGGAGTCGGAGCAACCGGTCCCCGACCAGATGTCCGTTCGCATCGTTGTAGTTCTTGAAGTGATCGATGTCGAAGAGAAAGATCGAGACCTTCTCGCTTGCGTTTCGGGCGTCGAGGACCGCTTCGCTGAGTTTGACCAGCAGCGCGGCCTTGTTGAAAATCCCCGTCAGGCCATCGACCTCGGCCGCGATCTCGACATTGCGATAGGCCTCGAGATTGGTCCATGTCAGGGCGCCGAGGCGCGCGAGCATCTCCATCATCTCCCGTTCGCTGAAAAAGTGGCGTTCCGGGCGGGCAATGGCGACCACACCGATGGTGTCCTCCCCGGCGATCATGGGTGCGACAACGTCAAACTCGGGCTGGCCGGTGGTCTGGCTCACGCTGTATGAAAGCGCGCTCTCCTCCTCATAGTCCTTTCGAACCATGGTTCGTTGTCGAGCAGCAGCGATTCCGAGCTGTCCCTCACCGAAGCGCACCTCCATGCCGACCTTGAGGTTTCGCTGCGCCGTGGAGCACGCCGCCACAATCAGGCGGTTCTGGCGATCCGGCTCGGTGATCGTGCTCCGCCTTCGAACAAGGACGACCGCCACTTCGGGACGAAACATCCGCACCATGGCGTTGACGAGATTTGGTGGAATCTGTCGGATCTGGCGTTGTGCGTGGAGTTCGCCGAGCAGGCTCGAAAAGATCTGAAAGAACTCGACCTGTCCCTCGAGATCCCTTTCTAGGCGACGGTTGGACCGACCCAACGCTCCGTTTGAAGGTGTCGCCGGATGCTGGGCCGCGACCTTTGATTGCTGGAGTCGCGTCCAAAGAACGATGATGATCACGATGAGCACTGGAATCAGGACCAACAGCAGGTTGGCGCCAATCGGGCCGAGCAGGGAATCAATCACACTCAATACTCACCAGTTCCTCTCGCCCTCTTGTATCAGTCAACAATTGAGACGGCCCTTGGCGGACGGTCCGCGGCAATGTATCCAGAGATTGTACAGCCGAAGTCCTCGGCGCGCCAATTGGCCTTTATTGCTTCACTCGTCTCAGCCGACGTCACCGTCTCTGTCATAGCGCAGAGCAAACGACTCGAGAAACCAGAACAGCGCCGCGGCAGCCGAGAGACTGAGGACTTTCGCCACCAGACCCTGGCTGAAAGCCGGGTACCATGCCGGTACCCCGAAAAGAGAGCTCCCAATCCAGGCAAGGATCATGAGAATCGGAATCGAAGTACTGATGGCGCCAACGCGTGCGGCCAACCGAAGACCGGGATCGAGATCGCTCGACCGGGCCAGTGCAAACAGAAACAGGAAGATCGAGACCACGAAGAGGAACGGAATCACCGCTGGAAACCAGCGGTCCATGACTCCGGTGCGTCCGGAACCAAGGTCAATGACTCCCGCCGTTGCTCCCAGTGAAACCATCACCAACCCGCATGAGAGCACCGACGCAACCACGGCGAAGAGCGTCAACGACCGGAGGACGGGCCGACCCGCAAAACTGTGATGGCGAAGAAACGAGATGAAGAACACCGGCGCCGCGAGGCTTGCGACAAAGGACAGCAGAGGGACCAGCAACCAGATCCCTCCCTCCTGGGCGATGCGTTCGGCGCGGAGAGCCGGAAACGCATTGACGAGAATGCCCCTCAGAACCAGCCAGGCCAAGCCGCCGGCGAAAAGCCACGCAGCACGGGTTGGTTTCATCAGTCCTCCTCTCACACCGCCCGGATCATCAGACGGTCGCAACGAGCATACATCAACACTCGTCGAACCCTCTGCTAACCTTCCAGGGTGACGAACACCAAAGGCCAGCAGCGCGAGACATTTTCGGGCTATTACGACCGGCCCGTCTATGACGCGCTATTTCGGTGGATCGATATCCGCAAGATCAGCGTCATCCGGGCTGCGTTTGCAGATCTCGAACCGGACGCCTCGCTGATCGATCTCGGAAGCGGTTCGGGAAAGATCCTCACTCGGATCGCAAGACGGGGCGACACAGCGCTGGCCGGGGACATCGATCTCCGGCTTTTGGCGGCCGCTCGCGGACGCGGGGCGACACCTTTGCGTGTCGATTTTGACGCCGATCTCCCCATCGCCGACGGTGTTCTCGATGGAGCGCTGATCATCGACGCCCTCGAGCACACCGAATCACCGCGGCAAGTCATTCGTGAGCTCCACCGGGTTCTCCGACCGGGAGGGGTTCTGGTCATCTTCACGCCACCGTACGATTCGCATCCGTGGATCGCCGCCGAAAAGGTCCACAACACCATCACCGGCCGCCGGAGCGATCACATCTCGCCCTTCACACGCGAGTCTCTCACGTGGGCCGTGAGCCGGGATTTCACCGATTTCCGTATCGGGAAGGTCAACCTCGGACTGTCCATGTATGCGGTGGCGGTGAAGTAGCGGCTCGATGCTCGATGCTGGATGCTGGATGCTGGATAGGAGCATCGCAGCCATCGCACCATCGCAAATGGGACACGGATTTCGCGGATGGACACGGATTTCATCGCATACATCGCATTGCAGCCCACAGATCACAAAGATAGACACAGATTCCATCGCAGCATTGCAGACGGAGAACCGCAGATAGCGCAGATAGACGCAGATAGAGCCATCGCGGATTCCATCGCACATCGCATTTGAAAGTGGGCGCCGGGTTACGGGAAGGGTGTTCGACTTCGTGGTGACACGATACCTGCCTGAACAAGACTGAAGGTGGGGTGAACCCCACCCTACCGGCGGCCGGGACGGCCGTTCCTAAAATTCATCGCGTCACGGGTTTGGGTGGATGAGTCGCCAGGTCATGCCCTTGACAGACGTGGAGATCTTCACGTCCCCCGTCGGCAGCGATTACCGGATGGCCCAACGTGCCTTGCGCGGGTTGGCCGCAGGGCATAAATGCCCTGCCTACAGCTCTAAAAGATCAAGGTCTGTGGTCTGCCGCTGTTTGCTGTCCCGGTTGACTGCCGCCGATCCTGCCGCAGACTGCTACCGTGCGGTCAGACCTTCGCGATCGGTTTGGTCCTTCGCACGAGATGGGCTGCCACGCTGCCGACGAATCGCGGCCACTGACGCCAGATCTTGATGTGGCTCTCGCCGAACCGCCTCGGATACTCGTGGGTCGGCACGTTGACGACGCGATAGCCGGCCAAGAGCATCTTCATCACCATTTCCTGCTCGATGGTGTGAATCTGCGCCTTGAGCCCCACCGACAGCAGAGCCTGTCGCCGAGCGGCCCGGTATCCATTGAGCGTGTCGGTGAGCTCGACACCCCACCTTTCGTTGATCGCGACGTTCATGGCGATGTTGCCGATGGTACGGATCAACTGGCCAAAGGTAATCGAGAGTTCTTCCGAACCACCGGTGAATCGACTCCCGACGCAGAGATCCGAGGTGTCGTCGATCAAGGGTTCGACCAACCGTGGAATGTCATTGGGATCATGCGACCCGTCGGCATCCATGAAGACCACCAACGGTTCGGTCAGCAGTTCAAGGCTCGCCCGGATGGCAGCGCCCTTCCCGCCGCCCGGATCAGTAAAGACATCGGCACCCGCCCGACTGGAGATCTCCACCGTGTCATCGCTCGAGTGCCCGTCCATCACAACGACCCGGGCGCAGTGCTCGGCGGCTCCGCTCACGGCATCGCCGACGGTCGGCGCTTCGTCTTTGGCTAGGATCACGGTCGCGATGTCGCGCTTGGATGCGCTTTCCAATGGAGGATCTCCAATCCTAGGAGCCTGTAGGGGATTGATGGTGGATGGATTTCGGAGTGCCGTCAAGTGCCCTGAGCGGCGGATTCTCGGAGCAGTACATCGAGTACGGGCCGAGAATCCAACAATAGAGGGCCTTCACGGCGCCCGAAAGGTGCCGCCAATCTATTCCCTATAGGCTCCTGGGCTCGATCACCTCCATCGTACAGGGTCGCGGTGAAGACAGCTCCATGCGGTCGGAGACCGCCCAAGGCGAAGAATTTTGAGACTGGGAATCTGTGACGCCGGACACCACCTCCCAACTTTTATCACTCCTACAATGCACGCTGGAACACGATCCAAGCAATCGAAGAACGACCACAACGGGAGGGGCCGATGAAACCTGTCAACGACACCCGATCACCCAGCAGGCGCGAGCTTCTCGATCGCGTTCGAGACCGCGCAACCGCAGCGCTCGAACCAGCCGACACCAGCAGCACACCGCGCCACCTCATCGGGCGATCAACCCATATGTACCGGTCCGGGCGCGCGAAGGCCACCGAGAGCACCAAAGCTCTGCCGTCACCGCCCTCGGCCGCCATCATCACTCTGAATCGACTTGGCTTCGGCCCCCGGGGCAACGAAATCGCAAACTTCAACGCCCTTCCCGGCAACGATGACCATCAACGCCTGACCAACTGGGTCGATCAACAGCTTGACCCGGCATCCATCAACGACTCGACCTGCGACACGCGCATCGCCTCGGCCGGATACACCACCCTGAACAAATCGCTGGCGCAGCTCTGGCAGGACCATATTGAATCGAGTCCGCCATGGCAGGTTCGGATTCAGCCCTATTACGAGGTCGAGCGTGCGACTCTGTTGCGCGCGGTGTGGAGCAAGCGGCAACTGCTGGAACTCCTCACCGACTTCTGGCACAACCACTTCAACGTCTATGGCCCCGACTCGTGGGCAGCACCCATCTGGTCCCACTGGGACCGGGCCGTGATCCGCGGCAACGCACTCGGGAACTTCCGCACCATGCTCGGGCAGGTGGCTCAGCATCCGGCGATGCTCTACTACCTTGACAACTACACCTCATCGAGCGCCGGACCGAACGAAAACTGGGCTCGAGAACTCTTCGAACTCCACTGTCTGGGCACCGATCACTACATGGGCGTCATCCGGCAGAACCAGGTGCCGATCGGACCGGGCGGCAAACCCGTCGCCTATGTCGATGACGATGTCTTCGAAGCGACACGCTGTTTCACCGGGTGGACCTTCGATTTCGACACCGGAGCCTTCGAATATCGTGCCGACTGGCACGATCACTTCCAGAAGACCGTCCTGGGAACCTATATCGGCGCCAATCAGCCGGCTTTGTCCGACGGCAACGTCGTCCTCGACGAGGTGGCCTTCCACCCCGGAACGGCGCGGTACATCTCGACCAAACTGGTGACGCGCCTCATCGGTGACAACCCCGACCCGTCGGTCATCGACGCGGCGGCAGCCGTCTTCGAGGCCGAGGCCACGGCGCCCGACCAGCTCGCGCAGGTGGTCCGGACCATCGTGCTGCACCCGAGTTTCCTGGCCACCTGGGGCGACAAGATCAAACGCCCCCTCGAACTGGTCGCGAGTGCGATGCGGGCAGCCGACGGCCGATTCACCTTTGCCCTCGATGATGACGACACAGGGACCCTGCTCTGGCGCTTCGATCAGGCTGGCCAACCACTTTTCGGCTGGCGCGCGCCGAATGGCTTCCCCGACCACAAGGACGACTGGACGAGCGCGACCCCTCGGGTCATGGGTTGGCGCCTGATGAACTGGTTGATCGATATCAGAAACGACAGCGACGTCTTTCGACTCAACGTGATCGCCCAGACCCCGGTCGGCGTCAGAACCGCCAACCAGCTCGCAGATTTCTGGATCAACCGAGTCTTCGGCATGGCGATTCCAACCGAAGAGCGGCATGAGATTGTCGAGTTCATGGCCCAGGGCCACAACCCCGACTTCGACCTTCCCCTGGACGCCGACGAGGACACCCAGGATCGTCTTCGTTCCATGGTCGGCCTGATTCTCATGTCGCCGTCGTTTCTTTGGAGGTAAGCATGCGTCACCCAACCAGACGTGGATTTGTCACCGGTTGCTCGGCAGCCATCGCGGGTATGGCCGGCGCCCGTTTCCCATCCATGGCATTCGCCGACCCCGATGGCACCATCAACAACGAGATCTTCGTCGTTGTCTTTCTCCGAGGAGGGATGGACGGACTCAACCTGGTCGTCCCTCTCTCAGGAGCCGACCGCGGCCACTACGCGACAGCTCGACCGAATATCAAGGTCCCTCTGACGGGGTCCGACTCGGCCCTTCCCCTCGACGGTCAGTTTGGTTTTCACCGAGCAGCCCAGCCTCTTCATGAGCTCTACCAGGACGGCAACGTTGCCGTTGTCAACGCCACCGGGCTTGACGAAGCGAGTCGCAGCCATTTTGATTCCATGGAATTCATCGAGCGCGGAACCCCCGGAATCAAGACCACCGCGTCAGGGTGGCTCGCACGGCACTTTCTCAGCGCCCACAATCTCCCGTCCGAAATCGTCATGCCATCGGTATCGGTCGGCAGTCTCCAGGCCACCTCGCTCCTCGGCGACCGAAACACCATCAACATGAGCGATCCGGATTCGTTCAACCTCCAGCTCGGTCCCTGGGAGTGGCGCGATGCCCAACGAGTGGCTCTCCGCCACATGTACTCTGGCAACGACACATGGCTCCACAACTCGGGTCTCCAGGCCCTCGACGCTATGGACATTGTCGAGCTCAACGCGACCGGCAACTACACCCCGGCTAACGGCGCCGTCTACCCATCGGGCTCGTTCGGAGACGGCCTCCAGGTCATTGCCCAGATGACCAAGCTCGATCTCGGGCTCCGCGTGTCCACCGTGGATCTCGGTGGATGGGACACCCACGTCAATCAGGGCGACGACGGTGCGGGGTACTTCGGAAGCCTGATCGGTACCCTGAGCGAGGGGCTCGCCGCGCTTTACACCGATCTTGACGGCGCCGGCGCCAACAACTACACCAACCGGCTCACCATGGTCGTCCAGAGTGAGTTCGGGCGCCGCCTCTTCGAGAACAACGATGAGGGCACCGATCACGGGCACGCAAACCCGATGATCGTCATCTCCGGAAACGCCATCGGGGGCGTTCACGGCGCGTGGCCGGGCATCGGGCCCGGTCAGCTCTTCGACAATGCCGACCTCGCGGTGACCACTGATTTCAGACGGGTGCTCTCCGAGATCCTGATTCGACGGATGGAAAACAACCACCTCGGGGTGATCTTCCCCGCCTATGCCAATTACCAACCCCTGGGGATCGTCAACGGGACTGATCTGCCACCAAACTACAGTTCCGAGATCGGCGGGCTCTTCAGCGACGACTTCGAATCCGGCGACACCGGTTGGTGGACGGGGACCTCGCCCTAGAGTCACCGAACGGGAGATCAAATGCGAAACACCCGGAGTCCACGCTCCGGGTGTTTCGCATTCGGATATGATCGGTGGGATGCATATCGACCGATTCCGCTTTGGCAGCGTCCGCATCGACGGGGTGGACTACACCAAGGATCTGATCATCCTTGGCGGGGTGGTCCAATCCCCTTGGTGGCGTGAGGCCGGGGGGCACGTCTTCGCCCCGGTCGATCTGGCGAAAATCATCGATGCGGCCCCTGGAGTGGTCTGTCTCGGCACCGGCGCGGTCGGAATGGTGACCATCGAAGAGGCCACCATCGCAGCGTTCGAGGCCGTCGGGACCGAGGTCATGGCGGATCGGACAGGCAAGATCATCGAGATCTTCAACACCCTGGTCGCCGAAGGACGCGGTGTGGCGGCTGCCTTACATCTGACCTGCTGAACCGAACGCCGCTTCATGCATAATGGCGTCATGAAAATCCAAAACTTCGTCATCGCCCTCGCGGTGCTGAGTGCGTCGGCCGTCATGGCCGCAGACCGTCAGCCCCTCAGTTACACCTTTGTCGAGGGCGAGTACGCCATCGACAGCGCCATCGAGATCTACGGCAACTCGTCGGACTCCGACAACGCCTGGGCCATCGGGGGCTCGTGGCAGATCTCCCGCAGGTTCGTGCTCTGGGGCCGCTACAACTCGGCAAGCTACGATCTGCCGAACTTCGGCGAGCACTTCAACCTCGGACTCGGCACCCTCGGCCTGCTTTTCCGAGTCCCGATCCGCGAGGGCGAGAGTTCTCCGCTGGATTTCATCGTCGGCGGAAGCCTTGAATACCAGGAAACCGACATCCTCACCCAGTTGGGAGGCGACACCTTCAGTGATCCCGGTGTCGGGCTCCGGCTCGGAGTCAAGGCGGGGATCGCCCGCCATTTCGATGTTGCAGCCTATCTTCACTACTACGACTACGGCGTCTTTGATGAAGGATTTCGAAACTACCTCGACGGACTTTTCTTTGAACTTGGCGCCGAGCTTGCCCTGACCCGCCGATTCAGCCTCACGCTCACGTACCTCACCGGCGAGCTCGACTACAACCAGCTGCCCGGTCTGGAGAGGCCCGAAGAGGTCGAGGTCGATCGCGACGAGCTCAGGCTCGGGGTGCGGTTCAACTTCAGGTAGGCGGGGCCTTCAGGCCCCGTGGCAGCAATCAGGGACAGTCAACAGGGACGGGGATCAGCGTCAGGCATCAGGGGCAGATTCAGCGGCAAACCACGAACCTTGATCATTCAGAGCTGTAGGCAGGGCATTCATGCCCTGCGGCCAACCCGCGCAAGGCACGTTGGGTCATTCGGCAATCTTTGGCGTCGAGGGGTGTGAGGATTTCCACGTCGGCACAGTCGCAGACGGCGTCCGCGGCAGCGATCAGCGTCGGCAAGCAGCGACAGCCATCAGAGGCAGCTAGCAGGGGCAGCAAACAGCGTCAGCGATCAGGATCAGGGGCAGCCACCTACGACAACGACCTGCCTGGGAGCCGCGGCATGATCACCACCGGGTCGTTCTGGAGGATCAGATAGCCGCTGTGAAATCCGATGTCAAGGGCAAGACAAGTCTCCCAAGGTCGACCCTTGACATCGGATTCCCCAGCGGCTGGGGAAGGGGTATGAACGACCCGGAGGTGACCATGCTCGACGCGCTCCCCAACAGCAATCTCATCGTCTACCGCAAAGCCATCGAGGCCGCTGGTACAGCAATCTCACTCGCCATGAGAGTTCCGACCCCTCTCAAGAGCATTGCGGATCAGGTCATTCGATCAGCGAGTTCGGTTCCGGCGAATCTCGCAGAAGGACATGGGCGATCAGGTCGAGACCGTCTCCACCATTGGCGCATCGCCTTCGCATCGGCGAAGGAAGTCGACTGCCATCTTCAACTCCTGATTAAGGCGGGAGCCATCGACCGCCAGCGGGCGAGCGAGTCAATCCAACTCTTCGACGAGGTTCGAGCCATGACCTGGCGCCTCCTCCACCCCAACCCGTGATGCGATGGATTCGTAGGGTGGGGTTCACCCCACCTTCAGTCTCGTTCAGGCAGGTATCGTGTCGCCACGAAGTCGAGCACCCTTCCCGCGACCCGGCGCCCACTTTCAAATGCGATGTGCGATGGAATCTGCGATGGATCTATCTGCGCTATCTGCGGTTTTTCCGTATGCAATGTATGCGATGGAATCTGTGTCTATCCGTGTGATCCGTGGGCTGCGATGAGATGGTGCGATGAAATCCGTGTCCATCCGCGAAATCCGCGTCCCATTTGCGATGGTGCGATGGCTCTATCTGCGTCCATCTGCGCGATCTCCACTTTCTCCGTGCGCTGCTGCTAGGCGGCCGCTCGGAGAAGAGCCAAAATCCTCACTCCACCCGATTGGAGATCAACGCCAGATCGCGCCGGCTCAAGCGGCGCTCCGCGTGGACCTGTATCCCTTCAAGCGCGTCGGCTGGAACCTCCCCGAGCTCACTCTTGAGCACAACGGCGTAGACCAGCACATCCTGCCGGAGATGGTGCGCGAGGACCTCGACATCGTTTGTGTCCACCGTGTAGACCCCGTCGGAGTAGAAGGCGATGGCGACCGGGATGTTCCCCGCCCTCCAGGCCACGACCTCGTTGCCTGCTGCCCGCGAGTCGGCTGTGATCGCCTTGATCTCGAGGGCAAAGCTCTGCGAGGACTTCCTTGGCTCCATGGCCGGGTAGACCACGGCCGTGGCCGCCAA
>Ga0209344_10005542_pt1 | contig 10847 bp, 7 predicted proteins | sample Cruoilmetagenom6_FD_187293 | JGI IMG/M metagenome (GOLD analysis project Ga0209344, IMG submission 187293) | Oil polluted marine microbial communities from Coal Oil Point, Santa Barbara, California, USA - Santa Barbara Oil Seep Sample 6 (SPAdes)... | ecosystem: Environmental > Aquatic > Marine >...
AAAAAACCCGAAAGATCGCTCTTTCGGGTTTTTAAATAAATCGTTTTTTGCTTACTGTTTCTCGTAGACGATCGTAAGATCTTCGATAAGAAATGCAGTACCATCACCTTCAACAACTTCTAGATCGTATCCGTTAGGAATTACAAACGTGATCTTGTCACCATCTTTTGTTCCAGAAAAGCTTGCGTCATCTGAAATAACAGTGATTGAAGAACCATTCTGCGTCCATGTCATTGTAGTTGAATCATTCTCTTGAACACATTCGATCGTATACTCATACTCATCCGTAGAACCTGCAACGATATCTAATTGAATATCTACATAAGACGTTGAGTTTACCATTCCTGTTCCATCTGCGTTAAAAACAAAAGTTTCGTTTTCATAACAACCTGTCTCCGTGATCAAATTGTTTGAAGAATCACCATCCATATCAATATCGACAGCTGTTTCACCACCAAATACAGTCATTTTCCAAGTTCCTTCTACAGAAACATTTGAACTTTTGTTGTCATCATCTCCAGAACAAGAGATTAATACTAATGTAATTGCCAAAAGGCTCAATACTTTTTTCATAGTTTGTTTTTTTGTTTAAGTCGGCAAAAGTCATTAAAAATCTGCTTGAACTCTAACAGTTTCTGTTAATTTATTGACAAATTCCGTAATACCTTCCGAAGAAAAAAAACTTAAAGAACAAAGCGATATGTAGCCTTGATCAAAAATGTGTTCTGCGGTTTCCGGCTAACCAACTGGTTGTCAATTAAACTCCCAAAACTATTTATAGGATCATCAATACCAGTAAGTCCTTGAGACCAAACTAAAAAGATCTCTGAACCTGGGATATATTCCCACCGCACGACCAAATTCGATCGAAATTGCACGAAAGCAAAATTTGGGTCGCTAAAACTATAATCTGTATCTCCATCTCTATTCTCATCAACCAAATAATCTCCAGTCTCATTATCTTGAGCAATTTGAGCTTTATCGTATAACGTTATTCGTTTGTTTAGGTCGGTTGAGGAAGCATCATTAACAAAGTTGAAGTCAGAAAATTTCGCTTTAAAAATAAACGGCTGCCCGTAATATTGAATCGTTAAATTAGGATTGATATTATAATTTACACGCAGCGTAGCACTCAACTGATCATTTTCAATAGCACCTAAAATATAACGTGGCGTACCGTCAAAATCGCCTTCAGAAACATACTGTGTTTTACTTGGGTTTTCTTCGTATTCAACATCAAAATTCATACTTAAGGAATTGAGTGGCTGATAGCGCATCCCTACCTCATAACGCTGTAATGAAAAATTGTCTTGTTTCGCTTGAGAGTTCACCGTACCAGCTCTAAAACTAATTTTTTTCCGTTGATCTGTTCCCACAAAGAAAAACCAATAGTTTTCCTCGCTAAAGCGCCAACGCGGACCACCACGTAAGAAAGTGTTTACAAAAATACGCGGTTTATGAGCGGCTCCAAACTCACTCCACCAATTATTTTTAAAGTTGAAATACGCTCCTACCTCATACTGTATCCGATTGTAGTTTCCTTCAAAATCGAATGCTGTTGTGATCTCGCCTCGCACATTTCCTTGACGGTACCAAGAAGTTGGCTTATTAAAAAGTAAACGGGCAAAAGTTCCTTGTCTTATGTCATCGGCTTGCCGTAAAAAACCGATATCGTTTATCTCAAACTCGGGAGATTTAAAATTGGTCCATGTACCATAGCGCCAATTGCCTCCTCCGCCTTTCCCTATTTCAAAACCACCGCCGGTCCCGGTTAGTGAGGTTTTTGTAGGATCTACCTCAACATGGCTAGCATCCACTCGTTGAAATAGGTGTGTTATTGACGTCTGAGTTTCGTTTATTGCCTCGGCACTTCCCCGTACATTACTCATTACAATACCTCCATTCATATAGTAAGTACGATCTTTCCAATTATGCGTAAAATCGAGTCCAGCAGAATATGCATGGCTGTGTAAAAAAGAAACTCGTTCGTCCATATTTCGAATGGTAGATGTAAAAATAGCACCAAATCTCGAATTTCGGTCGTTAAAATCTTTTTGAACCCGACCTACCAAATAGTTTGTAGCCGGCTCTACCAATTCTTCCCTACGCTCACCCAACTCAGGAACATCATTTCGGGTATCAATATCGATTTCAGCAAATTCATTGGCGGTAACACTTTCTAAAATACCGATACCCCATCCGTCTTTTGTTTTTCCACTAAACTTTGCCGCGCCTAAAATTGTGGTGTTATTCGGAAAATCTTCATATTCTTCAAGATCGCTATCTACTGTGGTATATCCCTGTGGTGTTCTACCAATTCTACGAGAAAAGAACACATTATCTTGGCCCCCTATCCTAAAATCAAATATATTTTTGTTTTCAACAAAGAATGGTCGGCGCTCCTGAAAAAAGATCTCGAAACCATCCAAGGCAATCGCTCCTGGATCTGCATCAACTTGTCCGAAATCTGGATTTACGGTGAGGTCTAAGGTAAGATCATTTGTAATTCCAATTTTTGCGTCTAATCCACCCGTAAATTTACCATCGTTTCCGTCGCGAAAAGGATTTCCCGCTTCCGCTTCATAGGTGTCCAATTGTCCCAAAGCATACGGCTGTATTTCTAGTTGTTTTTGAGGCTTAATTCCTTTAATTCCGAGTAATTCTCCAAAAGAACTTACCCAACCCGCAGGGTTTGCAGGTATTTGCTGCCATGTAGATCGTTCTTCATTATTAAAATAACGACGAGTAGATTGAATTCCCCACACTTGTTCATCGGCAGCACTAAAGCGCAACTGACTTAATGGAATTCGCATTTCCGCAGACCATCCATCTGAATCTATGCTAGTATGTACGAACCATATAGGGTTCCAACTATCATCAAAATTTCCATTGTTAGAAATAAATTCGTCACCCTTGACCCCAGAGGCTGAAATGGTGAACGAAAAACCAGTGCTTTGATCATTGTAACTATCAAAATTAATCTCGACCCAGTCGCCCGGAAAATCATCCCTTCGCCCCATACGGCGTTCAATGGTAAAAGGATCAGCTTGATAGCACTTAAATGCTACGTATATGTTTTTTGCGTCATAGGCAATTTTCATTTTGGTTTGCTCGCTAGGAGCAGTGGCATTATCTGGTTCCCATTCAATATAATTAGTGGTCCATTCCACAGTATCCCAAGCAGCATCATCAAGGTTACCATCAATGATAATACCTGCTGTGCTGGCAATAGAAGCAGTTGTATAGGTACGTTTCGGATATGTGGTAGGTGGATCCTCTTCTGAAGTTATTACTTCTTGAGCAAACGATGAAATGCTCAAAAAAACGCAAAAAGCGGTGATGATTGATTGATGAAACATTTGATTGGTTTCTTTAATAGACAGTAACAAGCGAATTTTGTGACATCTTTAGTCTTTTTTTAAGATTATTTTAACATTTCAAAAGTGGTTTTATTCCACTCCTTAACTGCTGAATAATAGTATCTTTAAGCACCCATATTTCTGCCAAATGCGAAAGTTAATTTCTAAAAAAAAGCCTGCGTATCCAATTTCCGAAAATCTATCGGATTACTTAAACCGACAAGGTAGAAATATTAAGATTCCTATCTATTATGATGATCTGCTTCGTTTTCAAGGTTCAATCTCCGTTTTTGATGAACAGGGAAGAGATACACTATGGGTCAGTGTGTATTACTCAGAATACGAACGAGAGGAAATAGAATTCAACTTAAAACGAATGTATTCCATCCTACATTCTGATGGAAGCGATTCATTGATCCCTTACCTCACCATAGATAGTATCGATTTTTGCACCTTCGGAAACTCTAAGCCATTTCGTATTAAAGTACGTAATGTACTTAACGATAACTATCTCTTCTTTTATGTTAAGAAAGCCGACGCATCCCGAATTTACGGGCTTGAACTGGAACATATTTTATCCCCTAATCACATCACCTTTTTGGTCCATGGAAATTCGCTTATCGAAGAACATATTAGTGGAATTCCAGGTGACGACTTTATAGAAAATCAACTAGATCAATGCTCCCTACAAGATAAGCGAGAGATCGCGAAAGAATTTGTAAAATTTAATGAACGCTGTTTTGTTCGGCTTTTAGGCGATATGCGCTCCTACAACTATGTGATGGTTTTAACACATGATTTTGATCGAATTCAATATCGGATTCGGGCAATTGATTTTGACCAACAGAGTTATGAAGGAAATATCAAAGTCTATAAACCCCAGTTCCTTAAAGAAAACAATAAGTTAGTAAAAATGACCCTTGATGTTTTGCAAGAGGCTTCCGTCAACCAATATAAACGTGAAGAGCGATCTCTTCTAGCGAAACGGGCAACAAGCGAACGAATTCGTCTTACCGAACTCATGTATTGTATGCGAAGAGACCGTATCTCACCTCCAGAAAAAATGAAGCGATTAAAAAGAGAGCTATTTGATCTAACTGGAGATATTAACTTTAAAAAATCTAAAAATATGGGCGAAGTACTACAAAGCGCCCTAGACTTTATTATAAGAAACTATGAGACCGAAAACCCTTATCTTATATCCTAAACCGAAAAAAAATAAATTAGAATTAGGCTCTATTTTTTACTATGCATGCATAGTAAATTGTTATCTTTAGAACCTCAACGCATGTTTCATCTTTATTCCACATTATGAAAATTCAAAAAGTACTTGTTGCCAATCGCAGTGAAATCGCCATCCGTATTCTTCGTGCCTGCACCGAAATCAATTTAAACACCGTTGCCATTTATACGTATGAAGATCGGTATTCACAACATCGTTACAAAGCTGATGAAGCTTATCAAATTGGAGAAAACGACGAACCTCTTAAACCCTATTTGAATGCCGATGCCATTATCGAATTGGCGAAATCGAAAAATGTGGATGCCATTCATCCAGGTTATGGTTTTCTTTCTGAAAACTCAGAATTCGCTAGAAAATGTGCTGAAAACGGCATCATCTTTATTGGTCCTGATCCGAAGGTTATGGACGCCTTGGGCGATAAAATCACGGCAAAGAAAATAGCAAAAAAATGTGGCGTACCCATCATTCAGAGTAATACCAAAGCCCTTAAATCACTTAAAATTGCGCTTTCAGAAGCTACTATGATCGGTTATCCGGTTATGTTAAAAGCTGCGTCGGGTGGCGGTGGACGCGGGATGCGAATCATTCGTTCTGAAGAAGATCTCACACAAAATTTTGCCTCTGCCAAAAGTGAATCTCTTAATGCCTTTGGCGATGACGCCATGTTTTTAGAGAAATATGTGGAAGACCCTAAACATATTGAAGTTCAGATCGTAGCCGATAATCATGGAAACATTCGTCATTTATTTGAACGCGATTGCTCTGTGCAGCGTCGTCATCAAAAAGTGGTTGAGGTTGCTCCTTCTTTTAATGTTTCAGAAACCGTTAAGCAAGATCTTTATAAATACGCCATCAAAATTGCTGAAGAGGTTCGCTATAATAATGTAGGTACGGTAGAGTTTTTGGTCGACACGAGCAACAACATCTTTTTTATCGAGGTAAATCCGCGCATCCAAGTAGAACACACGGTTACTGAAATGGTCACTGGAATCGACCTTATCAAGACCCAAATTTTCGTTGCGGGCGGATACAAATTATCCGACAAACAAATAAAGATCTACGGACAAGAATCTTTAGCGACCTACGGATTTGCCCTACAGTGCCGTCTTACTACCGAAGATCCAGAGAACAACTTTACCCCAGATTACGGTGTCATTACTACCTATCGCAGTGCCTCTGGGATGGGAATTCGTCTTGATGCTGGTAGCATTTATCAATCGTATAGTGTGAGTCCGTTTTTCGACTCTATGTTGGTAAAAGTTTCGGCACATGGGAGAACGCTAGACGGTGCGGTGCGTAAGATGACGCGGGCGCTTAAAGAATTTCGAATTCGCGGTGTGAAGACCAACATTCATTTTCTTCAGAATGTGATTCAGCATGATACCTTTAAAGAAGGGAAAGCTTCTGTTAATTTTATTCAAAATACACCTTCTCTTTTCAAAATAAAACTTTCACAAGACCGTACTTCAAAAGCTGTAAATTTTCTAGCGGAAGTCATTGTAAATGGAAATTCGGATGTCAAATTTGTGGACAAAACAAAGAAATTTAGAAACGCTAAAATTCCGAAGTATAATAAAAACGAGCCTTTTCCGAAGGGAACCAAAGACCTTTTAACCGAACTAGGCCCCGAAAAATTTTGCGCTCAATTGCGAAACAATCCGCAAATTCAGTATACCGATACTACCATGCGGGATGCCCATCAATCGCTATTGGCGACGCGAATGCGTTCATACGATATGATGAAAGTGGCCGAAAGTTTTGCCAAAAATCATCCAAACACCTTCAGTATTGAGATGTGGGGTGGCGCTACTTTTGACGTCTGCCTTCGCTTTTTGAATGAAAGTCCGTGGACACGTCTTCGCGAGTTACGCAAACTCATGCCTAACATTTTGTTTCAAATGCTCCTACGCGGTTCGAATGGAGTTGGTTATAAAGCTTATCCCGATAATCTAATTGAAAAATTTATAGAAACTTCGTGGGAAAACGGAATTGATATTTTTAGAATTTTTGATTCGCTCAATTGGGTCAAAGCGATGGAACCAAGTATTCAATATGTACGTGAAAAAACAGGCGGAATTGCACAGGCAGCAATTAGCTATACAGGCGATATATTGAATCCAAACGAAACAAAATACGATCTAAAATATTATGTACAGCTAGCCAAAGATCTTGAAAATGCGGGTGCCCATATGATCGCCATTAAAGATATGGCAGGTCTTTTAAAACCGTATGCAGCAACCGAATTGGTCTCAGCACTCAAAGATTCAGTAAAAATTCCATTGCATTTACACACCCACGATACAAGTTCTATTCAATCGGCTACCTATTTAAAGGCGATCGAAGCTGGTGTTGATGTGGTTGACGTGGCTTTAGGCGGTTTGTCTGGCTTAACATCACAACCTAACTTCAATTCGATCTTAGAAATGATGCGTTATCAAGAGCGCGAACACAAATTTGACATTGAAAAGTTAAATGAATTTTCCAATTATTGGGAAGACACTCGCGAGTTATACTATCCGTTTGAATCTGGCTTAAAGTCGGGTACCGCAGAAGTCTATCACCATGAAATTCCTGGTGGGCAGTATTCTAATTTACGACCACAGGCCGAAGCTTTAGGCTTGGGTGACCGTTTTGACGAAGTAAAGAAAATGTATGAAAAGGTGAATGCGCTCTTCGGAAATTTGGTCAAGGTAACACCAAGTTCAAAAGTGGTGGGCGATATGGCTATTTTTATGGTGACCAACAATCTGCAACCCGAAGATGTTATGGAACGGGGTGAGAGCATTTCGTTTCCCGAATCGGTGATCAACTTCTTTAAAGGGGATCTGGGACAACCTTTGGGCGGATTTCCGAAGGAACTTCAGAAGATCATCCTTAAAAATAACAAATCGTATACCAATAGACCAAATGCACATTTGGAACCTATTGACTTTGACACAGAGTTTGAGACTTTTCGTAAGAAATTTCAAAAGGGATTTACACGACCCATTGAATTTGAAGACTTTCTTTCCTACAGTTTATATCCGCGAGTTTTTGAAGACGCTCATAGCAAGTATAAATTATATGGTAATACAGCAATCATGCCGACGAAGAATTTTTTCTACGGAATGCAAATTGGTGAGGAAGTTATTATTGACCTCGAACCAGGAAAGACCATCTTAGTAAAATTACTTTCAGTAAGCGAAGCCAATGAAGTGGGTGTTCGCACTGTTTTCTTTCAGGTAAATGGTGAAAATCGTTTTGTAGAAATCATTGATAAGGCACTGCATGTCAAAAAAGAAGAACACCAAAAAGCAGATCCTTCTGAAGCAGGCGAATATGGAGCACCATTACAAGGCTCCCTCTATAAAGTATTGGTGAAAAATGGGCAAGAGGTAAAGAAAAATGATCCCTTATTTATTATTGAGGCAATGAAAATGGAAAGTACCATTACCGCAATGCAAGCGGGAACAGTACAATCGGTTTCGCTAAAAGCGGGAACCATGGTTAAGATGGATGATCTTATCGTAACTTTAAAGTAAAAAGCATTGAGAATCTAATTCTAAAGTTTTCTGCTAAAAATAGCTGCTATACCCCTTGTTATTCAAATAAATAATATTATTTTTGCACCCCTTTAATTAGGGAAAAAACAATGATTAATTAACTTTTGACAAAAAACTAATGGATACATTAAGTTACAAAACAGTATCTGCTAACAAAAACACTGTTGTAAAAGAGTGGTTATTGGTAGATGCGGACGGCCAAACATTGGGTCGTCTTGCCAGTGAAGTTGCAATATTACTTCGTGGCAAACACAAACCAAGTTTCACCCCTCACGTAGATTGTGGTGATAACGTAATTATTATTAATGCTGAAAAAGTGGCCCTTAGCGGAAACAAATGGACAGAGAAGACGTACATACGTCACACTGGATATCCAGGCGGACAACGCAGCCTAACAGCTAACGAGCTTAAAGGGAAGAACCCTGCAACCGTAGTTGAGAAAGCAGTAAAAGGGATGCTACCTAAAAACAAATTAGGTGCGCAATTGTTCCGAAATTTAAATGTGTATGTTGGTGAGAACCACGGACAAGAAGCACAAAAACCAAGAACTATTAAACTTAATCACAAGCAGTAATGGAAGTAATTCACAAAATTGGTAGAAGAAAAACCGCTGTGGCTCGTGTATACTTGGCACCCGGTAAAGGAAACATCACAGTAAACAAGCGTACGCTTGAAAATTACTTCACTACACCTACATTACAGTATAAAGTGAAGCAACCTTTAACGCTAACAGAGAATCTTGAAACTTTTGACATCTCTGTAAATGTTTTTGGTGGTGGAATCACAGGACAAGCAGAAGCTATTCGTTTAGCAATCTCTCGTGCGATGTGTACATTAAATGATGAGAATCGTGGAATCTTGAAGCCAGAAGGTTTACTAACAAGAGATCCAAGAATGGTGGAACGCAAGAAATTCGGACAGAAGAAAGCTCGTAAGAAATTCCAGTTCTCGAAACGTTAATACCCCCAACTTAATTGGGTATCTCATCGAGATAGTTCAATCAAGTTACACAAGTTCATACAAATACAATTATTATTAAGCTGTTCCCCCGGTTTTCGGACCGGGGATTAGTTTAGCATCTAAACCATACGCATAACGCGGAGGTTGCTATCCTTTTAAGAACGTAAACTAAAAACAAAATGGCAAAACCAGAAGTAAAAGAATTACTCGACGCAGGTGTACACTTTGGTCACCTCACAAGAAAGTGGAATCCAAACATGGCTCCTTACATTTATATGGAGCGTAATGGGATTCACATTATCAACCTTTACAAAACCACTGCAAAACTTGAAGAAGCTAACGAAGCTCTTAAGAAAATTGCAGCTAGTGGACGAAAGATCCTTTTCGTAGCTACAAAAAAACAAGCAAAAGACATCGTTGCTGAAAAAGCAGGAAATGCAAACATGCCGTACATCACAGAAAGATGGCCTGGCGGAATGCTAACCAACTTTGTAACCATCAGAAAAGCGGTTAAGAAAATGACCTCTATTGATCGTATGAAGCAGGATGGTACATTCATGACGCTTTCTAAAAAAGAACGTTTACAAGTAGATCGTCTTCGTGCGAAGCTTGAGAAGAACTTAGGTTCTATCAGTGACATGAGTCGTCTTCCTGGTGCGTTATTTATTGTTGATACAACACGCGAGCACATCGCAGTTGCTGAAGCTAAAAAATTGAATATTCCAATTTTCGCAATGGTTGACACAAACAGTGATCCACGTGAAATCGATTACGTGATTCCTAGTAATGATGATGCTTCAAAATCAATCGAAAAAATTATGTCTTCAGTTTCTGAAGCTGTGATTCAAGGTCTTTCAGAAAGAAAATCTGGCAAAGAAAATGACGGTGATGCGCCAAAGGCAAAAGCGAAGGCTGAACCAAAAGCGAAAGCAGCACCAGCTAAAAAAGCGGTTAAAGCAACTAGCGAAGAAGAATAGGTTTGGACACTTCAACAGCATTGAAAAATAAGTCGTTGAAACCCCAAATATTCAAACACAATAAATTGTAAAATAAAATAGGCGCAATACCCTTGCGCCTCTTAAAACATAATAGAACGATGGTAAAAGTAACCGCCGCAGAAGTAAATGAATTAAGAAAAAAGACCGGAGCCGGTATGATGGATTGTAAAAATGCATTGGTTGAGGCTGAAGGTAATATGGAAGAAGCAATCTCTATCCTACGTAAAAAAGGACAGAAAATTGCTGAAAAAAGAGCAGATCGCGATTCTAGCGAAGGTGCTGTAATTGCAAAGGTGAATGATGCTAAGAATAAAGGCGTTATTATTTCATTAAACTGCGAAACAGATTTCGTTGCTAAGAATGATTCTTATATCGAGATGGCTAACAAAATGGCCGATATTGCTTTAGGAACTTCATCAAAAGAAGAATTCTTAAAAGCGAATTTTGACGGGATGACTGTTGAAGAGAAGTTAATCGAGCAAACTGGTGTTATTGGTGAAAAACTTGAGATCGGTGGTTTCGAAATTCTTGAAGCACCATTTGTAGGAGCTTATATTCACGGTAACAAAATTGGAGCTCTAACAGGTCTTTCAAAAGAAGTTGAGAACGCAGAAAAGTTGGCAAAAGACGTTTCAATGCAAGTAGCTTCTATGGGAGCAACTACATTGTCTTACAAAGACTTTTCTCCAGAATTTGTTTCTTCGGAAACAGAAGCGCGTATCGCGGTTATTGAAAAAGAGAATAT
>Ga0209344_10005543_pt1 | contig 10846 bp, 7 predicted proteins | sample Cruoilmetagenom6_FD_187293 | JGI IMG/M metagenome (GOLD analysis project Ga0209344, IMG submission 187293) | Oil polluted marine microbial communities from Coal Oil Point, Santa Barbara, California, USA - Santa Barbara Oil Seep Sample 6 (SPAdes)... | ecosystem: Environmental > Aquatic > Marine >...
CGAAGTGAAGAAGGCCAAGAAGCCGAAGAAAGTCGCGGCGGTGAAGCCGCGTACGGCATCCATCTTCAAGACCATGAATCTCGACACGGTCGACCTCGACACCGCTCTCAAGCTGCTCAGTTTGCCGCGAGTTGTTGGCGTGGACCCGGAGTCGGGCACCGAGATTACGGCGCAGAACGGTCGCTACGGGCCGTACCTCAAGAAGGGCACCGACACTCGGTCGCTGCCCAGCGAAGACTTGATCTTCGACATTGATGTAGCGGGAGCGGTTGAGCTCTATGCCCAGCCGAAGTATGGCAACCGCGCGGCGTCCAGCGCTCTCAAGGAGTTCGACGCTGACCCGGTGAGTGAGAAGCCGATCAAGGTGAAAGATGGCCGCTTCGGCCCTTACGTGACCGATGGCACCACCAATGCAACGATCCCTCGCGGCGAGACCGTCGAGGACATCGACTTTGAGCGTGCTGTTCAACTTCTTGCTGACAAGCGCGCCAAGGGGCCGGTGAAGCGCAAGACCGCCGCAAAGAAAAAACCTGCCGCGAAGAAGCCGGCGGCGAAAAAGCCCGCGGCCAAAAAACCAGCGGCCAAGAAGCCCGCAGCTAAAACTGCGACCGCCACGACCGCTAAAACAGCTGCGGCTAAGAAACCCGCCGCGAAGAAGCCAGCGACCCCTAAGCCGGCCGCCGCGTCGACACCCGAAGCAGAGTAGCGTGCCCGGGCTCTTCATCACTCTCGAGGGCGGCGACGGCGCGGGTAAGTCAACGCAATCGCAGTTGCTCGTGGCCTGGCTCCAGGAGGCGGGACACACCGTGCTGGTCACGCGCGAACCAGGCGGAACCGATCTGGGGCTCGAACTTCGCGAAATCGTGCTGCACCGTCGCGGCGAAATGGATCCCCGCGCCGAAGCGCTCATTTATGCCGCCGACCGTGCCCACCACATCTCCACCGTCGTTCGGCCAGCGCTCGAACGCGGAGAAATCGTGGTGCAGGATCGCTACATCGACTCCTCCGAGGCCTACCAAGGTGCCGGACGGGTGCTCGGCGCCGACGAGGTCCGCGATCTTTCTTTGTGGGCAACCCAGGGGCTTCTGCCCGACGTCACCGTGCTGCTCGACCTTGATCCCGTTGATAGCCGCAAACGACTCGACAGCGCCCGCACGCGCTACGACCGCCTCGAAGCAGAGAAGCACGAGTTTCACACTCGCGTGCGCGAAGCGTTCCTTGAACGCGCAGCGAAGGAGCCGGATCGCATCCTTGTCGTGGATGCCGCCAGCGAGGTCACTGAGATCGCGAACCTCATCCGAGAGCGCATCCAGAGTCACCTGCCGCAACCCGCTTAGACTGAGCGCATGTCGTTGTGGGATGGCCTGACGGGCCAAGCTGAAGCCGTCGCGGTGCTCGAGGCAGCTGCGTCTTCGTCGGCGTTGGGTAGCGCTGAGGAGTCATCCATGACTCACTCCTGGCTCATCACTGGCCCGCCCGGTTCTGGGCGCTCCAACATCGCCTACGCCTTTGCGGCAGCGCTTCTCGGAACCCGCGGCGACGAGACCGAAGAATCGGTCTACAAACAAGTTGTCGCCCGCACGCACCCCGACTTGGGCGTGCTCAGCACTGAGCGCGTCATCATCTCCATTGACGAGGTGCGCAAACTCGTTGCTGCGTCACAGTTCTCACCTTCAGTGGGGCACTACCGTGTGATGATCATCGAGGATGCCGACCGTATGGTCGAGCGCACCTCCAACGTTCTCCTTAAAGCTCTCGAAGAACCACCGCCGCGCACCGTGTGGATACTATGCGCCCCCAGCGAAGCAGACCTCATTCCCACGATCCGTTCACGAGTGCGAAGTGTGCGGCTCCGCACTCCTGCAATCGAGGATGTTGCACAGCTACTCCAAGACAGAGACGGCGTCGCTCCCGAGATTGCGTTGCGCGCCGCGCGCGAAGCTCAGAGCCACATCGGCATGGCTCACCGTCTCGCCACCAATGCGGAAGCCCGTGAACGACGCGAACGCGCGCTTACCACGGTGCTTAACATCCGCAATGTCTCAGACGCCGTCATGGCGGCAGCTCTCTTGCTCGACCTCTCAAAAGCGGATGCGACGGCCCTCACCGAAGAAAAAGACGCGCAAGAACGCGAGTCCGCGCTTCGTTCGCTCGGGGTCGCTCCCGGCGGCACGATTCCGCCAGCCCTCCGTGTGCAGCTCAAGAACCTTGAGGAGGACCAGAAGCGTCGTGCCACTCGCAGCTTGCGCGACGGTATCGACCGCATCATGGTTGACCTGCTGTCGTTGTACCGAGACATCCTCCTGACCCAGATTGGCGCACCGGGGGAGCTGATCAACCTGAGCATTGGCGATGACATTGCCGCTGTCGCGAAGCGCACAACGGCCGCGTCGACGTTGGCAATCATGGATGGCATTGCTGAAGCTCGCAGGCGTATCGAGAGCAATGTTGGTCCCGCCTTGGCGTTGGAAGCGATGCTCGTGAAGGTCGCGGTGTCTGGACGCGGAGCGTGAAGCTCCGCTCTCGCGGAGGCATTCGTCGTTGTGTCCCGCTAACGGCAGCCGCGATTGCGGTCTCGCTACTGCTCACCGGTTGTGTTTCCTGGTTTTTGCCTCCCGCATCCGAGTCGACTTCCACGCCCACCGATGAAACTGTTCTCCCGGAGTTGGAGCGGTTTTACCATCAGACGGTGAACTGGTCCCGGTGTGGGGGAACGCTGCAGTGTGCGATGGTGCTGGCGCCGTTGGACTGGGATGATCCGGCGGGCGAGACAATCGAGTTGGCTCTCGTGCGCCAAACAGCTCGAGGCAATGACCGGATTGGGTCGCTGTTGGTGAACCCTGGTGGGCCGGGCGCTTCAGGTTTCAACTTCATCAATGACAGCATCGATTTCGCGACTAGCGACGCCCTGCAATCGCAGTTCGACATTGTGGGTTTTGACCCGCGAGGGGTAAACCGTTCGACGGCGATCTCCTGCAGCGCGGACGACGCCCAACTTGATGACTTCATTTATGGAATCACTCCCGGGGTCAAAGGGAGCGACGACTGGATCGCCGCGGCGACTGACGACGCAGCGCGATTTGCTGATCGCTGCCAAGAAGAAACGGGCCCTCTCCTGGGGTTCGTCGATACCGTTAGTGCCGCGCGCGACTTAGACATGCTCCGGGCTGCTCTAGGAGATAGCACCCTCAACTACTTGGGGTACTCGTATGGCACTCTGCTCGGTCAGGTCTATGCAGAGCTGTTTCCCGAGAAAACTGGCCGGCTCGTTCTCGACGGTGCGGTCGACCCCGCTGCCTCCGAGTTCGAAGGCAGCAAGGCTCAGGCTGAAGGTTTCGAGCGTGCGCTCACCGCATTCCTTGAGGATTGCGCTGGTCTAAGCGACTGCCCGTTTACCGGTTCGACGGAGTCGTCCTTCAGCACTATCCGGACACTGTTTGACCGACTAGAGCGGAGTCCGTTGAGGGCCGCAGATGGTCGTCAGCTGGGTAGCGAAACGCTCTTCGTCGCGGTTATTTATCCGCTGTACAGCGAAGGTTCGTGGGGATTGCTGCGCGAGATGTTCGCTGAGGTGATGGAGAACGATACCCGGCTGGCAATCGAACTCGCGGACGCCTATAACGGGCGGGGCCCAGGCGGGCGCTACAGCGACAACCAAACCGAAGCCTTCATCGCCATTAACTGTCTGGATGCTCGACAGCCCGTTGATGCCGACCGCATGAGAGAGCAGGCTGCCGAGCTTGCGCTCGCGGCACCGGTCTTTGGACCGCAAATGTCGTACGGCGATGTGGGTTGCGCGAATTGGCCGGTCGAGTCGAAGCGCGAACGTGTAGCGCTGACTGCTCCGGGGGCGGCAGACATGCTTGTGATTGGAACGACGAATGACCCTGCTACACCGTACGAGTGGGCGGTGACGGTGGCGAACAATCTGGAGTCTGGTCATCTCGTGACGTACAACGGCGAGGGGCACACCGCGTACAACAAGTCGAACGCGTGTGTGAACGCTGTTGTGGAAGATTTCTTATTGACGGGTGCCGTTCCGGCCAGCGATCCGAACTGCTAACCGCTAGGCTCAGGCCGTGAACTCTGCCACTGCCGCCCCTGTTTTTCGTGCTCGACGGCTTGCGCTGGTGGTGCCTGCCGTTGTGCTCACGCTGCTCTTGAGCGGTTGCGTCAATGTCCTGGCTGGACTCTTGGGCGATCGTTCTGAGCCCTCGAATGAGACGGTGTCGGCCGAGTTGTCGCGCTATTACAAGCAGGTTCTGACGTGGGTGGACTGCGGCGATGGTGCCCAGTGCGCAACGGCGATCGCGCCGATGGACTGGTCCAATCCTTCCCGTGAGACTGATATTTCTCTTGCTCTTGCTCGTCACGCCGCAACGGGGGAGAGCATGGGGTCGCTGTTCGTGAACCCGGGCGGGCCTGGCGCTTCTGGCTTCGACTTCATCCATGATTCTGTCGACTTCGCGGTGAGCGCAAACCTGCGTGAAAACTACGACGTCATCGGCTGGGATCCGCGCGGCGTTGGGCGTTCGACACCAGTGACCTGTTTCGATGACGAAGGTCTCGATGACTTCATCTTCGAGATTCCGAGTGCGACGTCGGGCTCCGACGAGTGGCTTACCGAGGTCACGGACATTGCTGTCGGTTTTGGGGAGGCCTGCTTTGAAAACACGGGTCCGGTCTTGCAGTTCATCGATACGCAAAGCACGGTGCATGATCTGGATATGCTGCGGGCTGTTGTAGGCGATAGCAAACTGCAGTATTTGGGGTATTCATACGGCAGTGACATCGGTTCGTACTACATCGAGAACTTCCCACAGAACGTTGGCCGCATTGTGCTCGACGGTGCGACGGACTCGTCGATTTCGGTATTCGAGGTGGGGTTGGTTCAGTCGGCGGGATTCCAGCGGGCTCTCGAGAACTATTTGGCGGCTTGCCCCGAAATGTTTAGCGATTGTCCATTCACCGACGGGGTGGATGAGGCGCTCGTGACGATCCGTGAAATCTATGATCGCTTCGATGCGAGTCCGATTGCGGGTCGCGATGGTCGCATGATGGATGCCGGTGTCATCGATATCGCGATGAGCATGGCCCTCTACTCCCAGGAATCCTGGACGTTCCTCAACGATCTGTTCTCGGAGGTTCAGGTGGGGGAGACCTATACGGCATTCTTCCTCGCGGACTACTACTACAGCCGCGACCTCGATGGCACGTATGCCGACAACTCTCTCGAAGCATTCATCGCGATCTACTGCGTTGACTATCCTGTCGAAACCGACCCGGCGGTGCTCGTGGAGCAGCAAAAGCTCTTACAGCAGGCGTCGCCGGCGACGTACCGTGACTATCCGCCTACGGGAGATCTCACGTGTATTAATTGGCCGTATAAGTACATCGGACCTGAAATCACCGCTCTCACGGGTGAGGGTGCTCCGCCGGTGCTCATCATCTCCACTACTGGGGATCCCGCTACGCCGTATGAGTGGGGCGTCGCTCTGAGCACTCAGCTTCAGAGCGCCCAGCTCATCACCTATAACGGTGAGGGCCACACCGCGTATAACGGTGGTGTCGCGTGCGTGGATGATGCCGTCGACAACTATTTTGTGAGCGGAATCGTGCCGGATGCTGACCCGAACTGTGGTGCCTAAACCCAAGTTGGCGGTGTGGGCTATCGAGTCCGAAAACTTCGGCTAAGCTATCTTGCTGTGCCTCATGAAAATGTGGCCGGCCGCCTTAGCTCAGTTGGTAGAGCATCTCACTCGTAATGAGAAGGTCGTCAGTTCGATTCTGACAGGCGGCTCTGTTCATCCGTTCTCGGGCTCGTTACACGGGCGCTGCGCCGTCTAGCTCTGCCTGCGTCGAGTGAGTGTGGGTGCCACGCGATATTCTTCATTCATGACGGTGACTGATGATGCGGAGCGTTCAGCGACTCCACTCTCCGACGACGAGTCGATGCTGGTCGAGATTCAGCATTATGGAGTCGGGCTTGGCGAGCTTTATGAGCGTATCTGGGATTCGCTAGACGATATCGCCGCGATCATCACACCTGTGGTGAATCGCCGGGTAGAGGTTCTCCTTTCGGCGGTGCCGAAGGGAGTGGTCTGGCGCCGCATGCTGGCTCGCATTCTTTTTTGGTCTGGAGTAGCGGCATTCGTCATCATGCTTTTCCCTGGCAATCAGGGCCTTGTGGCGCTCTGGCTCCTCATTTCTTTCGCCTGGCTTGTAGCGGGTTACGCCTACAACTTGGCACGGAAGGATCATGAGACCCTCACGGCGAAACGTCGAGCGCAACTCAACGAGGTGGGCGTAGTTTCCGCTCTAGAAACGGTGCTGGAGCGACAACAGCAAGCTCGCGCCCACACGCCCTCACTCGATAGTTCGCTCCCGTTCACTCCGCGGGGTGCGATGCCGGCTCCGCAGCCTTTCGGTGTAAGCCATCAAGGCGCCGAGGCCCTGTGCGCTGAGTGGATGCGTTTCTATGGTGAAGCGGATGCCGAAACCACTCAGTTCACCGCTGACGGCGGCATCGACGTCACATCTCTTCACTACATTGCACAGGTCAAGAACTACGCGGGCACTGTCGGCGTCGGCGAGATTCGGGAGATGGCCGGAACGGCACTCGACGATGGTCGTCGCGCTCTCTTCTTCACGTCAGGCAGCTACGCTGCTGGCGCGGTCGCCTTTGCGGACCGTGTCTCCATGCCGCTCTTTATCTACAACGCCGAAGAGGGCACGTTGGTCGCTGCCAATGGCTTTGCTGAGGGAATCTTCTCAACGGGGCTCTAGCCAGTCGCTCTCGCGGAGTGCCGGGGCGCACGAGCTGACCACACCACGCTCCGGGGATGCCGACACTCGTCTCCTGTCAGCGCACTGCTTCTGCAAGCAGTTCGACGACGTGACGATAGTCGCTCCCGGTAGCGCGGGTCATGCCCAGTTCGCAGGTGCGGTTGCAACTCGCGTGCACGGTTGAGTTGGTGGCCCGCACCTCAGCGGACTGCGCGGACGTCGCTGAAGCTGTGAGCTCGGGATGCAGCATCCCACGGTCACCCGCGAAGGCACAGCAGCCCCAGCTGGTCGGCACATTCACATCAACGGCAACGGCATGTGCCACGGCAGCAAGCTTTTCATTGATGCCGAGACGGGTAGATGAGCACGTTGGATGCAGTGCGAGAGAATCAATGCGCTCGTAGGTGGGTTTCGGTGAGGTGCCATCGGCGCTCGAGCCTTCCGCACCAGACAGTGCTGGCACTATCCGGTCGGCGACGAACTCGATCACGTCGATGACGTGCAGTGGGCGCGCACCGCGCGCCTCCGGTGCCGGATCATTCGCAATAGTGTGGAGTAGGCCCTCGGTGCACGACGACGCGTCACTGATAATCGGAAGTTCACCATCCTGGCTGTGAAGGCGGAGGCTGGCGAGAACGCGTTGCTGCATGACGGCGGCGCCGTCTGGTAGTCCTTTCGACGACCAAGGGGTCCCGCAGCACAGCGAGTCGATATCCTCCGGCACGATCACCGACACGTTGGCATGTGCACACAGTTCCTCGAAACTGGCTTGAACGCCTGGCCCGCGCGTACCGTCGGCGCGGGCAGCCGGACCGAACATCGTATTCACGCAGGCAGGAACATACACTGCTTCGATAGTTGCAGTGGCGTCGGGCGCTGGGCGAGCGCGTGGGCTGCCGCCAGCGGGAAGCTCAGGGGACCAGAGTGGCAGAACGTCTTTGCCGACGAGGGCTCGCCCGGCCTTGTTCGGCCCGGTTACGATTGGAGAGGGAAGTTTCTCGGTGATGGTGAGTGCGACACTGGCGAGTGCCGTAGTTGCGCCCCAGTGGGTCGCTGCAGTCTTCCACGCCTTCTTTTCGAGACCAGAGTGCTCCGTACTGCGTAGCCGACGAACGAGATCACCCGTGTTGATGAGCACGGGGCACGCGGTTTGGCACATCCCATCTACGGCACAGGTCTGCAGACCCTCGTACTCATAGTCCGTCTCAAGTTCGGCTGCAAGATCTTCGTCGCCATCGGCGTGCGCCGTCGCTATCGCACGTTTTACGACGATGCGCTGTCTCGGGGTCAGTGTCAGATCGCGGCTCGGACACACCGGTTCGCAGTAGCCACATTCCACGCAACGATCGGCTTCTGCCTCGATAGCGGGGGTTGTCTTGATGTTTTTGAGGTGAACGGTGGGGTCATCGGTGATGATGACTCCAGGATTCAGCATCCCGCTCGGGTCAAAGAGCGCTTTCACTTCGCGCATCACGCTGTACAGTTCATCGCCGTACTGGCGCTGCACGTAGGGAGCCATAACGCGACCGGTGCCGTGCTCGGCTTTGAGCGACCCACCTTCACCCAATACGAGATCGACCATGTTGTCGGTAAAGGCTTGATAGCGTTCGAGCCCCGGCCCTTCGAAGAGGTCGGTGAGCATGAAGTGGATGTTGCCGTCCTTGGCGTGCCCGAAGATCACGCTGTTCTGATAGCCGTACCGATCAAAAAGCCCGATGAGTTGAGAACTCGTGCGCGCTAATGACTCCACGGGAACGACGATGTCTTCGAGCAATGCTGTCGTGCCTGAAGGTCGGGCACCAGCGACCGTCGCGTAGAGACCCTTGCGAAGGTGCCACAGTGAGGCGCGAGTTGCCGCGTCGCGCGAGAGAACCGTGGGCTTGCTCACGCTCAGCCCGTCGAGCACTCGAGTGCCTCGTTCCTTCTGGTCGTCGAGCTCGTCCGCGGTTTCTGCTTGGTACTCCACGAGCAGTGCTGCGTGGTTCTCTACGGCAAGATCGCGAACCAGGGGGTGTGCGTCAGCTTCGAGTTTTCCGACGCGAAGCGATTGGGCATCCATGAGCTCTATGGCGCTCGCTCCCGTACAGACGATGTCAGGCAGCGCCTCGTTCGCCGCACGCAAACTATCGAAGATGAGGAGCCCAGTTGCGGCGTGACTAAGAAGCGGCAAAGTGCGGAAGACAGCTTCGGCAACGAAGCCGAGAGTGCCTTCGGAGCCGACCACGAGGTGAGCAAGCAGCGCGGCGGGTTCATCGTAGTCAAGGAAGGAGTTGAGGCCGTAGCCCATGGTGTTTTTCATCGAAAACTGGTGCTCGATCGTCCGTACCGAGGAAGGGTTATCCCGAACGCGGTCGCGTAATCGTAGGAGGCCCTCAAACAGTTCCGGTTCGTCGTGTCGGAGTTTCTGGTTAGCGTCGGCTGCGGCGGTGTCGACAACGGTGCCGCTTGTGAGAACCAGCGTCAGAGATTCGAGGGTTGTGTATGTATTGCCCGTGATCCCGCAGGCCATCCCCGAGGAATTATTGGCCACGACCCCGCCGATCGTGCACGCTGATTCACTTGCGGGGTCTGGGCCCAGCTTTCGTCCGTGACGGGCAAGCGTGCCATTAACCTGCCGAACGGTCGCACCGGGCTGTACCCGCACACGTAGCCCATCGTCTTCGATAATGATGCCCCGGAAGTTGCGACGAACGTCAACGAGAACGCCATCGGTAAGTGCTTGGCCACTGAGGCTCGTACCCCCTGAACGGAGCGTCACGGGCACGTTAGTGCGAGCACCGGCTTGCAGGAGCCGTCCGACTTCGGCGGCATCCTGGGCGATTATGACGCTTTCAGGGACCAACAAAAAGTGCGATGCGTCATGAGCATTCGCGTGCAGGTCGATCGCTCGTGTACTGAGGCGATCTGCATTCGCTAACGCTGCAGAAAATTGGTTATGGGCTGACGCGTGCATAAGACTCCCTCGGCCGGGTGAACTACAAATTGTCGGACAAGTCTACATTGCTGACTGGATCCACGCAGCGGTATGCTTCGGAGAGGAGGAATGCGCATGGTGCGAAATATTGCTGCGGTCTCTATCGTGGATGCTCTCGCCAGCGATCTCAGGCGGCGTTTATTCGCCGGAGAACTGCAAAGTGGCTTGCCCATCACCGAAGCGCTCCTGGCCCAGGACTACAAAGTTGCACGCTCCACGTCCAAGGCAGCAATTGAGAAACTAACGACAGAGGGACTTCTCGAGCGCGGAGCCCACAAGAGCGCCCGTGTTCCCGTTCTCAGCACCGAAGACGTCCGCGACATCTACCTCACCCGGCTGCGCCTCGAGAGCTCAGCGCTTCGAGAACTGGCAGCAGAACGTCGCGTTCCAGACAGCGCAGCTGCCGCCAACGAGCGAGTTCGCCATGCAGGAGCAGAAATAGCCGTCGGTGGCTCGATCGCGGCGGTCGAGCCCGACCTCCAGTTTCACGCGTCGCTAGTCGAGGCCATCGGGAGCTCGCGTGTCGATCGGATGTATCGGTCTTTGGTCGAGGAAGTGAGACTCTGCATGGCACAGGTGCAGGGCAGGAGTCTGCTCGGCGTCGACCAAATTGCCGCGGAACACCAGGAGATTCTTGAGTGCCTTGCAGCGGGAGATGCCGAAGCGGCCGTGGAGTGCCTCAGCAGCCATCTCCGTCGAGCTAGTGAGCGACTTGTCGAAGCGATTAACGCCTCTGCGTCGGTCTCTGTATCTGCGTCAGCCGCTGCGTCCGCCTCAAAGTCAACGACGCCATAAGCGGTTTCTTACCGCCGAGCGTCGCCGGCCTGCCCGTAGACGTTCTGATATCGGGCATAGAGGCGGTCGATCTCATCTTGAGGAATCGGAATGAGGGCTCCGCCCTCGCGGGCGACGTGCACCGTGCGAGCGACATCCTCGACCATCACTGCGGCCTTGACGGCATCCTTAGCGTTGACCCCCACTGTGAATGGGCCGTGGTTCTGCATAAGCACGGCGCGCGACCGATGATCGCGCAGCGTGTCGACGATTCCCCTTCCGATTGATTCGTCTCCAATAATTGCGAAGGGG
>Ga0209344_10005544_pt1 | contig 10846 bp, 9 predicted proteins | sample Cruoilmetagenom6_FD_187293 | JGI IMG/M metagenome (GOLD analysis project Ga0209344, IMG submission 187293) | Oil polluted marine microbial communities from Coal Oil Point, Santa Barbara, California, USA - Santa Barbara Oil Seep Sample 6 (SPAdes)... | ecosystem: Environmental > Aquatic > Marine >...
AGTTCGCTGCTAAGAGGCGCCGTTAGTCTTGACGCCGTGTTAGGCACGCACCTCGGACCACGGTCGCCGAATACGTTTATGACGTATTTGTATCGATTGGCGGGCGATCATGGTCGCTATGGCGTGCCGGCCGGTGGAATGGGCAATGTGAGCAACGAACTTGCGCACGCGGCCCGCGATGCGGGCGTAACGATTCGTACTGCGATGCCGGTGAAGAGAATCATCATCACCAACGGTCGTGCTACGGGCGTTGAAACCGAATCGGGTGAGAAGTTCGAGAGCCTGATGATTGTTTCGAATGCAGATCCGAAAACCACCGTCATGAAGCTTGTCGGAGCGCAGCATGTCGAGACCGGATTCGCTAGTCGCATTACCCATCTTCGCGCCAAAGGAAATGCTGCAAAGCTGCACCTTGCGCTGGATGGATTGCCGGCCATCGAAGGCCTGTCGAAAAAGGATTACGCCGAGCGCTTGATCATCGCTCCCAGCGAGGACTACGTCGAACGCGCGTTTAATCCGGCGAAGTACGGGGAGAGTTCACCGGACCCGGTTCTGGAGATCAGTTTCCCGAGCTTCAGAGATGAAACGCTGGCACCAACGGGCAAGCACGTGATGTCCGCTGTGGTGCAGTATGCGCCGTACGCCTTGAAGGGCGGTTGGGACGATGCGGCCAAGGCGGAGTTTATGAAGGCAATAATCGTCACCTTGTCGAAATACATGCCGGACATTGAAGAGCGCATCACCGCGAGCGAGTTGTTAACGCCGGCTGACCTTGAAAGCGAGTTCCATATGACGGGTGGGCACTGGCATCACGCAGAGCTGACGCTCGACCAGTTCCTGTTTGTCCGCCCCGTGAATGGCGCGGCGCAGTATGCGCTGCCTATCGATGGTGTGTATTTATGCGGTGCGGGGGCGCACCCGGGTGGAGGCGTCAGCGGTGCAGCTGGCCGTAACGCGGCGCGAGCCATACTGAGTCGGGAGAGTGGATCATGAGTGTCTTGAATGCGCCAATAAGGGAAGCTGTTCCCCAGGGACCTTTGAAGACGCCGTTTTACCCCAGGGTTGCAGAACTCGATACGGTTAATCAGTGGCATGAGTGGAAGGGTTACTCAAGCCCCGATGCGTTGTACTGCGAAGAGATGGAGTATTTCTCGATTCGCAACGGAACGGCAGTATTCGATCTTTCGCCAATGACGAAGTATCGGATTACCGGACCCGATGCACTGGCCTACCTGAATCGTTTGGTCACGCGCGATATGGCCAAGGTCAAACCCGGTCGAGTTGCGTATGCCGTGTGGTGTGACGACCAGGGGCAAGTCATTGACGACGGCACGATTTTTCACCTGCGTGAAGGCGAGTATCGACTTTGTTGTCAGGAACGTCATTTCGCCTGGTTTCAGGATGCCACTATCGGTTTCGACGTAAGCGTCGTTCACGAAACCGAAGACGTATGTGGCTTAGCCGTTCAGGGCCCGACGTCATTTAGTGTTCTAAGCACAATGGGCCTCAATGGATTGGGTGAGTTGAAGCCGTTCGGGCTGACGCACTTTGATTTTCAAGGGTCGGAGCTGATGGTTTCACGAACCGGCTTTACCGCCGATCTTGGTTATGAACTCTGGATCGACCCTGCGAAGGCGCTCGATCTTTGGGACGCGTTGTTCGAAGCAGGCAAGGACTTCAAAATCGCCCCCATCGGAACGCATGCGCTGGAGCTGGCCCGCATCGAAGCCGGATACCTTGCGCCGTATACGGAATTCCTCCCGGTCGATGAGACGGTTCGAACGGGCCGTTCGCGGTCACCGCTCGAACTGGGACTTGAATGGCTGGTTGATTTCAAGAAGCCGAATTTCAATGGCCGCCGTGCCTTGGCCGAGGAAAAACGCAAAGGTTCAAAATGGCGACTCGTGAAACTCGATATTGAAGGAAACAAGATAGCCGATAGCTCGTATATCTATTCCAACTCTAAGGCTCGAGGTGGTGAGATAGGCTTTGTTACGTCCGCGGCCTGGTCGCCGGTGTGCAAGCAGAATATTGCGATTGGCACCGTTCGTACGCCGCACGGCAAGCCCGGTGATACCGTTTGGGTTGAGGTTTATTACCAGCGTGAGATGCACTGGAATCGTGCGATGGCGAAGGCCACAGTTGTCGACAAGCCATTCTGGTTCCCGCCACGACGAGGAGCGACGCCGCCGGGACCTTACTAGCCGTTGAAAGTGCATAGCTTGGACCCGCTGCTGCGGCCGAAATCGGTCGCCGTGGATAGCGACGTGAGGACGAAAGTGCAGAAACTTGAGATTTATCAATCACTTTGGGGGATGGAGCTACGAAACCCCCATAGGCCTGAGCGCAGAAAGGAAGACACATTTGCGATGATCGCGGAGGCCGGGTTCCATGGCGCGTGCACGGATCCTGGGGTCGAAGATCTGGCGCAATACCGGAAGTTCGCGCACTTGTTCGAACAGAGCGGCCTCGGCTGTATGGTGAACGCATTCCCCTACACGCCAGACGAAATGGCGCCGCTTCTCGACTTCGCTGTCGAGATGAATGCCTGCATGGTCAATGTCATCAGCGGCGTCATGCCGATCAAACCTGAAGATGCGGTCGATGATGTGCGTCGCTGGATCGGTGAAGCGGCTCATCGGGATATGCCACTGTTGTTTGAGACGCACAGAGATGGGTTGCTCAACGATATGTACTTTACGTTGCAGCTGATGGAGCTGATTCCCGAAATGCGTTTATGTGCAGACCTTTCACACTTGGTTGTCGATAGAGAATTGCGTGCACCGGTTCCTGAGCGCGACCAGACTTACATCAGTTCGATATTGCAGCGTTCGGATTGTTTTCAGGGGCGCGTCGCAAATCGTGAACAAGTTCAGATTCAGATAAACTTCCCACAGCATCAGGAGTGGGTCGAGATATTTAAAGGCTGGTGGAAAGAAGGCATGCGAGCATGGCGCCAGCGAAATGCAGACGATGCAACGCTGATATTTTTGTGCGAATTGGGGCCACCGCCTTACGCGATCACGGACGGTGAGCAAAACGAACTGTCGGATCGCTGGGAAGAATCATTGCAGATTAAGGGGTGGGTCGAAGCGATCTGGGCCGAACTTGCGAGTGAGAGCTAACATGAAAGTTATTAAGGCGACCGTTGTCTCGGTCCACGCGGGCGCAAGCGACCAGCTTGCCAAAGATGAACAGCAATCGATCATCGTCGAACTGGATGGGGTGGTCGGCGATCGACACCGATCATTTACGCGCGAAGCCTGGGCCGGCGACAAGCAGCCCGAAGGTACCGTCAGACGCAATGAGCGGCAGTGGTCAGCCGTATCAGTACAGGAGCTTATCGACATCCAGGAGGCGATGGATCTGACGGATCCATTAACGGCGACAGCATTGGGTGCGAATCTTTGCCTGGATGGCATCGAAGAACTGTCGCGGTTGCCGAAAGGAACGACACTACGATTTCCGTCTGGCGCTGAACTTCAGGTGGAGGAATTCAACCCGCCGTGTCTCGATATGGGAACCAAGCTCGCGAGCTCGCTTGCGACGAACTCTGGCCAGGCGCTCGAAAATACGACGTTTTCCAAAGCGTCAAAGCTCAACCGAGGCGTTGTAGGCGTTGTTGAAGTCGCTGGAATTATCAATCCCGGCGACAAAGTCGACATTACTCTATATGAGCATCCGTCGTGGCTGGCTCGGTCTTCTGGCTAACGATAGACCCACCCTTAATTACAATTCTCACGTCCTGCAGCACAGTGATGTCGTCCAACGGGTTTTGAGGAACGGCGATTAGATCACCGAATCGTCCGACCTCGATCGCACCCACATCCGCGGAGAGATCCATGTGATCAGCGGCGATAGAGCTTGCTGATTTGATCGCATGCATCGGCGTCATGCCGTGCTTTACCATTTCGGCAAATTGTCGAGCTCCGAGATCGTGGGGTAAAACGCCAAGGTCAGTACCGAATACCAATGTGACGCCAGCGGCCAGCGCCTTTCGAAAGACGTCTCGCTGAGCCGCGGTTGTCATTTCGTTCTTCTGCATAAACTCTTTCGGATAACCGCTGGCTTCGCCGACCTCCTCGGTATAGGTACCGTTGTAGACGTCCATCGAGAACACAACACCGTGTTCCAACGCGAGCGCTACGGACTCGTCGTCTCCCAGCGACGCATGCTCGATCGAGTCCACGCCCGCCAGAATGGCGTCCTTTATCGACTCGGCGCTGTGCGCGTGCGCCGTCACCTTTTTACCCGCCGCATGTGCGGTTTCGACGACCGCCACGATTTCCTCAAAAGTCATTTCCGGCGCCCCGGGCTCGCTACCCAGTCCGAACACGGCGCCTGACGCGATGATCTTAATAACGTCAGCACCACCATCAACGATGTACTGTGCGCGTTCGCGAAACTCATCCGGGCCGCGGGCAACGCCCATTCGGTAATAGTCAGGGATATCACTGAAATCGATACCCGGAATGTACATGTCGCCACCACCTTTCGGGATCGTCAGATAGGCTCCGGAAATTTGTATGCGAGGTCCGATCACTTCGCCGGCCTCAATTTGATCTCTGAGGTCACGTGCAATCCATGCCATGTAGGTGCCCACATTCCTGACGGTGGTGAACCCGGCTTCCAGAATAACTTTACTGATCTCGGCGGCGATCTCCTGAGTGTCAGCCCGCGTTCGCCTGAGATAAATTGTCGTGTCGTCGTAATCACTCGGATAGCCATCAACGTGCACGTGCATATCGATCAGGCCTGGCAGGCAAGTATGGTCACTGAGGTCGAGCACCTCAGCATCGGCCATCGATGGATCGTCGCCGGAGACGATCTCGGTGATACGCTGGTCTCTCATAACGATTATGCGATCGCTAAGGGCCTCATCAGCCAGTCCATCGATCAAGGTGCCGCAACGCACGATTAGATCAACATCATCAGCGATCGGTGCATCTTCGGTTTGGCCGCAGCCGCTAGTGATTGCAGCAACGAACATCAGGATAGAAAGCTGTTTCATCAAGAACTCCATGTCATTCAATAAACAGTCGTTTAGCAAACAATAGTAAGCTCCTCATCATGATGCAACATGATTCCAAATTTGCGACTTTGCTGCGGCGTGAGCGACCACTATTGCTCGACGGCGGACTCGCGACCCAGCTTGAAGCGCAGGGCTGCGACATAGGCAATGAGCTTTGGTCGGCTTCACTTCTAAGCAGCAATCCCGAACAGATCGTGGCCGCGCACCGGGCTTATCTCGACGTCGGTGCTGAATGCCTGGCGACGGCAAGCTATCAGGCGAGCCGCGAGGGCTATGCGAATCAAGGTTTATCACATGAGGTCGCGGACGCGCTGATGCTGCTGTCCGTTGTGCTGGCGAAAGCGGCTTGCGAAGAGGCGGGCAAAGACGCGGCCATAGCGGCGAGTCTGGGCCCGTATGGCGCGATGCTACACGACGGCTCTGAGTACACCGGTAACTACGGCGTTTCCTCAGATGCACTCAAGGCATTTCATGAGCCGCGCTTACGCTTGTTTGATGGCGCCGCCGTTGACGTGCTGGCTCTGGAGACTATCCCGTCAATGCAAGAAGCCGAGGTGCTTTGTGATTTGTTGCGCGATTGTAGGACGCCGTCGTGGATTAGTTTTTCCTGCCGCGACGCGGGGCACATTAGCGATGGCACGCCGTTAGTCGATGTTGCGGCAATGTTCGTTGATCACCCGAATGTTGCCGCTGCTGGTATTAATTGCACGCCGCCACAATTCGCGACGGAGCTTGTCGGCCGATTGGCGACGGTGCTTCCGGAAAAACACATTCTCGCGTATCCGAACTCTGGCGAAACCTACAACGTGAACGAGAATAGCTGGTCAGGCACCGTTACACCGGGCGATTGCGCGGCCGCAGCAGCAGATTGGCTTGCCGCTGGCGCGAAAATCGTTGGTGGTTGCTGCCGCATGGGGCCGGAACATATTGGCGCCATGGCGGCGATAATTAGCGAATCAAATCCCTGACCACATCGGCTAGCTCGGCTGGCGAGTCTGCAATAGCCGAAGCGCCTGCTGCGTTCAGTTCGTCATGTGAGCCGTAGCCGTAGGAAACCCCGATGGGTCGGATCGCATTGGCAATCGCACCGATAAGGTCGTGTTTTCGATCGCCGATCATGATTCGGGACGACGCCTCCGGGTTCTCATCAATCGCAAAACCCAGCAAGTCCGTCTTGTTGGCATGGGTACCGTCAAGTTCGCAGCCGAAAACGCGCTCGAAATACTGGCCCATGTCAAAATGCTTGATGATTCGACCCGCTGCGATTCGCGGTTTACTCGTTGCAACGAACATCGGGCAGCCGGTTTCAGCGACGGCCGCTAGCGCATCGTGGATACCCTCGTAGGGTTTGTTCTCGAGCCAGCCGATCTCGTCGAACCGCTCCCTGTATAGGTCAATAGCCTGCAACGTCAGGTCTTCTCCAACCATTTCCGGAAACGTGTTGTAGAGAGGCGGGCCAATACAGCTGTGCAGATACTCGTCACTTGGGTGTGGAAACCCCAGTTTGTCGAGTGCGTACAGGATGCATTTTGTGATGCCTTCAAACGGATCTGTGAGCGTTCCGTCGAGGTCGAAGTAGACGTGCGTTGGCATCGGCGTAGCATATCAGTATGGCGGTGTAACGGAGCTCGAGTTTTGAGAATAGCGATTACGGGATGTGGCCCCGCGGGTCTGGCGGCCGCGCACATGCTCTCGGATGACGGGCACGATATTGTGATGTTCGAGCGCTTTGTTGCTCCGCGCCCGGTTGGTTCGGGAATCATTCTGCAGCCGACTGGACTGGCCGTCCTGAACAAGCTTGGTTTGACCGCAAGGATTCACGCCTGCGGCAAGCGCATCGATCGAATGCATGGCATATCCATGCCCAAGGGTAAGGAAGTACTCAATGTCAGCTATGACGCCTTGGGCGAAAGATTTCATGGTCTTGCTGTGCACCGTGCGGCGTTGTTTGACGTTCTGTACGAGGCAGTTCAAGAACGCGGCATCGAGATTCGTACTGGCGTTGACGTTGCTGATGCTGTCGTGGCTCGCGATTCTGTTTCGGTCGCCGATGATTCGGGCGAGACTTATGGAAGCTTCGATCTACTTATCGATGCCAGCGGGGCTCGCACACGATTGCAGAAGCATTCACGCTACCAAACTCGCCGGCGGGAGCTCAGCTACGGTGCACTGTGGGGCGCATTCGACTGGCCAGCAAGTGGCTTCGACGAGAATACGCTGGAGCAGCGCTACGTCGGTGCGCATTCGATGATTGGTGTGTTGCCCATCGGCCAACACTCTGCGGCCGAGCGCGAACAGCTCGCCTTTTTCTGGAGCATCAAGACGCGTGAGTACGACCGTTGGCTGAGTCAGGGGCTGGGTAGCTGGAAAGACGAAGTTCGTTCAATCTGGCCGGAAACAGAGGTAATCCTCGAACAGATCAGCGACCCATCGCAAATGGCACTTGCTCGATATGGCCACAGCACGATGCGCCTGCCCTTTGGTGAGCGGATCGTATTTCTCGGTGACGCCGCACATTCGACAAGTCCACAACTTGGGCAAGGAGCGAACATGGCCCTTCTGGACGCCTGGTCATTTTCTGATGCGCTACGACGAAACGCGGACACAGCTGCGGCCTGTCGTGAATATGCAAGTATTCGCCGCTGGCATATTCGTGCTTTCCAACTTTCGAGCTTGCTGTTAACGCCGTTCTATCAATCGGAGAGTCGTGTGCTCGCCGGGCTGCGAGACTTGCTGTTTCATCCCGTCTCGAAACTGCCGATCGCTAGGCGCGTTGTCGCCGGATTGATCTCGGGCATGCTGGCGCGCCCGCCAAAAAATCTGATCTAGCCAGCTTTCAATATTGCGTGTGCCGCATTGTAGCCAGGCGCGCCGGTTACGCCGCCCCCAGGGTGTGTTCCGGCACCGCAAAGATAGAGCCCGCGAATCGGCGACTCGTATTGTGACCACTCTGGCAACGGCCGCATGAAGAACATTTGTTCAAGCGAAATATCGCCGTGAAAAATATTGCCTTCGGTAATGCCAAATTGAGCTTCGAGATCCGGCGGCGTGATGACGTGTCTGGCGACTACCGACCTTGGAACGTTGGGCGCGAACTGACCGATCAACTCGGTGACCCGGTCACCCAGAACGTCTCGCTGCTCATCCCAATTGCCAGTGCGCAATTTGTAAGGGAGGTATTGAACGAAGCAGGTCAACATGTGACGGCCGTCCGGAGAGAGTGTGTCGTCCACATTTGAGGCGAGCACGCAATCAACCCAGAGGCGCTCGGGCAAGTCACCGCGTCGGCAGGCATTGTAGTTATCTTCAGCCTCCTGCAACGTTGGAATCAGCGTGAATAATGATCGCTGCGACGTTGAGCGGTCGGCGGGCATTCCGCTAACCTGCGGCTCTTCCGACAAGACGAAATTCACTTTGCCGGCTGGCCCGTCCATGCGAATATTTTCGACGTCTTTTAGAAAGTCAGCATCGAGCTCGCGGGCGTCGACCAGCCCCAGGAAGGTTCGCTTGGGGTCGGCATTGGAGACCACACGTTTCGCGTCAATAACTTCATCGTTGTCCAGCGTGACACCCGTAGCGATGCCGTTTCGGACGTTGACCTGCTTGACGGCAGCATTCGTTCGAATCTCGACACCAAGGTCTTCGCACGCGGAACGCATCGCCTGCGTGATAGCACCCATACCGCCGATGACGTGACCTTGCCAGGCTTGTTGCTCGGAATCGCCGCCGCTCAACAGATGAAAGAGCAGCCCCATCGCTGTTCCGGGCTGATAAGGACCACCATGTTTGCCGTACAGACTGTTCGACAGGATGAGGCGCTTCAGCTTGTCCGACTCAAAACGCTGATCAAGAAAGTCACCGAGCGATCCTGTCAGGAAGCGCATGAGTCCGGCAACTTCAGCACTTTCTATGCCGCCGAATCGTTTGTACAGCCGCCATGCCTGGGAGAGCTTTTCTGTGCCCTTGGCTCGCAGGTTGGGCGGTGATTCCAGAAAGAACGGTTGCAGATAGGCGGCGAGTTTCTTGAGCTCGTCTTCGGTATCAAAGAAGGCGTCGATATCGTGCGCTGCAATACGAGACAATTCTGCCCGCATCTTCTCCTCATCTGACCACCAGCCGACGACATCGCCGTCATCGAATGCGGCTTGTACACCGGGGTCGCAGGCAAGCATCTTGAGGCCATAAGAGCCAAGCTTGAGGTCTTTTATGATCGTCGGCCGTAACATACTGGCGATGTAGGACGCGGTTGAGACACGACAGCCGGGGGCCAGTTCGGCATCAACTTCTTCCGTGACGGCACAGCCACCAACGATATCGCGACGCTCGAGCATCAGGACTGTTCGGCCAGCCTTTGCGAGATAGGCGGCTGTCGTAAGTCCGTTATGTCCTGCACCAATAATCGCTACATCGTATTGCATGATCAAAGCTCTCGCGTTGTCATCGGGAAGGAATAACGCTGGCGAAACAATTCAACGTCAGGCGGCCTGTTGCGAAGTCATCGACCAACTTTTCGGGTGCAGTTATATGCGCGCTGTGCGGCAGATCGCCAGAATAGAATACCCAGCGATTGAACTTGGCCGGAATAACATCGATGAGTTCCGCAATTTCATTTGATTCGGTGATGTAGCAAGGCGATTTACGAAAAGTCGGGTAGTGCTCTTGTAGAAAATCTAAAGCGGCCTCGGGATCCTGGATCTCCAGTGCCGTCGCTTTTTCCATGGTCGGCCGGTCTCTCCAACGGTAGAAGCCAGTGCCACCCAAGCTCTCGTCCTTAAACAGATACAGCAGACCAGCATAGTTAACGCGATCGGCGCGAGTCCGTGGATCGCTGTGGCAGAGGCGCTGCAAATTCGATAGCTCGTCGGGGCCTAAAGTTGTCATCGACAGCAAGCTTGGCGCGTTGATACCACCGCGCATAAACGGGAAGTGTTTACTCATGTTCGACCTGACGTAGCGGCGCAGTGCATCAGCGGCGATCGGCCCGGTTTCGGCGACCTTTCCGGGGTAGCTTTTCGCCGGTATCGCAAAGCGGCTGGCATTTTCGACGGCGTAATCGACCACCGATTCCGGATTGGCCAGAAAGTCATCCACAACAACGCAACTGTCGTCCTCGCCGATTCCTCTGACTTCAATCTGTGCATTCGGGTTTAACTTGAGATTAAGCTCAGTCATTGCGGTACTTTTTGTCCAACAGCAATCGCCGCAAACTGTAACATAGGGGCATGACTGAACAAGCCATGGAAAATACGGTTGCCAATACCTGGACGCAATCCATAACGCCGCCGGAAAAAGTACCAGACACTGCAGACGTGGTCGTCATTGGCGGAGGCATTGTCGGCGTATCGACGGCATGGTTCCTTGCGAAACAGGGTGTCGATGTTGTGTTATGCGAGAAAGGGCACATTGCCGGTGAGCAGTCTGGCCGCAACTGGGGGTGGGTGCGAGTTCAGGGTCGTGACACTCGAGAAATCCCGATGATGCTGGAGAGCCTGAAAATTTGGGAGGGCCTCGAAGATGAGATTGGTGAGGATGTTGGATTTATTCGGGGTGGGTGTTTTTTTACAGCAAACTCGGATAAGCAGCTGCAGTCATTCGAAGACTGGATCAATACAGCAAGAGATTTCGAAATCGACACACGCTTGATCGATGCGGCGAAACTTGGACAGCACGTTCAGGGGTCCGCCGCTAGCTGGGTGGGTGCGATGCTTACTGCCAGCGACGGCAGGGCGGAGCCACATAGAGCAGCGCCGGCCATCGCCCGGGCGGCCGCCCGAGAGGGTGCCGCGGTACTAACCGGATGTGCGGTCCGAGGCC
>Ga0209344_10005545_pt1 | contig 10844 bp, 6 predicted proteins | sample Cruoilmetagenom6_FD_187293 | JGI IMG/M metagenome (GOLD analysis project Ga0209344, IMG submission 187293) | Oil polluted marine microbial communities from Coal Oil Point, Santa Barbara, California, USA - Santa Barbara Oil Seep Sample 6 (SPAdes)... | ecosystem: Environmental > Aquatic > Marine >...
GTCTAGCGTTTTACAGGCAATAATATCTTTGGTTATTTGATCTATTTCGGAAATCGCTATTTCAATATTAGCGTTGTTCTTTTTGTATTGTGCAATACCATCTCTGCTATTTTGCTTTTTGTTTAGATGCACAAAATATAAATGTTCTTTAAAAGCAGGATTAAATTGCACTTCATTTACTGTTCTTCTGTCTTCTTGAACTTGACTATCATTTTGAAGTGGACTATTGTCCTTTCGAGCTTGTCGAGAAATCTCACTATTATGCAATTGATATGTAATAGCCAATTCATGTTGTGCGCAAGCAATATCATAACCACTTCCACCGAAGGTTTTTTCTAAAAGTTGGTAAGCGTCTACATTAGCCCAGGTAGCAATATTGTTGATTAAAGTGGAGGACGTACCAAGTCCCCAGTTTTTAGGAAACTCTAATAGCGTAGTTATTTGATAACCTTTTTGGTCTTTTAAAAACTCCGGATTAAGCTCTTGAGCAGCTCGTAGTATTTCTATCAGTCTATTAGAAACTTCACTTTCTATACTGACTTGTGATTCAATATTGCTGTCCTTTCGAGCTTGTCGAGAAATCTCATTGTTCTCAAAATGAAACACTTCTTCAAACCAAACCTGCTTCTTTTCATCGAAACTTTTCCAGATAATTTGAGAAGTTTCTATTTCTTCAACAACTAAGCTTTGTCCGAATTTTGTTGGCACCGCAAGTGCTAAAGCACCGTCTAGAACTACATATTCTCCGGTAAGTAATAATTTTCCGCTGCTGTAAAAAGTTGGGTGCTTCATGTGTGTTTTTCGATAAATTCGAAAGGACAATTTATTAGTTGTTATTTTTCAATCTTAAAGCATTAAAAGCTTCTACAACCGCACTATGTGTTACGGTGTTTGTTTTAAAATGATGAACAATTTTTTCTTTTTCAACTTCCGTAGCTTCCATTTGATTTAAGATATTCATCAAGTGCATTTTCATATGACCTTCTTGAATTCCTGTGGTTGTCAAAGACCGTAAAGCTCCAAAGTTTTGTGCCAATCCGGCAACAGCAACTATTTGCATTAACTCTTTTGCACTTGGTTTATGTAATAATTCTAAGGCTAATTTTACTAAAGGATGCAAGTTGGTTAAGCCACCAACGGTTCCTAATGCTAATGGAATTTCCATCCAAAAGGTAAATACACCATTTTCAATTTCAGCATGTGTCAAACTACTATATTTTCCGTTTCTAGCAGCATAGGCGTGTACTCCAGCTTCCACTGCTCTAAAATCATTTCCGGTTGCTAGAACTACAGCATCAATACCATTCATGATGCCTTTGTTGTGTGTCACAGCACGATATGGTTCTACTTCTGCAATACGAACCGCTTGTACAAATTTTTCAGCATCAAAATCGTCTTCTGGCAGATCTTCTAATTTGCAACTTACTTCTGCACGAACTAAACAATCTGGAACGTAATTAGATAAAATACTCATTACAATTTCAATAGTTTCTTGTAAAAGATTTTCCGCTTCCGCTTTAAACGTTTTTGCAAATTGCTCTAAACAAGAATTTATAAAATTGGCTCCCATCGCATCTTGTGTCTCAAAGGTGGCATGCAATTGGTAATAGTCGGAAATAGCTTCGGTTTTATCTTTTAAAACAATATCTAAAACACCACCACCACGTTTTTCCATATTCTTGGTAATTGGAGAAGCGTCTGTAATAAGTTGGTTTTTCACCGTATTAAAAAAGCGTTCTAGTGTTTTAAAATCACCCGAATACATAAAATGTACTTGTCCGATTTTAGTAGTAGAAAGCACCTTTGTTTTAAAACCGCCATGTGCTAACCAAAACTTCGCTGCTTTACTAGCTGCAGCAACAACAGAGCTTTCTTCAATTGCCATTGGTATGGTATGCATTTTGCCATTTATTAAAAAATTGGGCGCAACACCAAATGGTAAATAATAGTTGGTTATGGTATTTTCTATAAACTCATCATGTAAGTTTTGTAGCGCTATATTGGAATTCCAATATTGCTTTATAATTTTTTTAGCTTCGGCTTTATTAGAAAAATAAGTTTCAACGATCCAATCTATTTTTTTAGATTTAGTTAATTTAGAAAAGCCAGAAATAGGTGCACTCATGTACTATGTTTTTGAAACACAAAGATAGTATTCCAATTTTTAATGGTTTTCATTTAAGTTACTTAAGTTTTTGTATCTTAAAACCCAAGCTGTTTTTGGTGTTTACAACCTCAATTTACTGTTAATGTTTACGGTTTTTTGCTTATTTTTTAGTAAACTTGACATTCAATTAATAAAATCATTATTTTTAATGCGAACTTTTAAATTCTTCCTATTTAGTTGCTTTTTAATAACAGCAATTTCTACTACCGCTCAAACTAAAAATATTTCACTAGAAGATATCTGGGATGGTTCTTTTAGAACCGAACGAATGGATGCTTTGCATTCCATGAAAAACGGACAGCAATACTCGGTTTTAAATTTCGATAGAGCTTCAAAAATCACAACGATAGATGTTTACGATTACAAGACATTAAGTAAAGTGAAGACTTTAGTGAGTTCTTCTAACCTAGAAGCAATACCTTATTTTTCAGATTATACGTTTAGTGATGACGAAAGCAAGATTGTTTTAGCTACCGATGTGGAGTCTATTTTTAGACGATCTACGCTAGGTAAGTTTTATGTGTATGATACCAAAGACGCTTCGATTACTTTAATTGCTGAAGAAAAAATACAAGAACCAACCTTATCGCCAGATGCAACGAAAGTCGCTTATGGTTTAAATAATAATTTATTTGTTAAAGATTTGACTTCTGGAGTAACGAAACAAATTACTTTTGATGGCGAAAAAAATAAAATTATTAACGGTATTACGGATTGGGTTTATGAAGAAGAATTCGGATTTGTTCGTGCTTTTGAATGGAATGCTGCTAGTGATAGAATAGCGTTTATAAGATTTGATGAAACAGATGTTCCTGAGTTTTCTATGGATGTTTACGGTGCTGCTTTATACCAAACACAGCAAGTTTTTAAATACCCTAAAGCAGGAGAAAAAAATGCAGTTGTTTCTTTGCATTTATACGATTTGAAATCGAATACAGCTTCCGAATTAAAATTAGATAAAGCGTATAACGATTTTTATATTCCTAGAATTAAATGGACCAATGAGGCAAATGTCTTAAGTGCGCAATACATGAACAGACACCAAAGTGAATTAGATCTTTGGATGATTGATGCTAAAAAAGATAAAGCAACTTTAGTTTTAGCTGAAAAAGATAAAGCCTATGTAGATGTAACAGATAATCTTACTTTTTTAAAGGATGATAGCTTTATTTGGACTAGCGAAAAAGATGGGTACAACCACATTTACCATTATGATAATAACGGAAAACTTATCAATCAAATCACCAAAGGAAACTGGGAAGTAACCAATTACTATGGTTTTGATGAAAAAACAAATGCCATTTATTACCAATCGGTAGAAAATGGTTCTATAAATCGGGATGTGTATAAAATCGATTTAAACGGAAATAATAAAACACGTTTAACAAAAAGTACAGGTACAAACAATGCTTCGTTTAGTGCCGATTTTACATATTTCATTAATACATTCTCTAACGCTACAACGCCTCCAGAATATACATTAAACAATGCTGCTTCTGGAGATTTAGTAAAAAGCATAAAAGATAATGATGCGCTTTCTAAAAAAGTATTAGCGTATACCACTTCTAAAAAAGAATTTTCTACCATTAAGGTAAATGGTAACGATTTAAATATGTGGATCATTAAACCAGCAGATTTTGATGCGAATAAAGAATATCCATTATTTATGTATCAATATTCTGGACCAGGATCACAACAGGTTGCAAACCGTTGGAATGGTGCTAATGATTATTGGTACCAACATTTAGCACAACAAGGATATATTGTTGCTTGTGTAGATGGAAGAGGAACCGGTTTTAAAGGTGCCGACTTTAAAAAAGTAACACAAAACGAATTAGGTAAATACGAAGTAGAAGACCAAATTGAAGCCGCAAAACAATTAGGAGCAAGACCGTATATTGATGCCTCAAGAATTGGAATCTGGGGTTGGAGTTATGGTGGTTTTATGAGTAGTAATGCATTGTTTAAAGGCAACGATGTGTTTAAAATGGCTATTGCCGTTGCTCCTGTAACGAGCTGGAGATTCTACGATTCTATTTATACAGAACGTTATATGACTACGCCGCAGGAAAATGCAAGTGGTTACGATGAGAATTCACCAATAAATCATGTAGATAAGTTAAAAGGAGATTTTCTTTTAATTCATGGTACTGGAGATGATAACGTACATTTACAAAATACGATGCGCATGGTAGAAGCTTTAATACAAGCAGATAAGCAGTTTGAATGGATGGTGTATCCAGACAAAAATCATGGTATTTATGGTGGAAACACAAGATTGCATTTGTATAAAAAAATGACAAACTTTATTAACGATAAACTTGGAGATAAAAGACCAAAGCAAGAAGTTAAAGAAGAACAACAAAAGATTAAAGGATAAAAGAACTAACTAACTAACTAACTAACTAAAATAAATAAACATGGAATATAAATTTGGAGGTTCTGCAGAGAATCAAAAAACAGTTTTAGGACATCCTTCAGGATTGTTCGTGCTTTTCTTTACAGAAATGTGGGAGCGTTTTTCTTACTATGGAATGCGTGCTTTATTAGTGCTTTTTTTAGTATCTACTATTATCGATGGTGGATGGGAATGGAGTAGAGCAGATGCATTAGTTCTTTATGGATGGTATACCGGACTTGTTTATTTAACTCCAATTATTGGTGGTTTTATAGCAGATAAATTTATGGGCTATCGAAGAGCAGTTGTGCTTGGAGCCTTTATTATGACCTTAGGTCATGCTTCCATGGCGTTAGAAGGAATTACCTCTATGTTTTTCTATGCTGGATTATCTTGTCTAATTATTGGAAATGGTTTTTTTAAGCCGAATATTTCTTCCATGGTAGGGCAATTGTACATAACACAAGGAAAAGAGAAAGATGGTGGTTATACCATTTTCTATATGGGAATTAACGCAGGTGCATTTTTAGGTATTCTTTTATGTGGTTACATTGGAGAAAATATAGGATGGCATTACGGTTTTGGACTTGCTGGTGTATTTATGTTTTTAGGAATGTTACAATTCTATTTCACGCAAAAGATTTTCGGGAAAATTGGATTATCACCAAAACAGTCGGAAGATTTTGAAGAGGTAATAGAACATAGTGTTGAAAAATTAGAAGATAATATTGAAGAGGTTATTGATGAAGCAGAAAACTCTAAAGTAGTAAGAGATAGAATGTTTGTAATTGGTGTCTTTTCTTTATTTGTCGTGTTTTTCTGGTGGGCTTTTGAACAAGCAGGTGGTTCTATGACCGTTTTTGCAGCAGATTATACCGATAGAGCTTTAGTTGGTAGTGCAGCGATGACTTTTAAAATCGTGAATACCATAATAACAGTCGTGCCAATGTTGGTAATAACCTATGTTTTAGCAATGCTGTTTAAACAAACATTTAGTAAATACGCTTTGGCAAATATACTATTGGGTTTAAGCTTTGTGATTATTTGGGCAATTGTAATTTGGATGTTAAATAGAGAATTTCAATCGGATGCAACAGAAGTTCCTGCATCCTGGTTCTCGGTATTAAACTCTTTATTTATTATCTTATTTGCACCATTGTTTTCTAAGCTTTGGGAAAGTAAATTAAATCCTTCAGGACCAGTTAAATTTGCTATCGGTTTATTATTAGTAGGTTTAGGATTTGGAATCTTAGCTTACGGAGCAGCAGGAATTCCTGATGGAGCAAAAACAGCTTCTGTAAGTTTAATATTCTTAGTTGGTGCCTATTTCTTACATACTATGGGAGAACTTTGTGTTTCACCAGTTGGATTGTCTTACGTTAGTAAATTAGCGCCTGTTAAATTAGTTAGTTTAATGTTCGGTATTTGGTTTACAGCTAATTTCTTTGCAAACCTTTTAGGAGGTTTTACTGGAAGTTATATCGATCCAATTTCAGAAGAATATGGTCTATCCAATTTCTTTTTAATATTTACTGTAATTCCAATAGCAGCAGCTGTAATTATGTTACTGTTAGCGCCTATGCTTAAAAGAAAAATGCACGGGATTGAGTAAGTCGTTATTTTTAGACTAAAAAGTGAACTAAACTATATATAAATGAATACAGATATCGAAAATCTATTTAAAGACAAAGTAATTGGGCATCCAGCTGGATTGTTTGTATTGTTTTTTACAGAAATGTGGGAGCGTTTTTCCTTTTACGGAATGCGTATTCTTCTGGTATTATTTTTAACAGCTCCTTTAATAGGTGATAATCCTGGCTGGGAATGGCCAAGAGAACACGCTTTAGCATTAATCGGTACCTATGCATCCCTTTTATATTTAACGCCAATTGTTGGTGGTTGGGTTGCAGATAAGATTACGGGTTATAAATGGGCAGTAATCATTGGTTGCTTTATCATGATGCTAGGGCATGCGGCAATGGTTTTTGAAACCCAATTTACGCTGTATTTAGGTTTAGCATTATTAGTTATTGGTACTGGTTTTTTTAAGCCTAACGTAACTTCTATGATTTCTGAAATGTACAAAGGCAAAGAGTCTAAAAAAGATGGAGCATACACCATATTTTATATGGGAGTAAATGCCGGAGCATTTTTTGGTATGATGCTTTGTGGTTATTTGGCTGAAAATATTGGCTGGTCTTGGGGATTTGGTCTTGCAGGAATCTTTATGTTCTTAGGAATGTTACAATTCTGGTTAGCTAAAGATTTATTCGGTCAGATTGGTGAAAAACCTTCTAAGGTTCATGAAGTAGAATTACCTCAAAACATCAATGAAGTTAGTCCTACAGAACATAATCCAACAGAAGAAAAATTAAACCCTTTCACAGGAGTAGATAAAATATTAATCGTACTTTCTGCTTTAGGAGGTCTTCTGTATTTATTTAATGATCCAATGTCTAAAGTTGGAAATGTGAATATGTTAGATTTTAATATTGGAGGTATGGACGGTTCTAACGTTACCATTCTTACTGCCCTTGTTTTATTTTTATATTTAATTATTACCAGAATTTCTAGATATTCAAAAATTATAAGAGACAAAATTATTGCGGTTTCTATTTTTGGAATATTTACTGTGTTTTTCTTCGCTGCTTTTGAGCAGTCTTTAGGGTCGATGACCATTTTTGCAAGAGATTATACAGATAGAGCTTTAGTAGGTTCTTCTGCCATGATATTTAAAATTGTAGATTTAATTTTAACGGTAGGACCTCTAGCAATTATTACTTGGGTTTTATATTTACTATTCAAAAAAACTTATTCCAAAATACCATATTCTAATATTGTTTTAGCAATCGCATTTATTTCGCTTTGGGGAATAGTAATTTGGAAAGTGAACAGAGAGTTTAGTAAAGACGCAACAGATGTTGGAGCATCTTGGTTTGGGATTTTAAACTCCTTCTTTATTATTACATTAGCTCCTCTATTTTCAAAATGGTGGGAAAGTAAATACAATCCTAGTGCTGCAATGAAATACGGTTTAGGTCTTATACTTTTAGGTTTAGGATTTGGCGTATTAGTAATGGGTACTATGGGAATTGAGCAAGGAGCACAAACAGCATCTGTTAGTATGTTCTTTTTAATCTTTGCGTACTTATTTCATACTATGGGAGAACTTTGTATTTCACCTGTTGGGCTATCCTATTTAAGTAAATTGGTGCCAGGAAGAATGATTGGTTTTATGTTTGGTATTTGGTATTTAGCCATTGCTATCGGACAAAAAGCAGCAGGAACCATGGGAGGAATGATTGATAAGATTTCAGAAGAACATGGTTTGTCCACTTTCTTTTTAATATTTACATTAGTACCAATTGTTGTTGGTCTTGTATCGGTCGTTTTAAACCCTATACTTAAAAGATTAATGCATAACGTAAAATAATTTGTAATTTTGGAATAGTCTTTGAGACTGTATTTCTGAAAAGTTACAAACCACAAATAAGTTATTTATATACCATGAAAAATTTAGCACTTACACTTTTACTCGCAGTTTTGACCATTGGTTCGGTTACTGCACAAGAAATTAAATGGGTTTCTTTTGAAGAAGCTTTAGAACTTCAGAAAAAAGAACCTAAAAAAATCCTGATGGACATGTACACCGAATGGTGTGGGCCTTGTAAAATGTTGGATAAAAATACCTTCCAAAATAAGGAAGTTGCAGCGTATGTAAATGAAAATTTCTATGCGGTAAAGTTTAATGCCGAAGGTAATGCCGTTGCAAACTATAAAGGAAAAGAATATACAAATCCAAGTTATGATCCTGCTAAAGCGAAGAGACGTAATAGCGCACATCAATTGGCTAGGTTTTTCCAAGTAAACGCTTATCCTACTATTGTATACTTAGATGAAAAAGCAGAATTGATTGCTCCTATTAAAGGATATCAAACGCCAGTTCAAATAGAACTATACTTAAAAATGTTTGCTAGCGATGCTTATAAAGAACTAACAACACAAGATGCATTTGATGCATATTATTTAGCGTTTAAATCAGAATTTAAAGGTTAAAATTGGCATTCTGAACTTGTTTTAGAAGCTATTATTCTAATATAAAAGCTCCCTTTTTACCAGTTTGGTGAAATGGGAGTTTTCTTTTTTTACAAGTATTCTCCCATCGCGATACATAGGTTTTGTAATTACTACCATCTGCAATAATGCTTTTTGGTTGTATAGAATCAATCAGCCTTTCTAGATTTATTTTTGGAGAATTTCGCAATAAAACATAATCGGCTTTTATACTTTTAATATTATAAATTCCAAGGCTATCTACGACTAGAATTTTGTTGTTTCGGAAGAAAAAGAGGTCTTGTAACGTGTCTTCGGTAATCGTTTCTGTGAAATTTGCTACCGCAAAAGTAGGTATCGTTTTATTTGCTGTAATGGAATCTAAATTATGGAAAACCTGAAGCATTCTGTTTCGTTTTAAACCTATAACCGTACTTCTACTTTTGTGAAAAACGATAAAAGCATCCGTGCTGTTTTCGTGTCTTGTATATAAAATGGCTATTTGAAAGCTCAGTATCGCAAGACATAGAAATACCAAAGATTTGTAGTTTCGCTTTACATGTAATCTAACCAAGGCTGTGATGATGAAATAGGAAGTAAGCACATAAACGATAGGAAAAGAAATGCCTTGAAATAGGAATTGTTCCTTACTCGCAATCCACTCAAAAAAAGTATTCATGAAACGAATAATACTTCCGAAACCAGTTGCTAAAAATAATGGTAACGCATTTAATAATGCTAAAAGAATCACTAGAATTCCACTCCCAAGAATAATTCCGATTAACGGGATAACAACAATATTAGACAACCAAAACAATCCAGGAAACTGATGAAAATAAAACAAACTAATCGGTAAAACGCCAAATTGCGCAGCAATAGTAACGGTGGTTATTTGCCAAAGTTTATCGCTTAGCCAAAATCTAGGTTTCCAAAATTTGTATAATATGGGTTGCATAGAAACAATAGCGAGTACTGCCAAGTAACTTAGTTGAAAGCCAACATCAAACAAGAACAGAGGCTTAAATAATAGAATGAAAAAGATAGAAATAGCCAATGTATTATAGATGTTACTTGGGCGTTTTAAATGCATTCCAACGGCAACAATACTAAACATAGTTGCAGCTCTAATAATCGAGGCAGAAGCGCCAGCAAGGATTGCATAACACCAAAGAAGGATTAGGATAATTATCATTTTCACGATTTTTCCATTGGGTATCTTTTCTAAGGGTTTAAAAAGCGTATTCAATAGTAGTAGTAAAATACCAACATGCAGTCCAGAAACAGCAAGAATATGAATAGCACCAGCGTTTACATAATTGGTATACACACTTTTACTAATGTTTTGTCTTTGACCTAGAATTAGCGCGTTAATAATGGATAGCTCATCGGTTTTAAAATCGTACTTTTTAAGCTTTTTATTTATCGTGTTTCGCAATAGACTAGCATAACCAATTAATGTGTGTTTGGTATCGCTTACGCGGAAGAGCTTATCGTTTGTAGCATATATTTGATGATAGATATATTGCTTTTGTAGATAGTTTTTATAATCGAATTGATCCGGATTCAAAGTATGTGAAATTTCCTGAAAACCTTCCGTTGTAAGTATAATGGCATCTACTTCTAGTTTCCTTTGAAGGCTATCTTTTTGAATGTTTAGTAACGCTTTTCCTATTACCGATTCAGTATCCACTTGAAGAATATCTACGACATATTTATCATTGTAATTTCCCGGTTTTAAAATTTCTTTTACCCGAAATGTAATTTGTCTCGGGGTATGTTTTAAATGGATATAATGATTCTTAGCAAGTTTTTGGTTATGGATATTTGTACTTACTATTCCTATAGAAATAGTGGTGAAGCATACCAAAACGCCAAACCAGATGGTTTGTATGAATTGTTTTCTAGAAAGAAATAAAAATACAGTTAAAAGTAAAAAAAGAATAAGCGAACTATATAAGGACCAAAGTACAGGAATTGCAATGTAATAGGCTAAAACAATACCTATACAAAGACAAGCGCTTAGTTTTATTACTGTAAAATTTAGAATCTTCATGCATAAATATAGTAAATAATCTATATTTATAGCGAAAATATTCTATGTCGTATAGGTTTTATAATATGCGTCTCGCTTGTACGTAAGACAAATACCAGTAGCGTTCTGCCAAGTTGGAAATCATAACTCCTTTACTTGATGATGCATGAATAAACTCCACGTAACCAACTCGT